>WSSedB1CaDRAFT_10000487_pt1 | contig 17259 bp, 13 predicted proteins | sample WetSurSB1Cattail_FD_9460 | JGI IMG/M metagenome (IMG submission 9460)
CCCGCCTGCATAACAAGGTCTGGCAGATCTGGGAGCCATGATAGCTCATACGGTGGATCTGCAAAAACAATATCGTACTTTACCGAACAGGTTTTTAAATAAGCCCTTACATCAATATGGATAGGCTTCACATTTTGTAAGTCGAGTTCCTTTAATATTCTTTTTATCCCTGATATATGATTGTAGTCTTTTTCTACAAGATGTACTGTTTTGGCTCCTCTTGAAGCAAATTCGTAACTAATGCTTCCCGTCCCGGAAAAAAGATCCAGTACATCAACAGATTCAAAATCAATTCTGTTATTCAGAACGTTAAAAAGACCTTCCCGTGCAAAGTCAGTAGTTGGCCGTGCTTTAAAATTTGAAGGAGGATTGATCCTCCTTCCTTTATATTTTCCTCCTATGATTCGCAATCTACAACAGTAAACATATTAATAAACCGATGAAGTTCAGTATCATTGAAGACATAGCTGAATGTGAAGTTGCCGGATGGTTTGGAAAATTTGATATTTCTCACATATAATGAAAAACTGGATGACAGATCATCATACTTTTCTGTCAGACCACTGAAATAGATCGTCTCTTCCTGTTTTATTCCCATATTTTTAAATGCGTTCAAAACATAATAAAGTATGTCTGAGATATTCCTGTAAACAAATGAATTACAGAATTTAAGCACGTTGTTATCAAAAACTATCAGGTTAAAAAAATCTCTCTCTACATGAACATGTACATAATTCCCGTTTATACTCTTTCTTATTGAAGAAGTATGGTCAAGTAAAAGCTTAATATGGTGATGTGGATAAACCCCCGGATAAGTACTGTTAATCAGCTCACTTATTGCTCTGGACATTGAGTAAACCAGAAACGCATCGGGATCAATTGTTTTATCAACAGAAACAATATTGCCTTCTTCAAGATTGTGATTGAAAGTGAAGTATTCATCTTTTTTGCCGGGATCAAAAAGCGGTGCCGGAACAAGTGTGAATTTTTGAGTAGGTATTACACAGTGAACCCTCTTGTAGTGCCTTGTCAGAAAATCATCCTTCAGAAGCAGTTCCCTTATCTTGTCAGCACCATAGTACATGTTCTCTTCTGCTCCGAACGACCTGATCAGAACGAATTTATTTCTGATTGAATCAAGAAGACAGAATGATAAGCCATCAGTACTTACCTGGATGCATAACTCGTAGTTTTCAGTAGAGTTTATATCGAGTGTTTCATCAAAGAGTTCCAGGAAAGGCATTTCTTAATGTTGTCAAGATTGGTTAAGTTTACAAACAAAAATAGGAAAAAAAATCCAGCAGCAGTTTGTAATTCTGCTAAATACTCATGAGAGATACAATTATATATAATAATCTGTGTAAGAACCTGGGCAATACTCCAACAGATGATCAGTCAGAAGCATTAAAGAAAATTGCAGCTTATATTTGTGAGAACAATAATGACGTTATATTCCTGATGACAGGATATGCTGGTACCGGTAAAACAAGTGTCATAAGTTCTGTTGTAAAAACTCTCGACTCATTGAGGATGCGTTCGGTTCTTCTGGCTCCCACTGGAAGAGCCGCAAAGGTTCTTGCCTCATATTCCGGAAGACCAGCATTTACTATACATAAGAAGATATACAGACAAAAATCCTCAAAGGATGGACTAGGAAGCTTTTCACTTGACAGAAACCTTCATAAGGATACTTTTTTCATTGTCGATGAAGCATCGATGGTATCAAATAATTCAGGTGATTCTTCATTGTTTGGCAGTGGCAGGCTTCTCGATGACCTGATTGAATATGTTTATTCTGGTAATGAATGCAAACTTATTATTGTAGGCGATCTGGCCCAGCTTCCACCAGTAGGGTCAAATGTGAGTCCTGCTCTCAATAATGAAACTCTTTGTGAATATGGATTCGGATTGATATCCTGTGAACTTAAACAGGTCGTACGGCAGAGTGAAACATCAGGTGTTCTTATGAATGCAACCCGTGTACGTCTGCAGGTTGCTGGAAATAACCTGGTTCACCCGGCACTTGATTGTATTAATTATAAGGATATGATTAGGATAACGGGAGAAGAGTTAATAGATGAGATCTCTACTGCATATGGAATGTGCGGAATGGAAGGCACAATAATAGTTGTCAATTCAAATAAACAGGCGAACCGGTACAACCAGGGGATCCGTAATAAAATCTTTTTCCGGGAAGAAGAAATTAGTTCCGGCGATATGATAATGGTGGTAAAGAATAACTATTTTATTATTGATGAAGAAGAAGATGGTGCAGGATTTATTGCAAACGGCGATATAGCCGAGGTGAAAAAAATAAGGAAATATGAAGAGAGATATGGGTTCCATTTTGCTGATATGGTACTTAAATTTCCGGATTATAACCTCGAAATTGAAGCCAAGGTTATGATGGATGTTTTGCATCTCGATACACCTGCCCTGCCATCTGAAAAAAATAAAGAACTTTTTCAGAATATATTGGCTGACAATCTTAATATTAAGAGCAGGAGAAAACAGTATGAAGCGGTAAAAAATAATCCTTATTTCAATGCTCTGCAGATAAAATTTGCGTATGCTGTTACATGTCACAAAGCACAGGGTGGACAATGGGAGAGAGTTTTTATTGACCAGGGAATGTTCAACAGGAATGAAATCACTTTAGATTACCTGCGTTGGTTCTATACAGCACTTACGCGGTCAACCGATAAGGTTTACCTTGTGAATTTTGCAGAAGAATTTTTTAGTTCCCCCGATCTCAAAGATTAGTCAGATCTCTGAGGATGATCCTGAATAATCTGTTTCTCAGGTTGGCAATATTGCTTGAATTATTAAATATGATACAACTATGAAATCCTATCGGAAAGAACTCTGGTTTGAAACATCCACAAGAAGGGCTTTCATTAATATCACTGGTCAGGTAGAGAATTGTCTCTATGAAAGTGGAATTAAGGAAGGCATAGTACTGGTTAATGCCATGCATATTACCGCCAGCGTATTTATCAATGACGATGAATCAGGTCTGCATCACGACTTTGAAGTATGGCTGGAGAAACTTGCTCCGGAAAAGCCATATTCACAATATAAACATAATGGATTTGAGGACAACGCTGACGCTCATATCAAACGTACCGTTATGGGTAGGGAAGTAGTTGTGGCTGTTACAGATAGCAAACTTGATTTCGGTCCATGGGAACAGATATTTTACGGGGAGTTTGATGGGAAAAGAAGGAAAAGAGTACTCGTTAAAATCATTGGAGACTAAAGGCAATCCATAAACCACAAATCGAAGCGAAGCGAAGATCCCTACCGAAGCGTTGGGAGGTTACAAAGGCTCAAATCCAAAGGTCGCAAAGTAACATCGGTCTTTTACTTTTTTTATCAGAGACTTTCCTGAAGTTACAAGTAGTCAGATTTTATGGATTTTTCTCTGTAAAACTTCGTGGATCTCTATAAATCTCTTGAACATTTTTTTTTTGGAACTTAGTTCATAGACCTTTGTGCTCTTTGTGCCTGCCTGCCGGTAGGCAGGGTTATTGAATTTCATCATCACTGCAATTTCATATCTGAAATGATGTCGCTTATTCTTTTATCAAGGATTTTTTCGGTTTCTTCAAATTTATCTATTGATACCAGTTTAGAATTAACACTGAAGTAGAACTTAATTTTTGGTTCTGTCCCTGAAGGTCTCACAGATATTTTTGAACCGTCAGCAAGGATAAACTGCAGAACATCCGACTTTATAAGACTGATTTTTGTTTTTGTCCCCTTAAGAATATCATAAGAAACCTGTTTTTCATAGTCATTTACCTGAACTACCCTGCTATTGTTGATCATTTCAGGAGGATTATTCCTGTAACCTGTCATCATAGCTTTTATTTCATCAGCTCCTTCTTTCCCTTTTCTGACAATATTTATGAGTTTTTCCTTATAGAAACCATATTTAACATAAATATCAAGAAGAAGCTCAAAAACAGACATCCCATGGTCTTTTGCCCATGCAGCAGCCTCTGCAGCCAGTGCACATGATGCTACTGCATCTTTATCCCTTACATAATCACCCGGCAGAAAGCCATAACTCTCTTCTCCGCCGCCAATATACTTTTTAGTCGCTTCATTTTCCCTGATGTGCTCTGCGAAGAACTTAAATCCTGTTAAAACATTTACATATTCTACATTATATGCTTCAGCAATCTTTTCTATGAGATCTGATGTAACAATAGTCTTAATTATGTACTCGTTGCCTTTATACTTATTTCTTTCTTTAAATTGTGAAAGGATGTACCATACAAGAATAACGCCAGTCTGATTTCCATTGAGAAGAATGAATTCTCCTTTTCTGTTTTTTACAGCCAGGCCAAGTCTGTCTGCATCAGGATCAGTGGCCATTACAAGCTCGGCATTTGTTTCAACTGCTTTTTTAAGAGCGAGCTTCAGTGCATCTGGTTCCTCGGGATTAGGCGATTTAACAGTGGGAAAGTTACCATCCGGGGCGTCTTGTTCCGGTACGCTTATGATGTTTTTGAATCCGAACAGCTTCAATGCCTGAGGAACAAGGGTTATTCCTGTTCCATGAATAGGAGTATAGACGATTGGAATTTCATTATACTTTTTAATTATTTCAGGATTAAGACTCATTTTATGCACTTCTTTAAGAAAGAGCTCATCGGTCTCCTTTCCAATGATTTTTATCTTTTCCTTTTTGCCATTGAACTTAATATCATTAATAGAGGTTATTTTTCTTACCTCATCAATAATCGCTTCATCATGAGGGGCTACAACCTGACCTCCATCATCCCAGTAAGCTTTGTATCCGTTGTATTCCGGAGGATTATGTGAAGCTGTAATTACAACACCACTCTGACATTTATAATGCCTTATCGCAAATGAAAGTTCCGGAGTAGGACGCAAAGCTTCAAAGAGATAAACTTCAAATCCGTTAGCAGAAAAGATGTTTGCTGTTGTTTCGGCGAAATATCGGCTATTGTTGCGGCAGTCGTGAGCTATTGCCACCTTTATGCCTGAATTTCCACGCTGTTTGATAATGTAATTTGCCAGGCCCTGAGTAGCCATACCAAGAGTATAGATATTCATCCTGTTTGTACCAGCACCCATTATACCCCTTAGTCCTCCTGTACCAAACTCGAGATCCTGGTAAAATGCATCAATAAGCTTCTTTTCGTCTTTTTCAAGCATTTCGCGAACCTCATCGCGTGTCGCAGCATTGAATTCTTTGCCAAGCCAGTTTTCGGCCCTTGTCCTGATTTCAGCTAATGATAACATAATAGTATAGTTATTATAAGAGTTTCATACATTTAATAAAACTGGTCCTCCAGTGAGGAATTGAAAGCCCGTAATTTTCCTTTATTTTACTTTTATTCATTACGGAATATACCGGTCTGTGTGCTTTTTGCCCGAAATCTTTCGTAAGAACTGGCAGCACTTTGCATGTAAGCCCTGCTTCATTGATAATTTCACTGGCAAAGTCGAACCATGTACAAACACCTTCATTTGAATAATTATAAATCCCGGGATGCATTGCTATCTGATTCCGTATTACACCTGACACTATGCTCATTAGTGCTTCAGCAAGATCTGCTGCATATGTAGGGGTTCCGGTCTGGTCAAATACTACATTCAAGGTTTCCTTTTCAGAGCCATGCCGGAGAATAGTTTTTACGAAATTATTGCCAAATGAAGAATAGAGCCAGGAAGTCCTGATGATCATTGATCCCTGGTGAAGCAATGCATAATTCTCACCTGCCAGTTTTGACCTGCCATAAGCCGAAGAGGGATTTGGAGCTACTTCCTCGCTGTAGGGCACATTTGATAGTCCGTCGTATACATAATCAGATGATAAATGAATGAACCTGCACTTGGAACCCTTTATGACTTCAGTTATATTCTTTACCCCGGTTCCATTTATAAGCATCGCCTTTTCGGGTTCGGTTTCCGCCTGGTCAACGAGATTATATGCTGCGCAATTAATTATCCAGTCGGGTTTCGATTTGTTAATAAATTCTGAAGTCTGATCGTAGCTTGTTATATCGAGTGAATCTGTATCTGTAAAAATGAAATCATATCCGTAAAATTTTTTTGAAACAACATTTAGCTCATTTCCAAGCTGTCCTTTAGCCCCGGTTATTAATATTATCGCCATAGGTATTTCCTGTATTTCTAAAAATTTATTTCAGCATCTTTCATCATGGGTTGTGCAAGGTCCTTCTGACTTATTATTGGAGTTGTGGAACCTAATTTCCAATAAATGTCGAGCGATGGATCATTAATGTTTATCCCCCTTTCATATTCAGGGTTATAAACATTATCACACTTGTATTGTATAATGGCTGTTTCGCTTAAAACTGAAAAACCATGCGCAAAACCATGAGGTATAAACAGCTGATCCTTATTTTCAGAGTCGAGTTCAATACCGAACCATTTTCCTGATGTCANGGAGTCTTTTCTTAAATCAAGAGCCACATCCAATATTTTACCCATCACAACTCTTATAAGTTTTGCCTGTGGAAAAGGATTTAACTGATAATGCATTCCTCTGATCACACCTTTTACAGACTTTGATTCATTGTCTTGTATCGGATTGAAAAAGATACCTGTTTTCTCAAAGATAACCTGATTGTAACTTTCAAAAAAGTAGCCTCTTGTATCAGTATAGATGATTGGTTTTATTATAATCAGTCCTTTGAACCCTGTTTCAACGATTTTCATTTTATAAAAACATTAACTTTAATTCTTCCTATATATATTTTTCTTCCTCGGCGATCCTCAGAAGATATTTACCATATTGACTATTTTGTATTGGTTGAGCAAGATCCAATAGTTGATTCTTGTTGATGAATCCCCTTTTGAATGCTATCTCCTCAACGCATGATGCTTTTAGTCCCTGTCTCTGTTCCAGGGTAGCGATGAAGTTTGCTGCCTGCAATAAACTTTCGTAAGTTCCTGTATCAAGCCATGCCATGCCTCTGCCCATAAGTTTAATATCAAGTGCACCTTCCCTGAGATAAACTCTGTTGAGATCCGTAATTTCAAGTTCACCACGTGGTGAGGGTTTAAGAGCTTTCGCTTTGTTTACCACAGTATTATCATAAAAATAAAGACCTGTAACAGCAAAGTTTGATTTGGGATGTAATGGTTTTTCCTCAATACTGAGTACTTTTTTATTTTTGTCAAACTCAACAACTCCGTAACGCTCAGGATCAGTAACATAATAACCAAAAATACATGCGCCATGACTAAGTTCAGCAGTTTTTAGCAGAGTGTCTCCAAAGCCGTGACCGTAAAATATATTATCACCAAGTATCATACATACAGAGTCGTTGCCAATGAATTCCTCTCCGAGTATAAAAGCCTGTGCGAGACCGTCAGGGGAAGGTTGCTCCTTATAACTGAAATTCAATCCCAGGGAACTCCCATCACCCAGAAGATTTTTAAATCCCGGGAGATCCCTTGGAGTAGATATTATCAGAATGTCCCTGATATCGGCAAGCATTAATACTGACAAGGGATAATATATCATTGGTTTATCATAAACCGGCAGCATTTGTTTTGATATTGCACTTGTTATTGGATAAAGTCTGGTACCTGACCCGCCGGCTAGAATTATTCCTTTCATCTTATATTGTTTTTCTTTTTCCTTTTGTCTTTCGGCTTGTATTTTGTAGTATTCTCTATTTAACTCTATGATTTTCTGCGCAATGCTACCAAAAAACCGGAAGAAGTATTGATAGTTCTTCTTATTTATCCGGCTTATACCTGCTACCTATTGCTTACTCCATTCAGCCATTTGCCCTCTGCCTTCTGCCTACTGCCTATTGCCAACTGCCTTCTGCCTTCTGCCTTCTGCCTTCTGCCTACTGCCTTCTGCCTACTGCCTACTGCCTACTGCCTACTGCCTCTCATCTTCCTATTCCGAAATACATAAAACCAAGTTTTCTGAGTTGTTCGGGATCATAAATATTCCTGCCATCAAAAATGACTTTTCCTTTCATCAGTTCTCTCATCCTGTTAAAATCAGGGAGATGAAATTCTGACCACTCTGTCATCAGGGCAAGAGCATCAACATTAACCAGAGCTTCATACTGGTCAGTAGTATAATCTATACGGTTTCCGAGAAGCTTTTTTGTTTCAGCAATTGCCGCAGGATCATATGCTTTAACTTTTGCACCCGCATTTAGAAGTCTTTCAATTAGTACGAGTGAAGAGGCTTCTCTTATATCATCTGTCTTTGGTTTGAAAGATAAACCCCATATACCGATTATTTTGTTATTCAGATCATTATTAAAGAATTTTGTCATCTTGGTGAAAATGACATTTTTCTGGTAGTCATTTGCCTTCTCAACGGCTTCAATAACATTAAGCTTATAGCCATTATCGTTTGCCGTTTTGATAAGCGCTTTAACATCCTTTGGAAAGCAAGAGCCTCCATAACCAGTACCCGGATAAAGAAATTTACTCCCTATCCGTGAATCACTTCCAATTCCTTTTCTCACATTGTTAATATCCGCACCGAGAATCTCACATAGATTTGCTATCTCATTAATGAAACTGATACGCGTAGCGAGCATTGCATTTGCAGCATATTTTGTAATCTCTGAAGAAGCAATATCCATGAAAAGAATCGGATGATTATTGAGAACAAATGGCATATAGAGCCTGTTCATTATCTCCCTTGTTTTTTCATTATCAACACCAATTACAATTCTTTCGGGTTTTAGAAAATCTTCTATAGCCGCTCCCTCTTTCAGAAATTCCGGATTAGATGCCATATCGAAGGGTATTGATTCATTTCGTTTATCAATTTCTGACTGAATGGTTTTTCTGATCTTTTCAGATGTTCCTACAGGAACAGTACTCTTCGTTACTACAACCAAATGTTTTGTAATAATACGTCCGATATCCTTAGCAACACTAAGCACATGCTTCATGTCAGCTGAACCATCTTCCCCCGGTGGCGTGCCAACTGCTATAAAAATTACTTCTGTTCCCTCAATTCCTTCCTTCAGGTCATTTGTGAATGAAAGTCGTTTCTTTTCAACATTTTTCCTGACTATATCTTCAAGTCCTGGTTCGTAAATAGGGATGACTCCATTTTTAAGTTTCTGAATTTTAGCACTATCTACATCGACACAAGTAACATTTACCCCGCTTTCAGCGAAACATGCCCCTGTAACCAATCCAACATACCCGGAACCAACAACAATAATCCTCATAAAACCTCAGATAATTTAAGTAAAATAGTTTATCGATCCTGCAAAGATAATACAACAAGTCAAATACGGAAATATTTGCAAAGGCTTGCGGCTTTCTGCTTGCGGCATGCTCTTAGCGACTTGCAGCTTACTGCTGACCACACTTCATCAGGTTAACCCTGTGAAAATCTACAATATATTATGGCATTTTTAAAAAATGTCATATCTTTGCAACCAATTTTTCATACAAAATAATGTCTAACTTATTAATTATTAGTTCTTTTAAATTTATCTTATGACTGAAAACAAAAAGAAAACAACCAAAAAGGAGGTTGTTGAAAAAAGCGAAACCCCGGTAAAAGAGGTAAAAAATGCAAAAAATATAGAAAACATTGAATCTGAGGATGAAGTAACCGAAACTTCAAGCTCAGCTGAAGTAACTGAAACTTTAAGCTCAGATGAAGTGGCTGCTGTTGTTACGGAAGAAGTTCCTGAAATTGAAAAAGAAACTGTAACTGAAGTTGAAACTGAAACTCTAAAAGCTGAGGATTACGGATTCGATGAGGAAGTAAAGAAAGAAAAAAGGCCTAAAAAAGTACAGGAAGTACCGGAGAATGAAACGGTAAATGAATTTAAGACAAAAACAGAATCAAGAACTGCTGTTACGGCGGAAGAATTTGACTGGGAAGCATTTGAGAGTGAAGAACTCCGGAATTCACCCAAGTATAAGGAATATGAATCTCTTTATGATGAGACGCTTTCAACAGTAGCAGTTGATGAAGTAGTGATTGGTACTGTTATCCAGATGACATTACGCGAAGTCGTTATAAATATAGGATACAAATCGGAAGGTGTTGTCAGTTTGAATGAATTCCGCTATAATCCAAATCTTAAAGTTGGAGATAAAGTTGAAGTTTATGTTGAAAGCCAGGAAGATAAAAAAGGCCAGCTTCTACTTTCACATAAAAAAGCACGTGCTATTAATTCCTGGGACAGGGTTAATGCATCTCTTGAGAAAGATGAAATTATTACAGGTTATATAAAATGCCGTACAAAAGGTGGAATGATAGTAGATGTTTTTGGCATTGAAGCATTCCTTCCCGGTTCACAGATTGATGTAAAACCTATTCGCGACTATGACGTTTTCGTTGGCAAAACGATGGAATTCAAGGTTGTAAAAATTAATCAGGAGTTCAAAAACGTCGTTGTTTCTCATAAAGCACTTATTGAGGCTGAACTGGAACAACAGAAGAAAGAGATTATCGCAAAACTTGAAAAAGGTCAGGTTCTTGAAGGGACTGTTAAAAATATAACCTCTTACGGAGTATTTATCGACCTTGGTGGTGTCGATGGTCTTATTCATATCACTGACCTTTCATGGGGCAGGGTTAATCATCCCGAAGAGATTGTACAGCTGGATCAGAAACTCAATGTGGTAATTCTGGATTTTGATGATGATAAAAAGAGAATTGCACTGGGACTGAAACAGCTGACTTCACATCCGTGGGATTCTGTCGACCCGAATATGAATATAGGAGACAAGGTAAAAGGAAAAGTTGTTGTTATGGCTGACTATGGTGCTTTTGTTGAGATTGCTCCAGGTGTCGAAGGATTGATACATGTCTCAGAAATGTCATGGTCACAGCATCTGCGCAGTGCCCAGGAATTTCTTAAAGTAGGCGACGAAATCGAAGCTGTTATTCTGACACTCGACAGGAACGAAAGAAAGATGTCGCTTGGCATCAAACAACTCAAACCCGATCCATGGCAGAATATAGATGAAAAATATACAGTAGGTTCAAAACATACTGCCAAAGTCAGAAACTTTACCAACTTTGGTGTATTTGTTGAGATTGAAGAGGGAGTTGACGGTCTTATCCATATATCTGATTTGTCGTGGACGAAGAAAATCAAACATCCAGCCGAATTTACAGCAATTGATGCTGATATTGAGGTAGTTGTACTTGAAATTGACAAAGAAAACAGACGTTTGAGCCTCGGTCATAAACAACTGGAAGAAAATCCATGGGATGTCTTCGAGAATCTGTTTACTATGGATTCAGTACATGAAGGTACTGTTGTTGAAGTATTCGATAAAGGCGCTGTGGTAGCTCTTCCATATGGTGTTGAAGGATTCGTAACTCCAAAGCATCTTGTAAAGGAAGACGGAATGATGGCAAAAGTTGATGAGAAGCTTATGTTCAAGGTTATTGAATTCAATAAGTCAGCAAAAAAAATCATCGTTTCGCACAGCAGAGTTTTTGAAGATGAAAAGAAGGCAGCCGAAGCTCCTGCTGTTAAAACCGAATCTGTCGCACCAAAGAAATCAGCCAGAAAGCAGAAGTCTGCTTCTGAAAAAACTACACTTGGTGATATCTCTGAGTTGGCAGCTTTAAAAGAAGAAATGGAAGAAAAAGAGAATAAAGCTTCCAAGAAATCGAAAAATTAATTAAATTTAGGCTATCAAATTTTATCGCTATGGATTTTAATATTGAGAGCCGGAATAACAGTACTGTTATTCAGATACAGTCTGAAAAGCTTGATACGCACATAGCTCCGGCACTTAAGTCGGAGTTGGTGCTCGTCTCAGGCAAGGGTGAAAAGAATATCATCCTTGATCTTGAAAAATGTATGTATTGCGATTCATCTGGACTAAGTGCTATATTAGTAGCCAACAGGTTATGTAAGAATGCAGGTGGTGTATTCGTTCTTTGCGGCCTTAATGAAGCTGTTGAACGTCTCATCACTATTTCTCAGCTCGATACCGTGCTTACTATTACAGGAACGGTTGATGATGCTGAAAAAATGATATCATAAAACAAATCGCTTTGCAGAGTGCGATGAAACTGACCATTCTTGGTAGCAGTTCTGCATTGCCAACTTCAGGAAGATATCCATCCGCTCATGTACTTAATGTGCATGAGCGGTTATTTTTAATAGACTGTGGCGAAGGCACACAGATGCAACTCAGAAAGACAAAAATAAGATTTGCAAAAATCAACCATATCTTCATAAGCCATCTTCATGGCGATCATGTTTTCGGACTCTATGGATTGCTTTCAACATTCAGCCTGATGGGAAGAACAAACCCTATTCATCTTTATGCGCCTGAAAACTATGATAATATCCTGAGATCACATCTAAATGACTTTGACATTAAACTCAGCTTTCAGATCGATTTTATACCACTTTCAGCCCGGGATCCGGTTCTCATCCTTAATGATAAGTATCTTACTGTAACAGCTTTCCCACTTCAGCACAGGGTCCCTGCTTTCGGCTTCCTGTTCAGAGAGAAAAAACCGGACAGGAACATAATTAAAGAATCAATTGTGAAATTTAATATCCCTCTGGTAAGGATTCCTGCTATAAAAAAAGGAGAGGATTTTATCGCATCTGATGGCGTGATAATTAAAAATGAAGAAATTACAATGCCTCCGTCAGAACCTCTGTCTTACGCTTATTGCAGCGACACTAAATATTTTAAACGACTCGCTTCCTTTGTTAAAAATGTAAACCTCTTGTACCATGAAGCTACTTTCGATAAATCCAGGGAAGATCTTGCTGAAATAACAGGTCATTCAACAACTTATGACGCCGCAAAAACTGCTGTCGCTGCAAATGCCCATACTCTGATAATCGGACATTTCTCGGCCAGGTATAAAGATATTACACCACTTGTAATGGAGGCACGGGAGATATTCCCTGAAACATACCCTGCTATAGATGGGAAGAATTATGAGGTTGGGAATATTTCTGATCCTTTATAAAAGAATTTCTATCTTTGAACCAGAATCTATTTTAATTTGATAAAACAATAATTCTGAGAAAAAAACTCCTAAAATGCACGCCGGGGAAAGGAATATTATATCACTATTTAAAATGATAAAATCTTGCAGGAAAAAATATTAATACTCGATTTTGGCTCTCAATATACTCAGCTTATAGCCAGGAGAATACGCGAAATAAATGTCTATTGTGAAATTTATCCTTTTAACCATTTTCCAACTCCTGATGAAAGTGTTAAGGGTGTGATCCTGTCGGGAAGCCCGGCTTCTGTGCGTGACAATAATGCACCTTCTCCCGATCTCTCTGGAATCAAAGGAATCATACCTTTGCTTGGAGTCTGCTATGGAGCCCAATATCTGGTTCAAAACTTCGGAGGGGAGGTTATGGCATCGGGAACACGCGAGTATGGCAGGGCTAATCTTGTATATCTTAATAATAATGATCCTCTCTTCGTTGGTATTAATCAGGGCACTCAGGTATGGATGTCACATGCCGACACTATTACCCGGATACCTGAGACATACGAGATAACCGGATCAACAACAGATGTAGAAGCAGGTGCATATCATATAAAGGGTGAAAATACCTGGGGAATTCAGTTTCATCCTGAGGTATATCATACAACAGAAGGAACAAAGGTTCTCAGCAATTTTGTAACAGGTATCTGTAAATGTTCCAGGAACTGGACTCCTGATTCATTTATTGGTACTACAGTTAGTCTCCTGAAAGATCAGTTAGGTGATGATAAGGTGATTCTTGGTCTTTCTGGAGGTGTTGATTCTACAGTAGCTTCATTTCTCCTTCATAAGGCAATTGGCAAAAACCTTACATGTATTTTCGTCGATAATGGATTGCTGAGAAAAAATGAATATAATAAGGTGCTTGAATCCTATATCGGACTGGGTTTAAATGTTGTTGGTGTTAATGCATCTGACAGATTCCTTGATCAGCTGGAAGGAGTGAGCGATCCGGAAACAAAGAGAAAGATTATTGGTCGGGTTTTTATTGAGGTTTTTGATGCTGAAGCAAGTAAGGTTAAGGATGTAAAATGGCTGGCGCAGGGAACTATTTACCCTGACGTAATTGAATCTGTGTCTGTTAACGGTCCATCAGCCACCATCAAATCGCATCATAATGTGGGAGGTCTGCCGGAAAAGATGCATCTGCAGGTTATAGAACCTCTACGTCTGCTTTTTAAAGACGAAGTGAGGAAAGTGGGGGCATCCCTTGGTCTTCCTGATTTCATACTAAAAAGACACCCGTTCCCCGGTCCGGGATTAGCGATAAGATTGCTTGGAAAAATGACAAGGGAAAAACTTGAGATGCTTAAAGAGGCGGATGATATTTTTATTGATGGTCTGAAAAAAAACGGGCTATACGATTCTGTCTGGCAGGCAGGTGTCATCCTTCTGCCAGTGCAGTCGGTAGGAGTAATGGGCGACGAAAGAACATATGAGAATGCAGTAGTCCTCAGGGCTGTAAGTTCAACTGATGGAATGACAGCCGATTGGTCGCATCTGCCTTATGAATTTCTGGGGATGATATCAAATGAAATAATTAATAAGGTCAAAGGAATTAACAGAGTTGTTTTTGATATCAGTTCTAAACCTCCTTCTACCATTGAATGGGAATAAATTTAAAAAATAAAAGAGGTGGTGAGTTCATGAAGATCTTTACAGAACTTTACTGATTTTAAATTGTTGAACTATAATATAAAATTGAAAATCAAAAATATGAAGAAGATATTTTTAAATGTAATAGTACTTATACTCTCATTATTTCTGGTTCCTGCTCCAGCAACATCACAGGTGCTTAATGAAGGGACTTTTAAATTCGGAAGGACATTAAGCCTGATAGATGCTTTTTACGTTGACTCAGTTGATCTCGACATGCTTACTGAAAAGGCAATTATTGAAGTATTGAAAAACCTCGATCCCCATTCCACTTATATTTCGGCAAAGGATGTTAAAGAAATGAATGAACCTTTAAACGGAAATTTTGAGGGTATCGGTGTTCAGTTCAATCTTTTGCGCGATACGATCATTGTTGTTGAGCCTGTTGGAGGCGGACCTTCAGAAAAAGTAGGTATAAAGGCAGGTGACAGGATTCTTACAATTGATGGTGAAAAAGTTACAGGTATAAATATTTCTACTGCAGGTGTACGTAAAAGACTTATGGGCCCAAAGGGCACAAAAGTTAATATCACTGTATTGAGAAGGGGAGTTAAAGATATCCTCGATTTTACAATTGTACGCGACAAAATTCCAATTTTAAGTCTCGATGCAGCATATATGCTTGATCGGGAGACCGGATATATTAAATTGAATAAATTCGCTGCAACAACTGAAAAGGAATTCACAGATGCCGTTGCAACACTTAAAAAGAGTAATATGAAAAACATTGTACTCGATTTAAGACAAAATGGCGGTGGTTATATGCTGGCAGCAACTGAACTAGCCGATAAATTTTTTACTGACCGGAAACTGCTTGTTTATATGGAAGGAAGAAAAACCCCGCGACAGGATTTTACATCTACAGGAAATGGAAGTTTGGCCTCTGACAGACTTGTGGTACTTACTGATGAGGGATCTGCCTCCGCCAGTGAGATATTTGCCGGAGCTATGCAGGATTGGGACCGTGGAATAATCATGGGCAGGCGAACATTTGGGAAAGGGCTTGTGCAGAACGGATTTTACCTTACCGATGGTTCTATGATAAGATTGACAATTGCCCGCTATTATACACCTACCGGAAGATCAATACAACGACCTTATAATGAGGGTTTTGACAAGTATTATGAGAACTTCTATAAACGTTATACTGATGGAGAGCTTATGTCAGCCGATAGCATACATCTGCCTGATTCTTTGAAATACAAAACATTGGTCAACAAACGTGTTGTGTACGGAGGAGGTGGAATAATGCCTGATGTTTTCGTATCTGCTGACACAACATATAATTCTCCATATCTAAATAAGCTATCAGCAAAAGATGTTCTGAGATCGTTTGCTCTGGAGTTTTATGATAAAAACAGGTCATCCTTAAATAAGCAGTATAAATCATTCCCGGATTTTAAAACAAATTTCAATTTCAGTCCCGGGGATCTTAAAGCCTTCTTCGCTAAAGGAGAAGCTGAAGGAATAAAATACAATGAAGAACAATTCAAAAAGTCGGAGGAAGAGATCTTATTAATTCTTAAGGCATACGTAGCGACTAACATATGGCAGTCAAATGAATTTTATCAGATTATTAATGAGAACGATAAAGTGATTGACAAAGCTCTCCGGATTATTTCTGACAAAAAGAGCTATGATGCTATACTTGGGTATAAATAAAAGGAAGGCAATGAGTTTATAATGAGATTTGTAGCAAAGACTCTGTTCGGTCTTGAAAAGGTGCTCTCTGAGGAACTTATCAGCCTGGGAGCGGATAATGTACAGATAGTTAACCGTGCGGTATTATTTGAAGGGGAAAGGGAATTTTTATATACTGCAAATTATTGTCTGAGAACTGCATTGTCAATACTGGTGCCGATTGCAGACTTCAGGATAAGGTCAAAAGAAGATCTGTATAAAAGCGGGTTAAAGATAGAATGGGATAGATTTATGGATCCCGATGATACTTTTTCAATTGTGCCTGTAATTAATTCCCCTCTTTTTGGCCATACAGGGTATGCGGGTCTTATTCTTAAAGATGCAATTGCGGATTATTTCAGAAATAAGACTGGTCGGCGTCCTTCAGTCGATACCACTAACCCCGGAATACTGATTAACCTTCATATAAGCAATGATAAGGCTATTGTTTCTCTTGATTCTTCAGTTATTCCATTGTTTAAACGGGGATACAGACAGGAACAATCAATAGCTCCACTGAATGAAGTCCTTGCAGCCGGTATAATACTTATGTCGGGCTGGAAGTCATCTGCAACACTAACCGATCCAATGTGCGGATCTGGCACTATTCCTGTTGAAGCAGGATTAATAGCATGTAATATTCCTCCGGGAAGATTCCGCCAGTTCTTTGGTTTTCAGCGCTGGAAAGATTTTGATGAAGAAATATTTGAAAAGATTAAACTAAAATGCAATAATCAGATCTGTGCATCCCCGGTAAAAATATTTGGAAGCGATATATCCGAACAAACCCTGCAATTTGCTAAAGCTAATGTTGCACGAGCAGGATTGAACGATGTAATATCTCTTGATGTGTCTGATTTTAAGAATCTTAAATCAAATAATGATCCATCTTATCTGTTCCTGAACCCGCCATACGG
>WSSedB1CaDRAFT_10000488_pt1 | contig 17246 bp, 22 predicted proteins | sample WetSurSB1Cattail_FD_9460 | JGI IMG/M metagenome (IMG submission 9460)
ATGCCGCCGGGAAGCGCCAGGTAGTGCCATTCCTGTTCTCCAATCCGGAAGCGGGCCAGGCCCGGGACGAGCGCCGTCATCATCCGGGCGTGATTGGGGAGGATGCCGAAGCTGCCGGAGGCGTCTTCCCCGACAAAGCTGGTCAGGCCGTCGAAACGTTCATGGCCGGCTGAATGGCGCAGGTGTAAGGTCATGGCTTTCATGGCCGCGGGCTCCCCATGGCTCCTCGCATGTAGCATTCATCCTCGCTCAGGTCGTCGAACTCTCCTTTCAGGAACCGCTCGCAATCGGCCAGGGTTTCCTCCAGGGGGACGGAAACGCCTTTCATGCCGGCATGTTCTGCGGTCACGTGGAACGGCTGGGTCAGGTAGCGCTGGAGCTTGCGCGCTCTCACCACGATCCGGCGGTCGTGTTCCGAAAGCTCCTGTATGCCGAGCATGGCGATCACATCCTCCAGTTCCCGGTAACGCGCCAAGTGTTCGCGTACCCCCTCGGCGGCCGAGTAGTGACGGTCGCCCAGGATGCGGCGGTCCATCAGGCTGGTGGTTGATTGAAGCGGATCAACAGCGGGGTAGATGCCTTTGGCAGCCTGGGAGCGAGAGAGAATTACCATGGAGTCGAGATGCCCCAGGATGGCGTTTACCGCCGGGTCGCTCATGTCGTCGGCCGGGACATACACCGCCTGCACCGAGGTGAGGGCGCCTGCCCTGGTGGAGATGATGCGATCCTCCAGCTCGGCCACCTCGCTCATCAGGGTCGGCTGGTAGCCGACGGTGGCGGGAATGCGCCCCAGCAGACCGGATATCTCGCTGCCGGCCTGGGCAAAACGGAAGACGTTGTCCATCAGGAAGAGTACCTCCGTGCCAAGGGTGTCCCGCAGATACTCGGCATAGGTCAGGGCCGCCAGCCCCACCCGGAAGCGGATGCCGGGGGATTCGTCCATCTGCCCCAGGACGATCAGCGTGTGCGGCATGACCCCGGCGTCGCGCATCTCGTGCCACAGCTCGTGCCCCTCCCGAATGCGTTCCCCCACGCCGGCAAAGACCGATACGCCTCGGTGGAGTGCCACGATGGCATGCATGAACTCCATGATCAGGACGGTCTTGCCTACCCCGGCTCCGCCGAAGAGCCCGGTTTTTCCGCCCCGCACAAAGGGGCTGAGGAGATCAATTACTTTGATGCCGGTCTCCAGGATTCCGCTGGCGGTTGTGGTTTCATGGAAGGGGGATGGGTGGGCGTGGATGGGGCGCCGTTCCGTGCCGGGCAGGGGCGGGCCGCCGTCCAGCGGAGCTCCGAAGGCGTCCAGCAGCCGTCCCAGGCAATCGGGTGACACCGGAACAGAGAGCGGCGCTCCGAGGTCATGGACCTTCATGCCGCGCCGCAGGCCGGCCGGGTTTTCCAGCGTGATGGCGCGGATGTTTTCCCGGTCCAGGTGTTGATAGACTTCAAAGGTGTAGGTTCTGTCCCCGTTCCGCGTTGTCAGTGCCTGCCGCAACGGCGGCAGCGTGTCGCAGTGAATCAGGACGACCGGGCCGTGCACCTCGACAACAGTGCCGATTGGTTCCGCCTTATTGATGTGGTTTGCCGAGACAGGTTCCATGTGATGAACCTTGGTGGTGAGGCTTGGATCAACGGGGTATTTCAGCTTGTTCTTGAATGAGTTTCCTGTAAGACGATTGTATCGCCAATGGCTTGGATGGCAAGAAAAGCGGGGAAAGTAAGGTTGTTGAATGGTCCTGTCGTTGCTGATCTTGGGAATTCTATCGGAGCTTTACACTGTTTTTTAGGGTATTCGGCTTTTATAGTTGATTAACATGTTGCTGTGAAATAATGTGAAGTGCTTAAAGGATCGAGGGGCGCCGGTGAGCTGGATTACGATTAGAGCGTTGCGTGAATTATGTTTTGCAAAATACGTAGAGGTTTTTACATGTGATGGGTAGTTGGCCAGATCTGATCAATAACAAGTTTCAATAACAAGTTGATCGCAGATTTGATGTGAAAGGAATGGTTAGTGACAATCACACTTTACGAAGACGCACAATTTATGAGAGAAGGCGTTGTTGATATCAACGCCGCGGTAGTCGGCATCAGTAAAGTGAGGTGGACGTGCATTACTGAGCGAGAAGCGACCAACGAACAGGCCGCAGCCATCATGCGTCAACAGCGCTTCGATATCTTACCGATTGTCAACGATGCAGAAATCAAGAAATACTACCGTACGCACAAGTGGAACGACTATTCGAGCATCTCTCAAGACACGATAACCTATCGAGATGTGATCCCATATCACACACATATCCACGATGTCATCAAAGCATTAGCAATAGAATCACGCAATTTCTTTTTTTTACACAACGAACGCCGCATTGTTGGCTTGGTATCTGTCGCCAATCTCAACTGTCGACAAGTGAAGGTGTATCTGTTTAGCTTGCTCAGCGAGCTTGAGGTTCGTCTGGGTAACTTCATTTCTTCGCATGTTTCTGAAGATGTGTTGTTAAAAATGACGTTTGAAACAAAAGAGAAAGAGAAACATGAAGAGGTAATGAAGCGCTACCAACAAGACAAAAAGACAGGAAGTGATGCAAGCTTCGTGGAGTATCTATACCTTTCCGATCTGATAAACATAATCATCAAGCAAAAACTGTACGATCAGTTGGGATATAGTCGGACACGCTTTGAAAATAGATTGGGCTCCTTGAACGAACTGAGGCATGCTGTTGCGCACCCCGCTCGCTCGATAGTTACGGATAAACATCCTGTTGAGAAACTATGGGAAAGAATCGATCGAGTTGAGGAGGCGCTCTTCATCTTGGGCTAAGGTTGCGCGATTTTCCGTGCCATGGTAAAGAATGCCGCGCCGAATCAGGTTACTGGTACGTTATGAAACTTATTGATTAAACAGCCAGTTATCAACCAAGCACAACAGCGGTGAACCTGCTGTACTCTCAGCCGTTAGTATTTACGAGCGATTAGGGAGTATCAGAATATGAATGATTTCATCCGGGATTTAACAAAAACCAGCCTCATTTCGGCAATCGAAGAGAATCAGTTTGCCTTTTTCTCAACATTTGGCCAGTGGCCTCGTGCGGAATTTCACGACGAAACCGAGATAAAATGGTCAATGACTGATGTCCCGTTCCCGATGTTCAACAGTATCATGCGAGCCCAACTTGCACCTGAAAGAATAAAGGCGACCATTCAATCCATCGTCTCACAAGCAAAAACACGTAACCTTCCTCTGCTTTGGTGGACGGGGCCAGCGACTCAACCTCCTGATTTAGGAAGTCACCTGGAAAAGAACGGGTTCACACGTGGAGAACAAATGCAAGGAATGGCGGTTGGCTTGGCTAAGCTGGATGAAAACGTGCCCATGCCTACAGGGCTGACTGTGCGTTTGGTCGAAGACAACGAAACTTTGAAGCAATGGTGCCAGGTTTTTGTGACAGGATTCGAGATGCCCGATTTCGTTGTGGATGTTTTCTACGATTTTATGCGTCATGTAGATCCGGACACGATGCAGCCCTACCTCGGCTGGCTGAATGGCCAACCAGTTGCGACATCGCTTCTAACATTGGCGGCTGGAGTTGCGGGGATCTACAATGTGGCAACCCTTCCCGAAGCGCGTCGACAAGGGATTGGTACCATCATGACACTAACTCCTCTCTGTGAAGCACGGAGTAGGGGATACAATGTTGGCATCCTCCAGGCTTCAGAAGTCGGGGTTAGCGTCTATCGCTCTTTAGGCTTTCGAGAGTATTGCAGAATAAGACACTATGTTTGGCTACCTGAGTGTCAAAAAGAGAGGAGAACAAAATGAAACGAATTGCGATTGCACTGGTTTCCTTGATGCTGTGCGGATGCGGTAGTGTATTTGCATCTGATGCCTGTCCAGGCACTGCCGATGTTCCTGCCGAATTTGCGGGACAGTTCAAACCCGCGGTGGATGACGCACTGCTCAATTCAGCGGTCGGGGCGCCAAATGCCGGTTCCCTGTGTCAGGGCAGGGTTTACGTCGTTAGTGGCGACGATGTTGGGGTGACGATTTATCGTGCCTGGAACAGCACGAATACAGGCAGCCGTTTGGGCAAATGGTGGGCCTTTTACCGGCCGGATGGGAAAGTATCTCAATATCATTCCGAGTGTAAAAAGGGGGACAGGCTGGTTTAATGTTTTTTATCATAAAACAGCCTGTCCTCATTTCCTATCTGTCCCAATTTCTCTTGGTAAACTTACTAAGTAGAATCTACCAAGGTTAGAGAGCAAACTTAATATTCACGTTTCCATCCACACATTGTTTGCTTCCAAAAATAGAGCAAACATTTGCGTTGCAGTCAGAGCTATAGGCTCTCGGGCAAGATACCTTCTTGTTACTGTCACTGTTGATAATTTCAGCCTTTGGCTGGCCATCAACACATTCTGATTTTCCCCAGTGTGAACATCTTGATGCGTTACAATCATTGGTGTACGATCTTGGGCAATAATATTTCATAATTAATCTCCTTGTCATATATTGTCTGCTATTGTCAGGATTAACTACTGCCTTAGCTGCTAGTTGTTCTGTCAATAAAATCATTGACATGTGAAATAGAACAAAGTTTCTGGTCAATTAGGTTCACATACAATTTTTTTGTGAATCACTCATCACGTAAGCCGGACAAATTGGAACCAGACAGGAAAAGAATAACATTATAACAACTGCAATTTGTATTTATAATTCGAATCTCTGCTCATCAAAATTTCTCCTTTCTGTTTTATTGCTGGAGGTGGATCCACTGCTGTTATTATTGAAAATGTCTCAAGCAAAGCACAAAACGCTATTTTATTTGAAATATTTTTAACTAATTAATTTAAATTTTAATAATAAGTATTGTACTACGGTAATTGAATTGTGCAATATTGTTTTGAATTGTTTTGATTGTGGTGTGTTGATACCACGAGGGAAAAAGGAACAAACTGGAAGAGGTGAAAAGTGGAACATGCATATTCATTTGAAGTGCAGTACCAACCACGCCGTACACATGAAAGAGAGGAGAACAAAATGAAACGAATCGCGATTGCGCTGGTTTGCTTGATGCTGTGCGGATACGGTAGTGCATTTGCAGCTGATGCCTGTCCAGGCACTGTTGATGTCCCTGCCGAATTTGCGGGACAGTTCAAACCCGCGGTGGATGACGCACTGCTCAATTCAGCGGTCGGGGCGCCAAATGCCGGTTCCCTGTGTCAAGGCAAGGTTTACGTCGTTAGTGGCGACGATGTTGGGGTGACGATTTATCGTGCCTGGAACAGCACGAATACAGGCAGCCGTTTGGGCAAATGGTGGGCCTTTTACCGGCCGAATGGGAAAGTATCTCAATATCGTTCCGACTACGAGATTTGTTACCAATGGTCCCCATTGGACAAGCTAACCCAGTGCAAGCTCAAAACCGGTACCAAGGTTGTCATCGGCACCGGCCAGAGCGCTACCTGTTCGCAATATTTAACCTATCCGGCTTCCGCTGCCAAACAGATCTACCTTGATAACTCATCCGCAGTCTACGATTGCGAGGATTACGCTCTGATTTTCAGTTGGCAGTGAGTGATTCAATAAAATTCGAGTAAAGAATAAGGAGCCTACAATTGGAAAATCATGATCCGCAATGTGTAAAATGTACAGTTCTTCGATGTCGTTCCAGAGAAAAGGACATAAAAGTGCCGGTTTTCTGCCCTACCGAAAAGTATCCTGGTTTAGTCAAGGAAACAGTAGAAAAATTCATGCTGCCCGAAAACCAGGCTATAAATAGGGGCTGGATTGGTTATATGAGTAAAATCATGGATCCGCAAAAACCGAGAGAAAAGCTGTCCTGGACAAGGGTTGATGAAATTATGGAGTACGCCAGGATACGCGGAATGACAAGGCTGGGCATCGCAACATGCGGAGAATTGCTGCCTGAATCGAAATTGTTGTCTGACATTCTTGAAAGTAATGGGTTCGATGTCGTCTCTGTAATGTGTCAATGTGGTGAAGTAAAACCGCAGGATGTGGGCATGCCGGGGAATAAGATCTGTAACCCGATAATGCAGGCAGAAGTACTCAACCGCGAGAAAACAGAGCTGAACATGATGGTAGGGCTTTGCCTTGGACACGACATACAGTTTCTGCGTTATTGTAATGCAGAGACAACGCCTCTCGTGGTCAAAGATCGTGCTCTTGGGCATAATCCTGTAGCAGCGTTGTACCTCAGCCAGAATCCTTTGTATAAGGACAGATTCACCAGGAAATGAACATAGTGCCGTATGACGAAAATCTAACTGGAGAGAGCCGATGGAAAAAAACGCTCAAGCGATAGAAACCTTACGCACGATCATTCGCGCAAGGAGGTCAATACGTAGCTTTACAAATGCCGTCCCATCTGCCGAGGGAATGAAAGAAATCCTGCAATCAGCGATATTCGCTCCATTTGGTCGAGCGACCGGACTTCCTCCAAAAGATATACGAAAAATATTCGTTTTTTCACAGGGTACGAAAAATATAACTATCGCCAGAGAATTACTGCTCGGACAGATACGGCGTATCGCTCGCAAGGTACATATCGTATTACTTCTTTTTCCCTTTCTCGGAAAGAAAATGGGACTTTTTTCAAAACGCATTTCGGCGCTTGCGGAAAACGGAATCCCCGGACTGGCAGAAGGCGCATTCTATATTGTGGTTGCGGTGAAAAAGGGGTTCCCATCAATGGAAAAACAAACGATAGCACATGCGATGCAGAATATGTGGTTGTCGGCAACCGCGCAAGGCCTAGGTTTCCAGCTCGTTTCCCAGACGGCAATTATGTCAAAAAATAAAGATTTTATGCACTTATTGGGGCTGAAACCAGGAGATTACGAGCTTGATGGATGTGTTATCGGAATGCCGAAGATGGTTCCTGAACCTCGTGAGGAGCGTCATCTGGAAGATTTCGTCACTTGGGTTCAGTAATGTTTCCTGTTGTAAAGTAGCCTGTTCCCCTTTTCTGTGCGGGGGGTGCCGGGTAACCGGCATCTCTACCGCGACAAAGTGGAATATTTGACACTGCTGTTTCCAAACACTGGACCGCCAAAATTTGTACGGAATTGTCTATCTTAAGAACATCGGTTCTCAAATTCATTTTTTGGTTTCAAATATCCATTCGCAGTACTGATCGCCTCGGTGCATCTGCTTTCCGTGCTTCATTGTGACGTTTGGATTGAGGGTTTTCACAAATTCATTCCAGAAAGCGGTATCGCATGCAGACAAAAGATCATGGGATATTCCAAATTCATTCATTCTGTTTTTCCATGCGCACTCAGTAATCTTCATGACAGTTCTATCCTCACTTGCTTCAACCTCTTCAATCTTGTACTCCGGACCCATGGCGCACTTACATAGTGTTGCACCGGCTTCACCGACCAACTTGGCGTTATCCACCTTCATATCCATCGATTGAACTACGCTCGCTGAACCTTGTCCAAGTTGCGTCCAGATTTGGCGAACTACCTCGACATATTTTTCTTTCCCGACAGCGTTGTATAATGCATCGAGATGGGCAGATAATGCACCCGTCAAAGCCTGCGTTGCCATGGCCCATCTTGCTTCAAAAGGTATTTGGTTAACTTCGATCACCATGTCTTTCTCCTGTTTTATGTGCGTATTTTCAACCACCGGGAAAAGCTATTGACAGGCGGTTGGAATGAAAACAAGCGTACGTTATCAAATATTTTGCGTCAAGCGATACGTTTTGATAGTATCAATCGAAAATATTGAACAGAGAAGGCCTAATGGAATTACGACAACTAAAAACTTTTCAAATGGTGGCTAAATTGATGAGTTTTAAACGGGCTGCTGAAGCTCTGAATTATGCTCAATCTACGGTTTCAACTCAGATCAGGCTGCTTGAGCAAGAATTTGGTGTGCCGCTTTTTAATCGATTGGGCACTCGTATTTGTCTTACCGAAGCGGGGCAGATGTTGATGCGTTATTCTCAGAAAATGCTCGACTTTGAGAAAGAAACACGAGCAAAAGTATCGGGCTGGGAAGAACCTCACGGTTCACTATCAATTCGGATTCCGCAAAGCATTAGTACTTACGTTTTGCCATCTGTTTTAAGCAAATTCCAGTCCAGATATCCAAAGGTCGGATTTGACATCAGTACCTGCGCTTACGATACTTTAGTATACGAACTGCAAACCGGAATTACAGATGTAGCATTTTTGCTCGCAGACTCTATTCCTTATTTAGAACTAGAAGCGGAAGTATTGAGGATTGAACCCCTTGTTATCATTTCCAGTCCGGATCACCCTTTGGCCAAAAAAACTGCTATAGATTTACGAGATTTGATTGGCCAGTCAATCCTTTTGCCGAAGCACGATTGCATGTATAAAATGGTATTTGAGCATACATTAAATAAGGAAAAAGTTGACCCTGTAGTGTTCCTGGAATTAAATTGCATAGAAACCATCAAACAGTGCGTTGCAAGAGGAGTCGGTGTGGCAATGATTCCTATGATGGCGATCAAGCAAGAAATAGCAGAAGAAAAGTTGGCAATTTTACCATGGCCGCAAAAGAAATTGGAAACAGCAATATTGATGATCTGGCACAAGAGCAAGTGGCTTTCTCCGGTTCTGCAATCTTTTATGAATACGGTCAGGGCAGAATTAAAATCCCCGAATTTCAAGCATAGTACCGAAGAAACCTTCGAACAAAGAACGGGGTAGCGCCATGATCGGCGGAGAGGGTGGAGGGAAGGGAAGGGAATACAGTTTTTGCAAAACAGGTACTGAACACAGCATCAGAAAAGGAAGCGGTATGGCTACTCCTGAACGGGCACAAACTGGGAAACCACCGAGACACACCCAAGGGGAAACGCCTGTAGCCGCACCTCTGACCTGCCAAACGCGCAAGAACGTATACGGCAGAAAGCCCTTGAGGGTAAATGGTTACGTGACAAGTGTCAGGCCATCGGTTACCCCCAGTGCGGGGGTGCCGGGTAACCGGCATCTCTACCGCAACACGCGAGACAATGTCTCCAGTCAAAGGATGCCCCTTCCATACTCACCCGGTGCATTCCGATTGCCGAACAAAATCAGTCCAGAAGAATATGATCTCCGGGGTTTTTTAACTCATTGAGTTCCGGGAAAATCTCGCTCATGTCCTTCAACATTTTCTCGATATTTTTTATTGCGCTCTTGAGGTCTGAAAACCAGATCAGCTCCACTGTATGACCGCAGTAGGTGCAGCTGTCACAGGCCTTGTCACCAGCGGGGATAGCCCGGAAAATAGTGTAATATCCGCATGCGGAACATTTTTGCCGGTGGAGTATAGGCTTGACTTCTTTTTCAATAATCATGATTTCGCCTGAATACAGTCCACAAAAAAGGTTGTGCTAAACTGTGTTGCCCTGGGGAAAAGGATCATCCATCCAAGAAGGCGCTACGTGCAGCGGACCCGTCTTTTGCCGGATCCACATCTATGGGGCCGATCATATGATTTGCGATGATGGTTTTTGCATTCTTTCTTGTTGTAGTGGGTGTATGTTTTGTGATGTGCTCCGGATACTGCGGCTATCAGCCTGTTGCCGCGTGAGGCGGCAGGAATGCCGCGAGTTATCTTCCGTTGCGGAGTTTTGGTTATCATTGCACGTTCCGGGACTGGCGTCGGCATCTGATTATCACCGGGCTTCCGGAACGCCGCCACGGCAATGGTGGAGATGTCACTGCGTAGCTGATTGAACATCCTGATGTTCCTGTAGTCCAGTCGGTTTGTCAGCAGAACCACGAACAGATCCTGCTTCGGATCTATCCAGATCGATGATCCGCTGTACCCTGTGTGACCGAAGGAAGCTTCCGAGAATAATTTCCCCTTTGGCGATGAAAAAGGGGAGTGTATATCCCATCCCAAGCCGCGCATCACGGTTCCATTGCTGCAAAGAATCGGGGTGCTCATCTGTTTCACCACGTGTTCGGACAGGATGCGTTTGCCGTCAATTTCACCTCCATCGAGCATCAGACGGGCAAACCGGGCAAGATTCTGTGCGGAACTGAAGAGACCGGCATGGCCGGCAACACTGCCAAGCCGGCGCGCATTGAGATCCTGGACAGTTCCGCTGCTATATCCAAGTGTCGGGGCTATCCGAGCCGTAAGATTTTCTGCCGGCAGAAACGTGGTCTCGGGAGTAACGAGCGGAGCAAAAACTTCTTCGCGGCAGAAGACATCCAAGGTCTTGCCTGAAACCCGATGGACGAGCTCTCCCAGCAGAATGAAATTGATATCGGCATATTTGAATTTGCTGCCCGGCCGGGGCCGGTTTTTCTCCGCCGCTGCCTTGTAGATGGCGGTATTCATGGGCTGTTCCGTACTTATCTCAAAATCCGTAAGTCCTGAAGTATGGGTCAGCAAATGGAGAATTGTGATGTTTTCACCTTCCGACCCTTTGAATTCGGGAAACCAGCGGGTCAGAGGATCTTGCAGGGAGATACGCCCCTCATCCAGGAGCTTCATTACTGCCGGAGCGGTTGCAATCACCTTTGTCAGGGAAGCGAGATCGAAGATGGTCTGTTCATTGAGCAGCGGAGCTTCAGGGCGCGCGGAAAGCCGCCCGCGGGCGGTGCTTAAAAGGATGCCGGCATGGTTGCCGATTACAACGACACCGCCGGAGATGAGGTTGTTGGAAATGGCACGCTCCATGAGAAGGTCAATGGTGGCGGTATGTCCGTAATCCTGTACTTCGTCCGATGCAAACAGGATTGAGGAAGAAAAAAACAGGCAGAATGAAATAAAGCAGCAAAAAAAACGCACATTAGACCTTTATCGGATGCATCTGTTAAACAGAGGCATCCGCACGGTTATCCGAAAAGGATTCGGGAATTCAACGTTTACAAACTACTCATATTCATACGCCAAAAGTGGCGGTAGGTCAATAAGTTATGCAAGAACTGGAGGGCTGAACAAATGTAATTCCAGAAATATCATGGTTCTTCTTTTCCTTGACTGTAGAACCTGATAAGGAACTCGGCATCCTTGGGCGAAAGATCGAAGTTGAAAATTGCTTTCTGGACCAGCGGCTGGACCGGTTGGCCGGGATTGTCCTGAAGCTTGCCGGATACCCATTTAACGGCGCGTCGCAAGTCTTCTCCATCTGGCAAGAGATCGTGCATGGCTTATAGACTCCTCAAATATTCCTTCTCCGTTACCAGCTCCCGTGTACTCTCCATTCTGTCCAAAAACACAATTCCCTGCACATGGTCGAACTCGTGCTGAAACACCCGCGCCAGGAAGTCGACGTACTCCTCCTCACGCACTTCACCTGCTCGGGTCAGGTAGCGCACGCCGATTCGCCGGTGCCGGGGAACCAGTCCACGCAGGCCGGGAATACTGAGACAGCCTTCCCACTCCTTCTCCTTCTCATCCGACATCCAGAGAATCTCCGGGTTGATTATCGCCATCGGCTCCATTTGCGGCGCATGGGGGTAGCGCGGGTTCGGCCGTGACATGATGAGGAAAAGAGAAAGCGATTCGAATACCTGCGGTGCGGCAAGCCCCACGCCGTCGGCATCCGCCACGGTTATCAGCATGTCATCGATGAGCGCTTGGACGGCAGGGGCTNACGGATCAGCAATCTTCTCCGCAACCCGCCGCAGGACCGGCTGCCCCAGTTGGGCTATCTGTCTCAAAATCGGTATGTTCCTCTCCATAAACAGTCCCCTTGCTCTCATTTGAAATAGAAACAGGCAGTGATACACTTGAATAATTACTGACAGTGAAGTTACCACAGGACTTGCCCGGCTCGACCGGATTCAGGATACGGTATGACTACTCCCAGCAAACCCAAAAACATTAGTCCCGATGATCTGCCAATGGTGAACGGCAGGGTCTATCACCTGGATCTGGCCCCGGAGGAACTGGCGCAGAACGTAATTGTGGTCGGCGATCCCGACCGGGTTCCGCTTCTGGCCGATGAATTCCTCCATGAACGGGAAGTGGACCGTTGCCATCGCGGGTTCCGCAGCATTACCGGTATTGTCCGTGAGACCGGGATACCCGCTTCCATCATCAGCACGGGAATCGGCGCACCTTCGACGGAGATCGTGCTCAACGAACTGGCAGCGCTTAACGAAATCGACTTCCGCTCCATGCGCAGAAAGGAGTCGTTCGAGCCACTCACTATAATTCGCGTCGGCACATCCGGCGGACTCAATCCGGCAATGCCGGTCGGCATGCTGGTGCTTACCGATTACGTCATCGGCCTCGACAATACCGGGCTTTTCTACGATGTCCCCCTTCCTGATTCTGTCTGTGTTTTTCTGGAAGGCCAGGCCAGAGCAGCACTTTGTAGGGCTGCAAACCAGGAGGCGCGCTTTTATGGGACGGTTGTGCCCTATGCAGCGCGGGCCGACCGGGAACTGCTGGCGGCCCTTGAGCAGGAGGCATCTGCACTGGGCACTTCCCACGTGCGGGGAATCACCGTATCCAGTGCCGGTTTCTTCGCCGAACAGGATCGAGGTGTGGCAAGGGCCGGATCGACCTATCCGCACCTTTTGGACTCTCTCGAAAAGATTGATTGCTCTCCTTATGACCTGAAGATCGAGAACATGGAGATGGAGGCGGGAATTGTACTCCACTTCCTGGCAGGACTCGCCTACCAGGCCGCGGCAATCTGTGTGGTGGTCAACAAGCGGCACGACGGAAGCTTTCTCACCGACTATCGCCGGCATATTCTTGACGCGGCGCGTATCGCGTTGCGGGCGCTTTGGCGATGCAGCGGCAACCGGCAGAGCATCGATGCTGTTTCGGGTACCACATGACATTCATAAATAGTTGCGCTCATGATGTTTGTCTCCCTTCCAGACACCAGGCGTTACACCCGGGCACTCAGAAACGGAATGGCCCTTCGCAAACCGTCTCGGCCAGTTTTTTACGATCATTGGGCGATTCACGTTTCTGAAGATCCTCCGGCAGTGTTTCCTTCAATCCCGGCTTGCCCACGGCGGCCATGGCTTCAACACGGTAGTCATCCGGTATGTTCAGCGATGTCCTGGCACGCTCGTAATCGAATCCCTGCATGCCGTGGACAACATACTCCTTGAGCGAGGCCTGCAAGGCCAGGCAGGCCCAGGCAGCCCCACAGTCGAAGGAGTGCGTGATGGAAGGCTTGGCGTTATGGTCGAAGGTGGTCTTGGATACCATGACCAACAGCACCGCGGCGTTCCGTGCCCATGTCTTGTTCGTCTCCACCAGCAGGTCGAAAAACAGCGGCCACTGTTCGCTGTCACGGTGTGCGTACAGAATACGCCACGGCTGGTTGTTGTACGATGAAGGCGCCCAGCGAGCCGCCTCAAAAAGCACTCTCAGATCGCTTTCCGGAATGTGCTCGCCCGACATGGCGCGCGGCGACCACCGATCGATAAAAAGGTTGTCAATCTGATGGTCTGCTTTCCGTATCTCGCTTCCTTTGATCATGTGTGGTGTTCCTTTCCGGTTGTCATGATAACCAGGCACTTCCGTATTTCTTCAAGACTCAAAGTGTTGTATCGTGTTATTCCATCGATATGATGTAATTCTATCACAGATACCGATAAACGCAGCATTTGCCAGGTAAAACATGGTGTTTTCCCTGTGAATGCAATCAGAAATAAGGGGCTGTCATTAAGAACGCACTCAACAATTACAGGCAACTGGTAGCCCGGGTGGATGAACTCTGCGCCGGCATTGAACATGCGCTGCAAAATCAGATCACCTGCTCCGAAGGGTGCAGTAACTGCTGCACGTCCATCACCATCTTCCCCGTGGAGAGCGCGGCACTCAGGGAGGCTCTGATGGCCTTGCCCGACGAGGAGGCCGCATCCATCCGCCGTCATGTGGGGGAGCGCGCCGCAGGAGAGCGCTGTCCGCTCCTTCACGATCACCGATGTCTGCTTTACGAAGCCCGCCCGATTATCTGCCGCACCCACGGCCTGCCGATTCTCTTCACGGAAGACGACAAGCAGCGCCTGGATTGTTGCCCGCTCAATCTGATGAACAGGGAATTGCTGTCCGGTTCCACTATCATCGATCTGGACCGGCTTAATGTTGTGCTGGTCGCGGTCAATGCTCTGTTTCTCAAACAAACGGAAACCCCGCCCGGCCACCCCGAACGCCTGACTATTTCCGAAGCGCTTACGCAACCGGAGTGTTCGTAAATTTCCGCGCTTAGATGGATTCCGAGGACACTGTTCATCCGGTATTCAGCCACGTTATCGGGAGTACCGGCCACAAAAAAACCGCGAATCTCTCTAAAGGCTCGCGGGCTTTGGATATGAATATCAGCTGATGCTACGTAAAAAACAAGCGGGGCAGAATATGAAAAGCATTTTGTCAGTGGGCATTCTGTCTATTTTGGTCCTTTTTGCAGCTCAATCCGGTGCAAACGAAGTGGTGTCAAAGGTTATACTGGTAACCGGTTTTGAAGCTTTTGGCACAGAGACTTCAAATGGATCGTGGGAAGCGTTGAAAGGACTTAAGGGTAAATATTTTGCCGATACAATGGTTATCACGGCAAGGCTTCCCGTAGCATGGAAAAGGGCAGGTAGCAGATTACAGGAGTTGATTTATCTATACAAACCGACAGCGGTAATAAGTTTTGGCCAAGCCGGAGCCGAGCCGGTGCGGCTTGAATCCTCTGCCCATAATCTGCGTGACAAAATTCCTGATAACGATGGAATCACACCTCAGACACTGCAAATATATACCGATGCTCCAACAACCCTGGAAACAAGTCTGCCGTTGGCTGAAATAGAGAACCATTTGCGTTCTGCCGGGATACCTGCAAGAATATCAACAGATGCTGGAACGTACCTGTGCAATGACATTTTTTACACACTAATGTTCAGACCAGGAACTGAAGGCGCCAAAACAATTTTACGCGGATTTATTCATCTGCCGCCGCTAAATGCAAGGGTGAAAACAAGTCAGGGTAGAGTCGTCTCTTTTGATAAAAAAAAGTTGCAGAAAACTGCAGAAATTATTATCAGAACTGTCATAGCTAAAACTGATCGGGCAGATAACCGCAAACAGTAAAATTAAATCATTTACGCTGTACCAGAGATATTTTGGGCTGTTAACAGAAAAGGGGCGGCAAAAATTGCCTGCCCCTCATTTTTTAGTCTCTGCTACAGGTTAGTTGCAGTTCAGCACTTGGGCATAAAAATCACCGCCATGGTAGGAACCCTTCTGATAACCCCATTTGCCGCTGATAGCATCATTATCCGCCTGACCGGCATAGTAGAACATTGAACCATTACTTTGGCCGGAAATGTATTCCTTTGTGAAAGAACAAACATCGGTAGCCTTGTCACAGCGGCCGTTAACGCGCGCCACACCATACCTGTCAGAGGTCCGGCCATGCAGACTGAAGCCGCCCCTGTGCCTGGTTACTTCCACGGACCAGGAAAATTTAGTGACATTTTGTCCTTGGGTGAATTTTCCAACAAAGCTGCAGTTTTCGCTGGCGAAAAGGTTGACCGGTAGTACAAAAGACAGAACAGCGGTCGCTATTGCGAGGGTTTTCTTCATGGTATGTTCCTTCCTTATATGCTGTAGTATGTGCCATCTGCATAGAATACAAAATTTATTAATGTCGATGCCACGGGCGTAGACCAACCGGATTGCTAACGGGCACAAACTTTAAAATCAGATCCTTCCCAACAGGACTTATCCTTCATGGAACGTTTTGCCTCTCCCCACCTTGAGTTGATTCCGCTGGTCGTCAGGCCACGTACCTCTGCAACTCCTTTTTCGACCAAATAGACGGAAACAACCGATATCTCTTCAAACAGCGGTTTTTGCTGCTTTACGTTTGACAAGCTGAATGAACCGCCCTCGTCAGGTGTGAATATGCATTTGCCTTTATAAACAGTTTTATTGTCAGAACTGATTTCGCATTTTACAACCTTGTCAGCCGAGAACGAGCTCTGCGCAAAAAATAAAACCAACGCCAAACTACTGATAATTCGCCGCATTCTGCCCCCAAACCTATATTTATATTTTAACTTGGCTCACCAAGTCCGCCTCTTATATCAACAAGCATTTCAGCTGTCCATAACAAAGTACGTCACCTTAAGCAAATCTGGAGAATGAAACGCACAAAACTTAAATTTCATTGAAGTGATGCCCGCCTGGCAGCTGTGACTCTCCTTTAACACCACTGTCCGGAGACCTGGTTCTGACAAGAGTAAATTCAAATACATAATCCTTGTTGTATGTCTCTTGGAAAGCTCGTATTATTCAACAAATCAAAGACATACCAGGAAATTGGATTGTAATGACAGCCTGTGTATTTTACCCAAATGGAATTTATGGACACTGCTAAATGCCTGTTTGCTGTTTTTAACCTCAACAGGATTCAGTGCATCAATTGCGGGAGAATCTAAAACATGCTGAGTAAATTCGTTGCAATTATCTTTATTACCTTGTTGGCACCCGGTTTTTCCCTTGCCGCTGATGACTTCGACCTACTCAAAGAAAAAATAGGCGATCTGCGCATCAACCTCCCGGAAAAAGTGGTCACAAAGAGTATCCCGTGCAGGCTTACGCGCGGGGCGATAAAGTACTCACATGTGGACGGGCAGTATCACCAGACCTGGAAATATAGTGATTGCGGGATATCCCTGGATATGGCTTCCGGCAAAAAAGGTGGTTCCAAGTCAATAACTTCTATTGAATTAAGCTATCCCGGCATCTTGCAGACCAAGCTCGGTATTCGGATCGGAAGTACAGAACAAGAGGTACATAAAGCTTATGGCCGTTATATGGATAAAGACAGCAGTAGGCCGGGAGAGAATTTTGTTGCCGGTTCTGTCTTCGGTGGGTTGATGTTCAGTTTTAAAAACGGACGGGTAAGTGGCATATTCCTGGGGGCCGCGGCTGAATGATCCATGAATGTCAACAGATTGAAGATGCCTGTTCAGGAAATAAGGGACAAGGTCTTGCATTGACCTGCATCGCGCGGCAGAAGCCTGACTGCCCCGGAACGTACGACGTCAGTGCGCGATGGATTGCATGAGCAATATAAACGGAGGTTTTATGAAAAAGGCTGTTATTCTTTTATTCACATGGTTTTTGATGTCAACAACTGCCTTTGCCCAGAGTGAAATCCAGTTGAATTCCAAAGAGAAGACCTGACTCCGTAGCGATAAGTTCAGAATTTTGATTTTAATGTCTTGTAACTATTTGATGTTCTTTGATAAATATGCTATTTTCTTACGCATCACAAACTCAC
>WSSedB1CaDRAFT_10000489_pt1 | contig 17235 bp, 16 predicted proteins | sample WetSurSB1Cattail_FD_9460 | JGI IMG/M metagenome (IMG submission 9460)
TCCACATTGGCTGAACTTCTGACGATCACTGAGGTCAGGGGCAGTCCGCCTAATAACCCGGAAACCATATTACCAACGCCCTGGGCTTTTAATTCCCGGTTGGCTGGCGTCCTCCGGTTATTTGGATCTAATTTATCCACTGCTTCAATACCCAGCAATGTTTCCAGGCTGGCGATCACTGCGATAGTCAGGCCGGCCGTCCAAACCCGGAGGTTGCCCAGATATTCCCATTTGGGAAACATAAAAAAGCCGGCAAAGGAAGCGAAATCACTGGCCACAGGCAAACTTACCAACTGGTTCGGATTTAATGATATCCGGGAACCGGCTGTTTGAAAGAACGCCTGGATACCGATGCCTGCAATGACCACAACAAGTGGTCCTGGGAAAAATTTAAAGATCTTTTTCTTTTTAAATGCAGGCCGCTCCCAAAGCACCAGGATAGCCACGGAAAGAACGCCGATACCAAGTGCCAGGGGGGTAATATGATTTACAGAACGGATCAGTTCGGTAAAAGTATTGTTGCTGTCGAACTGCACAAAGGTTTCATCACCGGAAAAATCACGGTCATAGCCGATCAGATGGGGCAATTGTTTCAGAATCAGGATGACCCCGATTCCGGACAGCATACCGGGAATTTTAACAAGGTTATACCGAATGAATCAATTACGTTATATGTTCAGTCCCCCGCAGACGCTGATAACCTGGCCGGTGATATAACTGCTCATATCTGAAGCCAGGAACAGGGTTGTATCCGCAATTTCAGCGGCGCTTCCGAAACGATTGAGGGGTATCTTGGCAAGAAATGATTTGGCGCTTTCTTCATCCTGAAGGTAATGGGTCATATCCGTTTCCACGAAGCCGGGTGCTATGGCATTACAGCGGATATTACGGCTGCCCAACTCATGGGCAACGGATTTTGTGAATCCGATGATGCCGGCCTTGGAAGCTGCATAGCTCGACTGGCCTGCATTTCCGCGGATGCCGATAATGGAACTCATATTGATGATGGATCCTTTTTTCGCTTTCATCATGGGCCGTATCACCTGTTTGGTCATATTGAAAACACTCTTCAGGTTGGTTTCCATAACTTCATCCCATTGCGCGGGATTAAGACGGAGCAACAAACTATCTTTGGATATGCCTGCATTATTTATACAAACGTCCACGGTGCCATGTTCTTCCAAAACCTGGCTGACGAATTTTTCGCAGTCTTCGTATGAACCGGCATTACTTTTATATCCCTTTGCCTTCACGCCAAAGGAACGGAGTTTTTCTTCAAGGGCTTTGGCTCTTTCTTCACTGGATAGAAAACTAAACGCAATATGAGCGCCCTGCTCTGCCATCCGGAGCGCAATGGCTTCGCCGATTCCCCGGGCGGCGCCGGTAACAATCACAATTTTACCCTCTAAAAGTTTCATTTCATTGCATTAAGCAGGCTCAAATATATAAACTGAAAAGGTTGCAGGTAAAAATAAATATTAATTTGAGCCTTTTCGCGAACCATGAATCTGAATAATGGAAAGAATTTGTTATTGATTTCCCTGGCTGCAGAAAGCTTTTTTGGGAGCTATGGACTTTTACTCGGCAAACAGGCCGCTGTTGTTTCCGTTCTTTACCTGGTGGCAGGCCTGGTTTTTATTTTTTCCATATTGATTCTTCCGGCTGCCCGGCTTCCGCACTGGGAGGTACTGAAAAAGGAATCCCGGCTGAAATGGCCGGCACTGATCGTGATGCTACTGCTGGCCTATATTACAACGGGCTACTGGCTGGACCAGATTCCGCTGGATCCGGATTATGCTGATATGTTGCCGATCATGAAAGTGATGAATGAACGATTGCTGCATGGCGACTGGAAACACGTATATGATCCGATACCGGAAATCTGGAATGGTACCCGACCCATCTATCTGCCGGCCATGTGGCTTCCCTATTTACCTGCCATCGCGCTGAAAGCGGATATGCGCTGGATTACCGCGGCGTCGGTATTACTCAGTTTTGCAATCATTTTGTTCATCATACAGGTCAGAAAAAACAGTTATTTCGGTTATGGGCAGATCGCCGTCACCGCATTATTATTCTGGTGGATCTTTGCCAGGAATGATGTCCATTTTCTGATCAGCCTGAGTGAAGAAGGCGTGGTCATTTTTTATTTTGTCCTGCTCTGCCTGGCCCTGATTTCCGGGAATGCATTTTTAATGGGTATTACTGTTTCCTGTTGTATGCTGAGCCGGTATAGCATGATCGGCTGGCTGATTCCTTGCCTGCTTTTTTTTGCAGCCCGGAAAAATTACCGCAAGCTCATTGTCTTTTCGGTTACCGGTTTGATTTCAATTCTATTGTTCTTTTTGATTCCATTTGGATTCGGAACCCTTAAACAGATGATTAACCTGCCGGGAAACTATATTGCTTTTGCAGGCCGCGTTTGGGAAGACAGTTCTGAATTCTTCTGGCTCAACCTGGGTCTGGCAAAATTTTACGGTCCGCACCGGATCGCACTCCTGCATAAATCCCTCCTGGTACTGAGTTTTGGGGTTCCTTTATTGTTTATGGGTTTTTGCCTGCTGCAAAAAAAGTGGAAACTGAATAATATCAACCTGGCCTGTTTTAAACTCAGTTTACTTATTTTTTATCAGTTCATAGATGTGCCTTACGGGTACCTTTTTTATACCTGCTCCTTTGTAAGCCTGGTGATTGCAGCTGTTTTACTGAAAAAGGAAGATTCAGGTGCGGGTGTGGGTGTTGTTTGAAGATACCGTCAACAGAAGTCTCAGGCTTTAATCCCTTCTTCAAGCATCTGGAGCAGTTCATCAATATTTTTGCGGTCATTGGAAAGGCGTGGAACCTTATGTTGTCCGCCCAGTTTCCCCTTTTTGCGAAGCCAGCTGATGAAGAGTCCTTTGGGGACCGGTTTTACGATCGGCGGGCGCAGGGCGATGTCTTTATGCCGTTTGGCCTCATAATCGCTGTTTAAGTCCTTTAATGCCTTGTCGAGTTCCAGTGCGAACAGGGCGGTGTTCTCCGGTTCCTTTTCAAATTCTATCAGCCATTCATGTGCGCCGTTGGAATGGTCTCCGAAGTAGACCGGGGCCGCGGTATAATCGTTCACCACGGTGCCGGTTTGATTCGCCGCGGCGACAATGGCCTTGTCTGCATTTTCCACGATCACTTCTTCCCCGAATGCATTGATAAAATGCTTCAGTCTGCCGCTGACCCGTATGCGAAAAGGACCCAGGCGTGTAAATTGTATGGTATCTCCCAGGAGGTAACGCCAGAGCCCGCCATTGGTGCTGATTACCGGTGCATAGTTTTTACCGAGTTCAACGTCTTTCAGACCGATGGTTTGAGGATCCGGTTTGCCATATTCTTCCACGGGCATAAATTCCATAAATATGCCATGGTTTGTAAAAAGCAGCATTCCGTCTTCCCCCGGGTAATCCTGCGCCGCAAAAAATCCTTCGCTGGCATTATACATTTCAAGGTAATTGATATCTCCCCCGATGATTTTTTCGAACTGCTCACGGTAAGGTGTAAACGAAACACCGCCGTGGATGTATAATTCAAGGGATGGCCATACTTCCAGGATATTTTTTTTGCCGGTTTTTTCCAGGATCTTTTTCATCAGCACCAGGGTCCAGGTGGGTACGCCTGAAATGGAAGTGACGTTTTCCCGGATCGTCGTTTCAGCCAGCTGTTCAATTTTATTTTCCCATTCATCCAGCAGGGCGATATGCAGTTCCGGTGTGCGGATCCAGTGACCCCAGAAGGGTGAATTTTGCAACAAGACGGCACTCAGGTCACCGTATTGAACGTCTGCATTGATCTGGTAAATGGTATGGCTTCCGCCGATGACAAGCCCTTTCCCGGTTAACAGGTCCGACTCCGGATGAAAATGATAATACATGGTCAGCACATCTTTGGCCCCGAGATAGTGGTTGTCCTGGAGACTTTCTTCGCTAACCGGTATGAATTTGCTTTTATCGCTGGTTGTGCCGCTGCTTTTGGCAAACCAGTTGATGGGTGTATTCCAGAGCAGGTTTTCTTCCCCCTGCATAATCCGCTGAATATAGGGTTTGAGGTCGTCGTACTCGTGTATGGGTACGGCTTTTTTAAATTCCTTTATGGAAAATAATTTGGAGAAGTTATACCTGCGGCCGATTTCGGTGTACTGTGCCGAAGTAACCAGGTCCTGCAATACCTCGCGCTGAACGGCAACGGGATCAAGTACCCATTGTTCTATTTGCCAGCGTCTCATCCTGGCCAGGCGCGATATGGCAGGACTTAATAATTTCAAGTTGCGTTGGAATAATACATAGAAATAACCCCGTTGCCTGCCGGTAACCCCCTAAATGACGGTCCTGGAGGCTTCTTCGTGAAGATAGTCTTTTCGCTTCAATTCAAAATTCCTGCCAAGGTAAAGCCGGCGGACATGTTCATCGGCCGCGAGTTCTTCAGCCGTACCATGTTTGAAGATCTTTCCTTCGATCAGCAGGTATGCCCGGTCGCAGATGGAGAGGGTTTCATTTACATTATGGTCTGTGATAAGGATACCGATATTTTTATATTTCAGGCGGGCCACCACGGCCTGGATATCTTCCACCGCGATGGGGTCAACGCCCGCAAAGGGTTCATCCAGCAAAATGAATTTCGGATCCACGGCCAGGGCGCGGGCAATTTCAGTACGTCTTCTTTCTCCCCCGCTCAGGGAATCTCCGTTGTTTTTACGCACATGGTGCAGGCGGAATTCATCCAGCAGGGCCTCCAGTTTATCCCGTTGTTCTTTCCTGGGCAGGCCGGTCATTTCCAGGATGGCCTTGATATTGTCCTCTACCGAAAGCTTGCGGAAAACAGATGCTTCCTGTGGCAGATAACCCAGTCCCAACTGGGCCCTTTTATACATGGGCAGGCGGGTGATGTCCAGATCATCGAGGAAAACCTGGCCCTCGTCTGGTTTGATCAACCCGACAACCATGTAAAACGTGGTTGTTTTCCCGGCTCCGTTGGGGCCGAGTAAACCAACGATTTCACCCTGTTTCACGTTCACCGAAACCCGGTCCACCACGGTGCGGTTGCTATAGCTTTTAACGAGATCGTGCGTATGGATGGTCAGACTCAAAAGAGGTAATATTTCTTCAAAAATACCGGAAGAATGCGTAACCGGTTCAATTTAAAATAGTTTAACAGTCGCTTGTGTTATAATGCTATTGAATTAAGTTTGCAATCCACCAATAAAACGTTGGGAAACCCACTGATGAAGGTTATAGATCACATCCGGCAGTCCACAGAAACCGCGGTTTCTTTTGAAATTCTTCCTCCATTGAAGGGAAAGACGATTAGTTCGATATACGACCACCTGGACCCGCTCATGGAGTTCAGGCCGGCCTTTATCAACGTGACCTACCACCGGAGCGAGACCATGTTCAAAAAAAAGAGCGATGGCACATTTGAGAAGGTAGAAGTGAGAAAAAGGCCGGGTACGGTTGGAATCTGCGCCGCTATCATGAACCATTACAAGATCGATGCAGTTCCCCACCTGATCTGCGGGGGATTTGGCAAACGGGAAACGGAAGATGCGCTGATCGACCTCCATTTTCTGGGGGTGGATAATGTACTGGTTTTACGGGGGGACGCCCCGAAAAACGAAGCTGCATTCACGCCCGAGCCCGATGGGAACCAATATGCGCTGGAGCTGCTCAAACAGGTGGTGAACCTGAATCATGGTATTTACCTCGAAGAAGATATTAAAAACGGGAGTAAGACCGATTTCTGTATCGGGGTAGCCGGTTATCCGGAAAAACACTTTGAATCGCCCAACCTGGCGACTGATCTGATGTACCTGAAAGCGAAAGTGGATGCCGGGGCTGAATATGTAACCACGCAGATGTTTTTCGATAATCAGAAATATTTTGATTTTGTTAAAACCTGCAGGGAAAACGGCATTGAGGTTCCGATTATTCCGGGTCTGAAGCCCATCACCAATAAAAAACAGCTGAGCCTCCTGCCAAAGGTTTTTCATGTGGATATCCCGGCGGACCTGTCCAATGCCGTTATGAAATCAAAAACGGATGAGGATGTAGAGCAGATTGGAACCGAATGGTTATTGCAGCAAAGCAGGGAATTAAAAAAAGCAGGCGTTCCGGTATTACATTATTATACCCTGGGTAAACCAAAAGTTATCTGGAATGTTGTGAAAGAACTGGTATAACCCTTATCCATATGGCTTTTACAGACTATTATAAAATTCTGGGCGTATCCAAAACAGCAACTGATGAGGATATTAAAAAAGCCTACCGCAAACTGGCCAGGAAACTGCACCCGGACCTCAACCCAAACGACAAGGAATCACACAAAAAGTTTCAACAGATCAACGAAGCCAATGAGGTGCTCAGCGATCCCGAGAAAAGAAAAAAATACGACCAGTACGGCGAGAACTGGCAGCATGCTGAACAATTTGAAAAAGCAGGACGTGCGGGAGCCGGGACCGGAAGCAGGCAGCGCAGGCAGACCGAAGATGCTTTCTCGGAATTTGGCGGCGGACAATATTCTGATTTTTTCGAGCAAATGTTTGGTTCCGGAGCGCGAAGTACAAAGTACCGTGGACAGGACTACCAGGCAGAATTACATATCTCCCTGCGGGATGCAGCAAAAACACATAGTCAGACTTTAACGATCAACGATAAAAATATCCGCATCACCATTCCGGCGGGCGTGGAAGACGGACAGGTGATCCGTTTAAAAAATCATGGGGCAGCCGGTGCCAATGGAGGCCCTTCCGGTGATTTGTATATTACGTTCCGGATAGAACCGGACCCTGTTTTTAAAAGGGTGGGCAATGATTTGTATATCACGCTGAACCTTGATCTGTATACAGCCGTGCTGGGAGGAGACGTGATGGTGGATACCCTGGATGGAAAGATTAAACTCAAAGTGAAACCGGAAACACAGAATGGTACAAAGGCCCGTCTGAAAGGCAAGGGATTTCCAGTGTATAAACAAGACGGCGTTTTTGGGGACCTCTTTGTTACCTATCATATATTAATACCCCAGAATCTTACGCAGCGGCAGAAGGAACTTTTTGCCGAACTTTCAAAAATGAAATAAATCGCAACGGATGTCTGATGACGAAATCATACCGGTTGAAACATTCTGTTCTTATTACCACGTGGAACGGACCTTCATTGAAACCCTGGAATTACATGGTTTGATTTCAATCAGTAACAGGGAAAACCAGCGGTTTATCCTGATGGATGATATGGCTGATCTGGAAAAATACAGCCGGATGTATTATGAACTGAACATTAATGTGCCCGGAATAGAAGCGCTGAATAATCTGCTCGAGAAAATAAGGCAGCTTCAGCAGGAAACGGAGGCATTGAAAGCACGTCTTCGTATTTATGAATAGTCCCGGATAAAAATTCATGTATGAAAAAATTCTTCCTGTTACTGGCCCTGGCCGGATTCCGTTTTATTTCTTTTTCCCAGTCACCCGATTCCCTGCTATATGAACAGACACATTATATGATCCCCATGCGGGACGGGGTTTTATTAAATACGATTGTTCTGACGCCGGCCAATCCGGGTTCTCCGGCTCCATTTCTGATTGAACGCACGCCGTATGGAGTAGACGATGGCTTCCCGGAAGGCAATACGCAATTGAACTTATCCAGGCGTTTCCCTTTTTATGAAATGGCAGCCGGAAGATATATTTTTGTGTTCCAGGATATCCGCGGAAAATACAAAAGCCAGGGCAGCATGCAGATCCATCAGCCCCTGGTTCATCAAAGCCAGAAAGGGGCCGTGGATGAGAGTACCGATACCTGGGATACGATCGACTGGCTGATCCATCACATAAAAAATAATAACGGGAAAGCGGGTATCGTGGGTATTTCCTATCCGGGCTGGCTGGCCCTCGTGGGCGCAGTGGATCCACACCCCGCCCTGAAAGCTTCTTCCGAGCAGGCCTGTATGGCCGACCTGTTCCTGGGAGATGATTTTCATCACAACGGGGCATTCCGGCTCAGCTATGGACTGGAGTATACTTATGAAGTGGAAGCAGACCCGACAAAAGACAGCGATTTTCCATTTCCGGCCTTTGACCTCTTCAACTGGTACCTCCATCTTGGCAGTCTGAAAAACGTGAATTCAAGCTATTTTCATAATAAAATTCCTACCTGGAACCATTTTGTCAAACACCCCGACTATGATAGTTTCTGGCAGAAAAATTCACCCCTTTCCTACGTTAGCCGGCCTGAAGTTCCACAACTACATGTGGGAGGCTATTACGATCAGGAAGATCTGAACGGCCCGCAACTGATGTATGGGCATATGGAAAAAATGGATAAACAGCATATTAACCACCTGGTGCTGGGTCCCTGGTATCATGGACAGTGGGGCAGGAGCAAAGGAGACAGCATCGGGCTGATCTCCCTGGGTAGTGCAACCGGGGATGCGTTCCGTCTGCTGCAGAAAAAATGGTTCGACTATTATCTCAAGGACATCGGAGACGGTAAGTTCGAAGAAGCCTATGCTTTTCAAACCGGATCCAATGTCTGGAAAACCTATACCAGCTGGCCACCCCGTCAGGCCGTGATCCGGCCATTATATGCAGGGCCCCGCAATTCAGCGGGATTTACAAAACCTACGTCAGGCGGGTCTGTATCCTATATCAGTGATCCGCAAAAACCAGTTCCTTACCGGACCCTGCCCATTGAAGCAACTTATGGACCGGGCAGTCGCTGGCGGACCTGGCAGGTGGAAGATCAGCGGTTTGTTTATACCAGACCCGATGTAATCAGTTTCACCACGGATTCCTTAACAGAAGATCTGGTTATAACAGGTGCTGTGAATGCACATTTGTTTGCCTCCACCACAGGAACGGATGCAGACTGGATCGTCAAACTGATTGATGTGTACCCGGACTGGGATTCTGCCAATTTTAAACTCAGTGGTTATCAGTTACCGGTCACCATGGAAGTTTTCCGGGGTAAATACCGGAAGAGTTTTTCCCGGCCGGAAGCCCTGGTTCCCGGCAAACCGGAAGAATACCTGATCGGTCTGCACCAGGTGAATCACATGTTCAAAAAAGGGCATCGCATCATGATCCAGGTACAAAGCAGCTGGTTCCCGATGATTGACCGCAATCCGCAAAAATTTCTGCCCAATATCTTCGAAGCAAAGGAATCGGACTTTATAAAAGCAACACAGACGATTTATTTCTCTGAAAAATATCCAACGAGAATTGATCTGCCTGTCATGAATCAGTAGCTTCTGCTGTCTTGAACGAAGGAAAGACGGAGGAATAACGGAGGATTAGGGAAATTTCGTAAGTAAGAAGCTTAAATGAACCTTACGGCCGGGGTACAAGACAACCTGCCTGTCAAAGGAACTTCCGGCCGGGTCGGAAAGAATATTGTTTACTGAACAAGGAAAAATAATACATTTTCCGGTAAGTATCCTGACATGACCGGTATCATTCCTTCCAAAAATCAGGCCGGAGCAAGGACGTTTCGCTGCCGGCGCCCGTTCTGGCCGCACGGCAGGATCTTTATTTAATGAAACTACCGCTCAGCGCGGTAGAATTTATCTGCAACTACAAGAAACCCTCAAACGGCCTCTGCCGGAGCATGAATGGAGTTTCCCAGGCTAACGCCACCCTACATCTCCAGGAACTGGCCGGTAGGAACAGTATTAAAGCAAATGGAAAGGAGCAGGAGCCTGTTATATAATAGGCTCCGGGCCGGGGAAATGGGCTCATTAACTAAATAATGCCCTTATAATAGGCTCATGCTTTTTCAAAGCTGCCCCACGGCGGCAATTGGAGTCAGGTCTTAATTGGATTTGGAGAGCAGCTCTTTGACCAGGGTACTAATACTTTTCCCGTCGGTTTTTCCCGCCAGCTGTTTGGTTGCAATGCCCATAACCTTGCCCATATCGGCGGGTGAACCCGCACCGGTTTCGGATATTATTTTTTGAAGAACCGACCTGAGTTCCTCCGGACTCATTTGCGCAGGAAGAAATTTTTCAATGATAGCAATCTCCTCTTCTTCCTTAGCCGCCAGGTCGGCACGCTGCTGTTTTTGATAAATTTCCAAAGAATCTTTTCTGGATTTGATCAGTTTTTGCAGAAGTTTCACTTCCTCTTCTTCTTTCAGATCCCCCCCGGCCCCTTCGGAGGTCTTTGCCAGGAGGATGGCAGCTTTAATGGCGCGCAGTGACCGGAGGGCTTTTTCATCCTTGGCCAGCATGGCTGTTTTCAGGTCGGCCATTACTTTTTGTTCCAGGCTCATATTGTAAATTATAATTTATTTTCCTTCAGCTGTCTGGCCCTTGATTTTTGGTAGAATTCCTTTGCGAAATCTTTCATTTCAGCAGCCAGGTCTTCATGCCGGGTGGCCCGCTGATAAGTGTCGGCCAGGGTCATCAGGGTCTGGTAGAAAAAGTCCTCCATTTCATCCACCATCATGTCTTTGGTCCAGAGGTCGATCCGGAGGGCCGCTTTATCTGCGCCATCCCATAGGGAAAGCAGGAAGGCCTTGGCTTTCCGGGTATTTTCGGGGGATGAATCCGGGGCACTCCAGCTGATGGCCGAAGGCATTTTATTTTCATCCAGGGTAACCTGTATCTGTATGGAGGATTCAGTCATTTTTTTATTGAATTCAGGGATGTGCCGGGCTGAATTACCCGTTTATCCGGCGAAGTTAGTGCGAAAAAACGATGGTCTTCCAGGATATTCCCCGAGGGCCGAAAACTGCGGAAAATACGGAGCCCGGCTTCAAGTAGATATGCGCTGTGATCCCAGTTTGTTAATGAATAATTTTACAGTGTTTGTTTCCGTCATCCGTCATTCGTGTCATCAAAATCCGTACTATGAAAAATCTCTACTTCAGGGGCATCCTGCTTTTGGCCTGCATCCATCTAATCAGCCATTCCTCTCTATACGCGCAGTGTTTATGTTCCAGCGGGCTGCCGGCAACGGCCGTAGACCAGACGATTTCCATTTCACCCACCACGGCGAGTACGCTGACTTTTACCTTTCAGCAGTTTAATCCGGCGATCGGCAACCTGAGTTGCGTGTCCCTGCATGATACGATTACGGGGAATTCGGTTACGGGTGTGGGTAACACGGGGCCCGACAGTACAGCCTTTCTGTTTCAGCTGACCCTGACGAATAAGGTGTCCGGTCCGGGCATTACGATCACCCATGTGTACAATTCCATCCATGGATATGATACCCTGGCTCCTTATGGACAACCGGGGGATACGATTACCTATGGGCCTGAAAACATCATTACCAATCCGAACGGAGTGGGTTCAACCGGCGGGAATGCGGCATACCTCGGGCTGGGGACCGTCAATTTTACGTATGCCATCAATGGGGGATTGATCACACTGGACGGGGGATCCAATTACAATTCTTCGATAACCACGGTCATCGGTGGTATTATGAGGCTGACTTATTACTGGTGCCCGGCCGTAGCGCTGGGTTCAGCCATCACCGGTTTCTCGATTTTCAAAAAAAATGGCACCATTTCACTGCAGTGGCTTGGTACAAACGACCAAAATGATATAGTATATGAAATTGAATATAGCCGGGACGGAGAAAGCTGGCAGACAGCGGGAACGGTCCCGGCTGGATCTGCTCCAACAGGTACTGTTGCACAATACCAGTATCAATACAACCCTTCTAAAACTGATGTGGGCCAGGTATATTTCCGCATCAAACGGATCGATCCGGAAGGAAACATCGTTTATTCGGTCGTCAAAGAGGTGAACCTGCAACAGGAAGATCAGCGTCCGGGAATCCAGATTTATCCGAACCCGGTAGACCGGAAAATGATGATCCAGTTTGATGAACTTCAAACAGGGAATTTCAGCCTGGAACTGGTGAGCACCACGGGGCAGGTCATAGAAAGAAAAGAGGTTCAGCTTACCGGAACCGGTATCACTTCCATGGATCTTTCCCGTAAACCGGCCAGCGGAATATACTTCCTGCGGGCGGTGGATCTGGCCCATAACAGGCAGTTCCTGACCAAGGTGATCGCGAACTGATTTTTTTCCGTAGGTTTGTCTGTCTTAAAATACATATAATGGAATACAATACTACGCGTAATCATCTGGTTATGCGTGAATACGGCCGCCATATCCAGCGGATGATCGAATACCTGCTTACCATTGAGGATCCTGAAGTGCGTGAAAGAAACGCGGCTGTCGTGATCGAGTTGATGGGATTTCTGAATCCACACCTGAAAAATGTGGAGGATTTCCGCCATAAATTGTGGGATCATCTTTTTCTGATATCCGATTTCAAACTCGATGTATCTTCTCCTTACCCGATTCCGACCCGCGAAACGCTGAAACAAAAATCGGATCCGCTTCCTTACCCGAAGCGATACCCGAAGCACGCACACCTCGGAAAAAACCTGGAGCTGATTATTGATAAGGCCCTGCAGGAAGAAAATCCGGAAAAGAAAAACGGGTTTGCCAATGCCATAGCCTATTACATGAAGCTGGCCTATAATAACTGGCATAAGGAAACGGTGCACGATGATGCCATTCAGGGGGAGCTCAGTGCCATCACCAACGGTCAGCTGGAGTTTACCAATACGCCGTTTGTACGGAGTTTCCGACCCAGTGAAAGCAGGGAAAGAAGCGGTGGCGGATACGGGTATGACCGCAATAAACGCAATCAGAAATTTCAACGGAATAACCCTAACAATAACCGGAGCAACGATCGCGGAGGTAAATTCAAAAAGAAAAGATATTGAATGAATGCCTTTGAAGTGACCGGTGGTAAACGGTTGAAAGGAGATATCATTCCCCAGGGGGCCAAAAATGAAGCGCTCCAGGTAATCAGTGCCGTATTACTCTCCAAAGGCAAAATAACCATCTCAAATATTCCGGACATCCTGGATGTCAACCTGCTGATCGAACTCCTGCAGGAGATGGGTGTCAAAACAGAACGCCCTTCACGTCATGTTTGCAGTTTTCAGGCCGATGAGGTCAATGTGGATTATCTGAACAGTGAAACCTATCGAAAAAAAAGCGGGAAACTGCGTGGTTCCGTGATGCTGGCGGGTCCCCTGCTCGCCCGTTTCAAGAAAGTATTTGTACACAAACCGGGAGGTGATAAGATTGGCAGAAGAAGGCTGGACACGCATATGACCGGCTTCGAAAAACTGGGCGCCCGCTTTTCCTATCATCCGGGGGATGATTATTTCCGTCTGGAAGCCCCGGAACTCAAAGGCTGTTACATGCTTTTGGAAGAACCTTCCGTTACCGGTACAGCGAATATTGTAATGGCTGCGAGTCTGGCTACCGGCAAAACGACCATATATAATGCAGCCTGCGAACCCTATATACAGCAGCTCTGCCGGATGTTGAACCGGATGGGGGCAAAGATTACGGGTATTGGCAGCAACCTGCTGTTTATCGAGGGAGTGCGGGAGCTGGCTGGCACAGAACACCAGATGCTTCCCGATATGATTGAAATCGGTTCTTTCATCGGGTTGGCAGCTATGACCCAGAGTGAAATCCGGATCAAGGATGCCCGGGTGGCTGAACTGGGCCAGATTCCGGATAAATTCCGGCAGCTGGGCATCCGGCTGGAAATCCAGGGGGATGATATTTATGTGCCTCCGCAGGAATTATATGAAATTCAAACTTACCTGGATGGTTCGGTACTCACCCTATACGATCATCCATGGCCCGGACTTACACCCGACCTGCTGAGTGTGATGCTTGTGGTGTCTACCCAGGCAAAGGGCAGCGTGCTCATCCACCAGAAAATGTTTGAGAGCCGGTTGTTTTTTGTTGACAAACTGCTTGATATGGGTGCGCAGATCATTCTTTGCGATCCACACCGGGCTGCGGTAATTGGATTGGGAAGAATGCACAAACTGCGTGGGATCACCATGAGCAGCCCGGATATCCGGGCCGGAGTATCCCTGCTCATCGCGGCCATGAGTGCTGAAGGGAAAAGCGTGATTCAGAATATCGACCAGATCGACCGCGGGTACCAATATATTGACGAGCGGCTCAACCGCCTGGGGGCTTCGATCAAAAGAATTTAAATATTTCCGATGCTGATCATTATAACGGCCCCTTCGGGTGCTGGCAAAACTTCCATCACGCGGTACCTGCTCCAACATTTTTCCCAACTGGCATTTTCTGTTTCAGCAGCCACGCGCGCACAGCGGCCGGGCGAAGTGCACGGAGTCGATTATTATTTTATGACACTGGAAGAATTCCAGCATAAAATTCAAAACCAGGAATTTGCAGAATGGGAAATGGTTTATGAAGGCCGGTATTATGGCACATTGAAATCGGAACTGAAACGGATCCGGGCATTGAATAAAATCCCGATCCTGGATATCGATGTAAAGGGCGCCATCCATGTGCAGGAGCAATATCCCGAACAAAGCCTTTCGATTTTTGTACAACCTCCTTCCATTGAAGAATTGAAGCGGAGACTCGAATACCGGGCTACGGAATCTGCCGAAGCCCTGCAGGACCGGCTCAACAAAGCCGCTTATGAGATCTCCTTCCGTCACCATTTCAACAAAATTATCATGAACGATAACCTGCAAAAAGCCTGTGAAGAGGCCCGGCATGTGATTTCCGAATTCCTGCAACGGCAGGGATTCCGCCCCTGAACCGGGTTCGTTTCCCTTTTTCCAGCTATATTCGTACTTGCATGCCTATCAATACCAATACCCTGATCTGGATCATCATCGCCTGGCTGATGATCATTTTTTTCGCCGGCATCGAGATCGCATTTGCCAATGCGAACCGGCTCACTATTGAACTCAAGAAAAAACAGGGCCTTCAGCGCAGTATTCTCCTTTCAGGTTTCCTGGATACACCCAGCCGGTTTATCAGCGCACTGCTGATCGGGTTTAATATTTTCCTGGTCATTTTCGGATTACTGGTAGGTGAAACCCTGGCGCCCTTGTGGGATTTTATCATCAGGAAGACGGTTGTACCGCAGGCCTGGGTGGATATTTTCCGATTGTTGTTCGAAACCATCATGTCTGCCCTGTTTATTCTTTTTTTCGGGGAGCTGATCCCCAAGGCTTTTTTCCGTGCAAAAAGCGACAGCCTGCTCGATTTTTTTGCACCGGTAAGCAGTTTCTTTTATAATTTATTTTACCCCGTTTCTGTATTTTTTACGCGTATCTCCGAATGGATCCTGAAATATGTTTTCAATGTGCGGATTGATGAACGAAAGGACCTGTTTGCGAAAGCCGACCTGAGTAATTTTTTCCAGCAAACCGGCGAAACAGATGAGCCGCAGCAGGAATTGAATACGGATCTTTTTGAAGCCGCCCTTTCCCTGCCCAAGGTGAAAGTGCGGGAGTGCTTGGTACCCCGTAAGGAAATTGAAGGAGTGGATATCCGTATGCCTATTGAAGATGCCAGGAAAAAATTCATGAATAGCAAACTGAGCAAACTTGTTGTTTACGAAGGAAATATAGATCATGTATTGGGTTATATACACCAGCTGGATCTTTTCAAAGCGCCTCCGTCCACCCGGGATATCCTGCTTCCGATTCCGGCTGTTCCGGAAAGCATGAGCGCTATGGACCTGATCAGCAAATTCAGTCGTGAAAGGAAAAGTATTGCCTGGGTTGTGGATGAATTTGGCGGAACAGCAGGTATTGTTACCATGGAAGACCTGCTGGAAGAAATATTCGGAGAGATCCGGGATGAATACGATACGGAAGAATTTGAGGAAAAGAAATTAAACAATGATGAATATATTTTTGCCGGGCGGCTGGAACTGGATTATCTCAATGAAAAATATGACCTGGATTTTCCTGAAAATGAATCAGAAACCTTATCCGGATTTATTATTAACCGCCACGAGGCGATCCCCCGCCTGAAAGAACATATCATTATCGATGATTATGAATTTGAAATACTCGGTGTAAGTGATACCCGGATAGAAATGGTCAAAATGAAACTGCTCAAGTAAGCTTACGGCCTGCAGATTAAGGCTTAACGCTCGGTACTTAACCGGTTTCCAACTTACAAAAGCAGTTTTCCTGTAAATCCTTTTCAAATTACCTTTGCGACGCCTTAATAAATGGCAATACCGTGAACTATGGCTTTAAATTTTTTTAAGAGGACCCCAGGGCAGGCAGAAATGTCATTTATCGAACACCTGGAAGCTTTGCGCTGGCATATCGTCCGGTCAGTACTGGCAATCGTTGTAATTGCTGTTTTTTCCTTCATTAAGATTGACTGGATTTTTGAGAATATCATCATGGGACCCCTGAAACAGGATTTTCTATCGGTAGTGGGTCTTTGTAAGCTGAGCCATCTGCTGCATCTCGGCAATACCCTTTGTTTACCGGCAGCCAATGTGCAGTTGCAAACCACCGCCTTCGGTTCCCAGTTCATCTCCAGCATCACCATTGCCTTTGTATGTGGGTTTATCATAGCCTTTCCCTATGTGTTCTGGGAATTCTGGCGTTTTGTAAAACCGGCCCTTTCTCCGAAAGAAATCAAAAGTACCCGTGGTTCGATATTTTTCGTGACCTTTTTTTTCCTGCTGGGTATTTCCTTTGGTTATTTCCTGCTGGCACCGTTTACTTTCAGCTTTCTTTCCAATTATAAACTGGGCATGAGCGGTATGCTCATTACCCGGCCAACCCTGGATGATTACCTGGACAACCTCCTGGATATCCTGATCGGTTCCGGAATTGCTTTTCAGCTGCCCCTGATCAGTTATGTGCTGACACATATCGGGTTGATTACCCCGGACTTTCTAAGAACCTACCGGAAATACGCTTATGTCGCCATCCTGTTTGTAGCGGCGGTGATCACGCCTTCACCCGACTGGATGAGTCAGACCATCGTCGCGCTTCCCCTGATCATTTTGTATGAAATCAGTATCCGTATTTCTGTTCGTGTGGAAAAGAATATTAAGAAGCGGGATGCTGAATTTTAAGTGAAGCGTTACATTCAGGTATGAGTGTCCGGAATTGAAAATTGAACAAAAAGCCATTAACGACCCTTCATTCGTTAATGGCTTTTAATGTTATATTCCATTAGTACAAAGTCGTATTTCCATACTCCCACACCGGCGCTACATTTGCCTGCGGTCTATTTCTTTCGAAAGCGCACCAAAAATCTCTTCAACCGTGCCTTCTCCGGGGATATAAACGACTTTGTCGAGTTTTTTATAATGATCTGCAACGGCGGCTGTTTTCCTTTCATATTCTTCGATCCGGGAAC
>WSSedB1CaDRAFT_10000490_pt1 | contig 17234 bp, 21 predicted proteins | sample WetSurSB1Cattail_FD_9460 | JGI IMG/M metagenome (IMG submission 9460)
ATTGTCTTTCACCATTCGGGTGCACTCCTTCGCACTAATTATACGAAGGAATATAGCAAGTTACGAAGAACCAAACCAGTACTTTTGCGCTTTAGGGATTAACGGGGCCAGGCAACCTGCGTTGGTTGTAAATGATCTGAAACTGGAAACCAATCAAAGCGGTTCAGTTGGATTATGGACTGAAATCGGTACGGTTGCCTATTTTTCAAATCTGAAGGTGGATTATTACAAATAGGTAAAGCAAGTAAAAGCGTTAGCCTATTTGGGTAGACTTTCATACAGAAACTCAGAAATGATATCCCACCAGCGTGACAAAGCTGGCGTTCACGTTTGTTGCGCTGATAGGGCTGGATGCGGCGTCGCTTAGCAATAGTTTGGCTCGGCCTTCGCCAGATACGAACCAATTTTCATTGATAGAATATTTTACATTAAGCCCAACGCTGGCATCCTTCATGCCGGCTTTAGCATTGTAGGTTGAAAACCGTGAACGTGCCGCCTGCTCTGGGGTAACGCCGAAGTAATCCATCATGTAACGGTCGTTGGCCCAGGTCGTACTGACCTTTGGCGTTAGCCGCCAGTCTTGACCGAGTTGAATAGGCATGGCAAGGCCGCCCTGAACAAATACACCGTCGTTAGTGCTGCCGAACAATTTGGTAACCGAGGCATCGAGTACGACCAGGGGAATCTGTTGAAAAGGATGCACGTCATAAGAAGCAAATGCTTTGACGCCAAAAGCCGGTTTGATTTTGCCCAGTCCTTCAAGACGGTGATCGCCCGATGACATGCCGAACATGTTTTTGCCATTATCCTTGCGGCCCGGATCATACGTCAGTCCCACACCATAGCGGAAACCTCCAGTCTTATGATGAAGTGAAAGGCCATTGATGCCGAGCGAAATGGTGTCACGCCAACTGATTGCGACCATAGGTATCGGCGAGGGCAGATAATGTGTGCTTCCTTCATAGACAGGAGCAGCACCAATGCCTAAGCCAAGCGAGACATCCCAGTTGTTATTGATTTTTTCTTCATTGTCTTCCGCCTGCACAATCGCCGGAAAGTATAATGAAAGCGCGAGAACAACCACAGACTTAATGAGCAGGTTTAATCTAACTTTGTGTGTTTTTTCTAAAAACATTTTGCTCTCCTTTTTGGTTGGTGTTCTGTTTTTGGGATTTAACATCAACCCTAGACGAATGTTGTGTATAGAGTATGTCTGCTTTAATACAGTGCGAACAATTTGTGTCTGACTTGACACAAATTACTGATATTCAGACATATAACCGTGGATTTATGATGGTAGACTTGGGGGTATGATTGAGATGCCGCAGCTATTAATTGTTGATGACGATGAGGATATCTTAGCGTTGCTAACCAAGTTTTTCAGCCAACACAACCATTCCGTCACGGTCGCTGTGGACGGGGCGGAGATGTTCAAGGCTTTGGAAACCCACACCTTTGACCTTATCATTCTGGACATCATGTTGAAGGGCGAAGATGGGTTTAGCTTGTGCAGCCGTTTGCGTTTGGTCTCGAAAATTCCTGTTATTATTTTAACAGCGATGGGTGACCCGACTGATCGTGTTGTCGGACTGGAAATCGGGGCAGATGATTATCTGACAAAACCATTCAATGCCCGCGAACTCCTGGCGCGAGTTAAGGCAGTACTGCGCCGGACATCGGAAGCACAAGCCAATCCGAAACCTCTCTCTACCGAAACACGGCCGGTTCTTTCTTTCGGAAAATGGCGCTTGGATGTTGCCAAACGCGAATTACGATCAGCCACAGATGTCCTCATCCCCCTTTCCGGCGGTGAGTTTGATCTTTTGCTCGCCTTTGTCGAACATCCCCAACACGTGCTTAGCCGCGAACAACTCCTTGATTGGACGGGTGGCATTACTCACGATGCGTATGATCGAAGTATCGATACACAAGTAAGCCGGTTGCGCCGCAAATTGGAAACAGATGCAAAAACGCCGGAGATTATTCGAACCGTTCGCAATGGCGGCTATCTGTTGACAACAGAAGTGCAGCGCGGATGAACCTTAAACATTGGCCTCGCGATACCATTGCACGAAGATTCGCCCTTACAATCGTGTTGGCGTCGCTTGCTACGATAGGGCTCAACCAGATATATCTAAAAGTTGAGGGTGTTTTTGGATTACCACCTATAGGGAGGCCCGAACTTCTTGATCAGATCCACATAATCACAAAACTCATAGAAGCGGCGCCGCCTCAAGCCCGGCCCCAATTAGCGACGGCTGCCGGAATCAAAAACTTTCAGGTCGATTGGTATGCGAACAAGACCCAAGTCTTGTTTTTGTCTGAAAACGCCAAAGAAGTCACTTTTTCCCCGGAAGCCATCCGTCGATTTCGGGGGGACGCCAAATGGAATATTGCGGTTATGGAGTCCGAAGACAACATCACGGCGCCTTCAAAGGACCAGCACGCCCTTATCAAACCGAAAAAGATCTTCTTGACTGTTGAGCTTCGCGATAATAGCTATGTCGTCTTTTCGGCTACCCGACAGAATTGGCCACGTGCACGTGCCAAACGCATAGGCATTGTTTTGACTCTACTGATATTCTCTGTCGTCACCTTAACCCTTATTGCGGCGCGTCAGCTTGCAAAGCCGATAGAGCAATTTTCCGAAGCCGTGCGCCGGTTCGGCGCCAATACCCGCGCACCGCAGATAAGCGAGACCGGCCCGCAGGAATTGCGTGTCGCCATTAAAGCCTTCAATGCCATGCAAACCCGGATACAGAAATTTGTTTCCGAGCGCACCTCAATGTTAATGGCCATTTCTCACGACTTACGAACTCCGCTCACCCGCATGCGGTTGCGAGGGGAGTTTATCGAAGACACTGAACAACAAACCAAACTGTTTCGTGATGTTGATGAAATGCACGCAATGATCGATGCGGCTTTGGCTTTTTTTCGTGACGATGCCGAAACCGAACAGACAACGCAGTTTGATTTGTCGGAACTACTGCGTACAATACGGGACGATTACACCGACCAGGGAGTAGACATTCCCTATTACGGCCCGGAGCATCAGGTGTATTCAGGACGTCCCATGGGCTTGAAGCGCGCCTTCACCAATTTGATCGATAACGCCGTGAAATACGGCACGCAGCCAGAGATCGAACTAACCTGCCTTGAGAAAGCAATCTCCGTCGCTATTAAAGACCGTGGCCCCGGCATCCCTTCGGAATTCCTTAAACAAGTCTTCACGCCGTTTTGCAGGCTGGAAGGTTCACGCAGCCGGAAAACCGGCGGCGTCGGTTTGGGATTAACAGTTGTACGAACAGTCGTTCATAGCCATGGCGGAGATATTGCGCTTAAAAACAGAGATGGTGGCGGGCTTATAGCGGTCATTACTCTTCCTGTCCCAAGTTAGATTCATATTCGAACACGGAGGGCCCTGATTATCCAAACAATGTGAATTTCAGTTTAAAGCCTGAAGCCGGGAAAGTGTTATAGCTCCAGGAATCAAACAAATATAACCGCCCGGTTTTGACAGTCGCTAACTGGCTGCTATTATAAAATACAGTGGAACAAGCTGACAGCCGTTTACTTCGCTGCTCCGTGGTGACCTGTATGAAAATATCGTGGCTTGCCGGCGGCCTGATCGTCTCGATAGGTGCTGTAGTCGCCGTTCTGGTATTAATGTACATCCTGCCGCTGGATTTATTGGAACGCTCTCCAATCCAGCCGTTAAATTTCAGCCATAAACTACATGCCGGTGTCAACGGCATCCAGTGTCTCTACTGTCACCACAACGCAACAAAATCTCCGGTTGCCGGCATCCCTTCGATGGCGGACTGCCGGGCCTGCCATCTCTATATCTCTCCGGATGCTCCGCAAATCAAGAAACTAATGGAATACTGGGACAAACACGAACCCGTTCCATGGATCAGGGTCTACAGTCTTCCCGACCACGTCTATTTCCCGCACATGATGCATATCCGCGCCAGTATCGACTGCACCACCTGCCACGGCAACGTGGCCACCATGGAACGGATCACCCGCAAGGCCAGTCTCAAGATGGGCTGGTGCCTGGAATGCCATCGGCAGCACAAGGCCAGCATCGATTGCTGGACGTGTCATATTTAAGAGGGAGCCTTGAATGAAGCGCAGAACCTTTTTACAGATCAGTGGGATGACCGCCGCCAGCGCGCTTCTGGCAGGCTGCCAGTCGAAAAACGAGAAACTGATTCCCTACCTGATTCCGCCTGACGAAGGGATAACCCCGGGCAAGGCCACCTACTACGCCAGTTCCTGCAATGCATGTCCGGCCGGTTGCGGCATCCTGGTGCGGGTATCGGAGGGCCGGGCAAAGAAGATCGAGGGCAACCCCGATCATCCGGTCAACCGGGGCAGGCTCTGCGCCCGGGGCCAGGCCATCCTGCAGGAGCTCTACCATCCCGACCGCATACGGCAGCCGCTCAAACGCACCGGTCCGCGCGGTTCGGGAGAATTCCGAAAAACATCCTGGGCAGAGGGACTCGGCCTTCTCACAACAAAGCTCAAGGAACTGCAACAGGGGCATGCCACGGACGGTCTGGCCATGCTGACCCAGCAACTCTCCGGCTCCCAGGCCTCATTGGTCGACGGATTCATGCGTTCTTTCGGCTCATCCCGGCATCTTTCCCACGAACTGCTCTCCCCCGGCTGGCTGCGGCTGGCCAGCCGGCAATCCTTCGGCCAGCCGAGCCTTCCCTTCTACGACATGGCCGAGACTCGCTACCTGCTCAGTTTCGGCGCGGACTTTGTGGAAAGCCACCTTTCGCCGGTCCAGTACGGCAACGCCTTTGGCCGGATGCGTCAAGGCCGGGACACGGTTCGCGGCCATTTCACCTACATCGGCGGCCGCATGTCGTTGACCGCCGCCTCCGCCGATCGCTGGATGCCGGCTCGTCCGGGAAGCGAGGGAGCGCTGGCCCTGGGCATGGCCCGCCTGATCCTGGCTGAAAACCTCTTCGACTCGTCGGCATTGGCCGCCAACGGACTCAGACGGGATGAGCTTCTGAACCGCCTGAAGGAGTACGATCTTCCGGCCATGGCCGAGTTGACCGGCTTGGCAAAAGAGTCCATTGCCGAGGTGGCCCGAGAGTTCGCCACCACCCGGCCGGCCCTGGCAATGGCTGGCGAAACTGTCGCCTTCCAGTCCAACGGGCCGGAATCGGTCCGCGCCATCCAACTGCTGAACGTGCTGGCAGGCAACCTGAACCGGCCCGGCGGAATCTACCCGGCCACTTCCAGCGCCGGACGGGAAAATTCCTTCACCGAACTGCTTGCACTGAGTAAAGACATGCGGGCGGGCAAAGTTAAGGTGGCCCTGATCAAGGGTGATCCGGTCCATACCATCCCGCCGGCCACCGGTTTTCGGAGGGCCCTGGACAGCGTTCCGTTTCTTGTCAGCTTCTCCACGCTCATGGACGATACCGCGCTGCAGGCTGACCTGATCCTGCCCGATCACTCCACATTGGAAAGTTGGGGCGATGTGATCCCCCTGGCCGGTTCCCGTCACACGGTATATGGATTGATGCAGCCCGTGGTGACCCCGCTTTTCGATACCCGCCAGTTCAGCGATGTCCTGCTGGCCATGGCCTCCGAACTGGGCGGATCCATATCCGCAGCCCTGCCATGGAAATCCACTGTCGAACTGGTCAAGGATACGGCGCGCAAGCTGGTCATACCCGCCAAAAGCGGGGATTTCGAAATACAGTGGGTTGAACTTCTCCGACAAGGCGGATATTTCGCTTCGAACAAGGGAATGGGTAAGGACTATCGCTGGGCTTCCGCTTCGGCCCTGCCCAATCCGCCCAAACCCATATTCGCGGGTGATGAAAAAACGTTCCCTCTTCACCTGCAGGTTTTTTCATCCACCGCATTTTATGACGGCCGGAGCGCTCCGCTCCCCTGGCTACAGCAGCTACCCGATCCCATGAGCACGGTGGTCTGGAACAGTTGGATCGAAATCAACCCCAAGACCGCAGCTTCGATGGGGATCAGCCACGGCGACCTAGTGGAGGTAGCCTCCCCCCAAGGGATGTTGCGCCTGCCGGTGGTGATTTACCCCGGCATCCGTCCCGACATGGTTGCCATCCCGCTTGGACAGGGACATACGGGCGGGGGGCGTTATGCCAAAGATAGGGGCGTGAATCCACTGGCACTGCTGGCCATGCCCGAAGGAATGGAGCGACAGCCGGCCTGGGGCGCCACACGGGTGCGGGTGACGCGTGTTTCGGGGAAAGGTGAATTGGTCACGGCCGGGAACCCGCAGGGAAGTTTCCGGAGCGAGTTGATCGGGGTATGAAAATGGAAAAACTAACCAGTCCATACAAATGGGGAATGGTGATCGACCTGGACCGCTGCACCGGCTGCGGCGCATGCGTGGTGGCCTGCCAGGCCGAAAACAACGTCGGCATCAGCGACAAAAAACAGATCAGCGAGGGCCGTGACATGCACTGGCTGCGTATCGAGCGTTTCTGGGTAGGTGAGTATCCCGACGTGCGGGCGCGCTTCCTGCCGGTCATGTGCCAGCATTGTCACGATGCCCCATGCGAACCGGTGTGTCCGGTCTATGCCAGCTATCACAACCCGGACGGCCTGAACGGCCAAGTCTATAACCGCTGCGTCGGCACCCGTTACTGCGGCAATAACTGCCCCTACGCAGTGCGTGTCTTCAACTTCTATACCCAGGAGTGGCCCTCCCCGCTGGACAACCAGCTCTCCCCGGACATCACCGTCAGAAGCAGGGGAGTGATGGAGAAGTGCTCCTTCTGTATCCAGCGCATCCGGCGGGTCAAAGAAGAAGCCAAGGGAGAAGGGAGGCTGATCCGGGACGGCGAGGTGCAGCCGGCCTGCGCCCAGACTTGCCCGTCCGAGGCGATGACTTTCGGCAACCTGGCCGACCACCGCAGCCGGGCAGCGCGCCTGGCCCGCAGTCCGCGCCGTTTTCACCTTTTGGAGAATCTCGGCACCCACCCCTCGGTGATCTACCTCAAGGGAGGAGGGCGAGAACATGTCTGATACCGGCGTTACCCCCAAAAGCGCATCACAGCTGAACGACGAGATGCTCTCCTCCATGCGGCCGCCCACCAAGCGCTGGTTCATCCTGGCCTTCTTCCTGGGACTGGTGGTGGCCTGGGGCCTGGGCGCCTTCACCTGGCAGGTGACACACGGGATGTACGTCACCGGCAAGAACCGCCCCTGCATGTGGGCCCTGTACATCACAGGCTTCGTCTTCTGGGTCGGCATGTCCCACTCCGGAACCATGGTCTCGTCGATCCTGCGCCTTTCCCAGGCCAACTGGCGCCGTCCGATCCTGCGGGCGGCCGAGGCCATGACCGTGTTCAGTATCACCGTTGCCGGCCTCTTTCCGCTGATCCATCTGGGCCGCAACTGGATATTCTTCTACCTGATCCCCTACCCCAATCAACGCGGTCTCTGGCCCAACTTCCGCTCCCCGCTACTCTGGGACATGATGGCGATCACTACCTACATCATCGGCAGCAGCCTGTTCCTCTACCTGGGATTGCTCCCTGACCTGGCAATTGTGCGCGACCGTTCCATTGGCTGGCGCCGGACACTCTATACCATCCTTGCCATGGGATGGCGCGGCAGTGCCCATGAGTGGTCGGTCTACCACAAGGCCTCGACCCTGATGGCTGCCCTGATCATCCCGGTGGCAGTCTCGGTGCACTCCATCGTTGCCTGGGACTTTGCCGTTACCGTCGTTCCCGGTTGGCACAGCACCATCTTCCCGCCCTACTTCGTTATCGGCGCAATCCTCTCCGGAATTGCGGCCGTGATCACCCTGATGATCATCATCCGCCGCGCCTTCCACCTTGAGGAATATCTGACCGCCCAGCACTTCGACAACATGGGCAAACTGCTGTTGATGATCTCGCTTCTCTGGGCCTATGCCTATTTCGTCGAGGTCCAGACCACCTGGTACGCCCACGAGCCGATCGAATGGGAAGTTTTCCAGTTCATGGCCGGCAAGTACACCTTACCGCTGATCATCATGCTGATCGGCAACGCGGTGCTGCCGATAACGGCCATGTGCTTTAAAAAGCTGCGCCGCTCCATCGGGATGATGCTGGTGGTATCGCTCTGGGTCAACGTGTCCATGTTCTTGGAGCGATTCCTGATCATTGTACCTTCGCTGTCCCACAAAAATATGCCCTTCATGTGGAACGTCTACCACCCCTCACTGGTGGAAAGCTCGGTCAACCTCGGCGCCCTGGCCGGTTTCGCCCTGATGTATACCCTTTTCTGCAAGTTGTTCCCGATTATTGGAGTAACGGATGTTCGCGAGCTGGAGGTTCGTCAGGCCGAGGTAGCGATGGGACGGGCCAGGCTCGCTTCGATCGCTGGAAAGGACGAGTAGAATGGAGACTCTGGGGATATTCAGCGATGTCGATAGCGCGGCCAGGGCGGTGGATAACCTGGTCAGGGAAGGATTCACCGAGTCCCAGATCACCTCCCTGACGTCGGTCCCTTATCCGGCTGGGGTCCTGGTGATAAACAAACATCGCAGTTGGTTCCGCTGGCTGGCCCTGGCCGGTGGCATTGCCGGAACGCTGGCCGGTTTTTCCCTGGCAGCCGGTACTGCCTGGGTCTACCCGGTGCAGACCGGCGACAAGCCGATCATCTCCTCCTACCCCACCGCCATAATCGCCTACGAGCTCACCATGCTCTTCGCCATGATCGGCACAATCGTGGGAATGTTTCTGGAAATGAAGCTGCCCACATTGAAGAAACGCCCCTACGACCCCGCCATCGCCGATGGCTGCATCGGCATCAGCCTCACCATTCATGCCGAAGGCGAACGAATAACGTGCGAACCGGGAGTTCGACCAGGAGAGTGCATCGGCGGAGTCGCCTCCCTTTCCGCGTCGCAACAGAAAGAGCGGGCCGGGGAGATCATGCGGGCAGCTGGTGTCCTGCGAATCATCGAAGAGGAAAGACAATGAAGCCGATTGCGAGAGTGGTTGTTCTGGCCGTTGCGCCGCTGTTGATGGCGGCCATATGGATGGACAGACAGCAATCCTACAAACCTTACCGGGAGCCGGCTCCAGCCACGCCAGCCGGCATCGTGCCATACACCGGCCGCGAGGCTGTTTCGCAGGATAACGAATTGCGCAATCCGGTTGCGGCAACCACTCAATCATTGGAACGAGGCAAGGCACACTTCACGATCAACTGCGTCATGTGCCATGGCCAGACCTCGGCCAAACCCGGTCCCGTCGGTCAAAAACTTACTCCCCCCCCGCCCGGTCTCGATCATGGTCTGGTGCAAGGACTGAGCGATGCCACGATATTCAACGCCATCACCCTCGGTTTCGGCCGCATGCCTCCCTTCCGGGACAAGCTCTCACCCCATGAGCGGTGGGATGTGGTTAATTTCCTGCGCACCCGCAAATAAGCTGCATTCAGGACTTCGGATACGTGATTAACATTACCGACGGCGTCTCATCGTCAACGGCTTGAGCATTGACAGCCAACGATCGATTGGGTACGATTCGCCGGCAAATATTACTGTATTCGGGGAAAAACAAACGATGAACGATCTTCAGGAACAACTCGATGCTGCCGAGACGAAAAATCGCCTCAACAACTGGGTGGCCGTTACGGTGGCTCTCGTATCAGTCTTCATGGCCATCACCAAGGTCAAGGACGACAACATCGTCCAGGCAATGCTGCAGACCAAGTCCGATGCGGTGGACAAATGGAATGAGTACCAGTCGAAAAAGTTGAAACACCACATGGCGGAACTGGGATTGAACCAGATCCAGGCTTTGCAGGTACTGGCTCCGGGCAAGGGAGTCGCGGAACTTGCCGCCCAGCAGAAACAATACCAGGCGACAATTTCACGCTACCAAGTGGAAGAAGAGGAGATGAAGAAGACGGCAAAGGCACACGAGAAGGAATACGACGACCTGAACTATCGGGACGACCAGTTCGACCTATCCGATGCCGCCCTATCGATTTGCCTGGGTATGCTGGGGGTGACCGCGCTCACCAATAAGCGCAAGCTTCTCTACCTCTCCTGGTTCTTCGCCGGCTTCGGAGTGATTATGGGGCTGGCAGGGCTGTTGGGACTCCATCTCCATCCCGACATCCTGACGAAATTGTTGTCGTGACAAGCCGGCAAGCGGCGCGTCAACTCCGCGTCTTGACTATCGAAGTCAAGGGAGTTGCAGCCACGTCGTCCCAATATTCGTCGGAAAAACAAACTCCCTTTTTCGACAGCAGCTTCATTATTTCTCGTGTGAACGCCGGAAGGTCCGCCGGATACCGGGAAGTAACCAGGCAACCATCCACGACAACCTCCCTGTCCTCGTATTCCGCGCCAGCCTCCCACACTTCATCCGCAATCGCACCGTAGCAGGTGGCTTTGCGGCCACGCAGCACACCTGCGGAAATCAAGGTCTGGGGACCATGACAGATCGCTCCAACCGGTTTGTTGTTGGCAACAAAATGCTGGGCGATGGAAATCGCCTGCGGATCCTGGCGAACAGATGCGGGTGCCTTGCCGCCAGGTAGAATGAGTATGGTATATTCTTTGGGATCAACATCAGCAAAGCTTTTTATCGCCTTAACCTCGTATCCGTGCATTCCGCGGATGGTGCCTTTCTTTTCCGCGGCGATATCGACTCTATAACCGGCTTCAAGCAACCGGTAGTAGGGAACCAACAATTCGGTATCCTCAAAATCATTCGCGCTCAAAATCAGGGCTTTCATATCTCATCTCCTTCCCCCCTCTTTTTGACACTATCAGGCGGCCTTTGCGGCCACGACAATCCAGTTTGAACCGATAGCTATTATTATACATGACCACCTGCCGTATGAGCCCGCAAATAACCGCATAACTTGTAGTTTTTCAAGTGTGCGGGGTTTTCGGTGAAACGCATCTATTGCGCATGTATTGAGTTATTCCAATTCCAAATCAAGGATAAAATCAAGGCGGCGAGGATTGAGGCGACGAAAGCGTACAGGTAGTACGTTGAGGAGCCGAAGACGAGCCAACGAAGATAGCGAAAATAGGTCCCTCCGAAAAACTTTGGAAACAACCATGGCAGAAACAGGCAGAAACAGGTAGAGATGGGCGATTATCGGAGAGGCCCGTTCCTGCCGATTCTGCAGGTTCCGTCCTTGCAAGCTTGACGGGTTGAGGGCAGATACTTCCTGAGACGGGCGAAACACCAGTAGGTGGCCCGGGCCAGGAGATGCACACCGGGAAAAGCGATCATGGCACCAAGCACCCCGTACCAACTGGAAGCCGGAAAAGCCTGCCAGATGGCCCGGAACGCATCAACTCCCCGGAAAACATGATTCTTCCGGTCAATGGCATGCATCTCGTACATGAACTCATCAAAAGTAATACCGTAAGGGATCGGATCGAACTCCGAGGCGCTGATATCCACGAACTGGAGACGTCCGGAATGTTGCTTGCCTCGATAAGCCTCCATCTCTGACGAGCAGACCGAACAAGAGCCATCAAAAAAAATTCGCAATGGATACGCGGGAATTTCCGGCATTGCTACTCCATTTCCTGGCATCATGGCCAAGGTGTGTTATAAAACCATATCACTGAAAAAGACGCGAGCAAGAGACACCTTAAAGAAGACCATACCATGGATTTCAACAGTGGATACTGGCTGACACGGCTTCTGATGCAAAGGGTACTTGGCTTCCATGGCAATCTGGCTGTTCCTCTGGGTGATCTCTCCTTCGTCAATATCAGCCAAACCTTTTACGGCTTCGGCTGGAAAACTATCCTTCTGGAGAGCGGTTTTCTGGCCATTTTTCTGGGAGGGGCCAACACTGAACCTAAAGCAGTACCGTGATAAACAGATAACCTTCTGCTCTTCCATTTTTGTGACGGAGGGTCTTTTCATCCCCAACAGTTGAACTCCATTAAGACGCAGCTTCCGTGAGGATTGCCATGGTTGGAGTTAATTGATTTTTGCAAGGAGATCATATATATAATAGCTACAAACATGAGGAGAAAATTATGAAAAAAATTATTTTACTGTTGACGGCAGTATTATTGTCCGGGTGCACTTCGGTTGGCACACTCGGAATAATCACGAAAAGCACGGGGGATCCCGGAGCCATGTTGAGAAATGCTCAATCCTATCAGGAGTTGGGTCGAGTGGAAGGTGAGGCCTGCCGTTTCTTTGTGCTGGGAGTGATGCCATGGGGAGATGCAACGTTATCCAAGGCAGCGGATGTCGCGCTTGAAAAAGTTGGAGGAGACGCCTTGATAAACGTCACCGTATCGAACAGCCTGTATGGGTTTCTACCTGTTTATAATATCTGTACCTATACGTGTACCAACGTCAAAGGGATAGCGATAAAGTTTTAAATACCAGCCCATCGGGTTTCGGACTTATCGCGGTTCAGGCCCGTTTGTAACCTGGACAAACCCTTTGGGCCTGATCCATTTCGAAAAAGCCGACTTCACCCAGGGCGCTGTAATTTTCATGAAACTTCTTCAGCATGGCGCCGCTTGTCTTGTTAAAAGACGCCACAGTGCCGAGCGCATCATGTTCGTATGGAGTGCCCTCATAGAGCTTGCGTGTCAGATGGGTGATCAGGAGATACTCCGGGTTGGAGAGATCCTGAACAACCTCCTGCTCGATCGCTCCACGTTCTTCCCGCCAAAGTCTGGCGGTATCCAGTATCTTCCTCATTTTTACAGCCTCGACATGAAGAGCTATCTCCAGATCTTCAACAGGCACGGTAAAATAATATTGCGTCAAAGTCTGTTGGGTTTGAGCATTGAAGTCCCCGCACATGGCTGTAATTATGGATGACAGCTGATCCGATGTAAGCCCTGGACTGCCGCGAAACATCATGTTCCTGAGCATGGGCCATTATCCAGGGTAGCCTTGCTGACCTCGGAAGCCAAGGCAACGAGAACGCCGGCCAACACAAACAGTAACAAGACAAAAATCCAAAAAAATTTTCGATAATCAAGATGCATAGTGATCTCTTTTATTTCAGCAAACATTCGTGATTCTCTTCGTTATTGCTGAACCTTCATATCTTCACTTTTACCCTGAAGCTTTGTCAACAGTTCGCCGTAACCGTGTTCAGAGATAATTCTGCTGAACTGTCCCCGATAATTTGACACAAGACTGATTCCTTCAACGACCACGTCGTAAACCATCCATTTGCCGTTTTCGTTTATCAGCTTGTAGTCCAGTGTAAACTCGTCATGCGAGGCCGAGATGACCTTTGATTTGACCTCTGCGTAGTTGCCTTCCACCTTTTCGCTGAGGTAAATTATTTTTTCGTTATTGTATGATTCTATTTTGTTTGCATAAGTCCTTTCAAGCAGGGCTGCAAATAGATCTACAAACTGTTTTTGTTCAGCCGGGGTACGTTGCTTCCAGTACTTGCCAAGAGAGCGTTTGGAAATTTCAGTGTAATCAAAAATGCCGCCAATCGTCTGCCTCAGGGCTTGGCGACGCCTAACTTTGCTCTTCTTCATCTCCTTGTCTGAGAGAATTTTTACAACTTCGTCCACAGTCTTTTTTACTTCTCCGGTAACATTTGCAAAGGCATACGTAGTCACGAACAAGCCGATTAATGCAACAAATGCGATACGTTTCAGCATAAAAGTTCTCCTCTATCCGTGTAAATCCAGTTCTCGATTTCGGTTATATTTCTGACCGTTTTCCGGTTGGCCTGTTTGATAACATCTCCCGGTTGGTTCCTCGGATTCATCGGCCACACTCCTGCTCAACACTTACCAGTTTGAATTAATTGTATCTTTACCCGGCATTATTTTAACAAATGAAGTGTTAATTCAGTATACTGTAATCAAACGAACGAGGAGATTCATGATGTCACAGTGGTTCATGTTTGTGCTTATTGGAATATTTGGAGGCATAACATCAGGTTTGTTTGGTATTGGTGGCGGCATCGTTATCGTGCCGGCCCTGATCTACTGGGCCGGCTTCTCACAACATAAGGCAACGGGAACCAGCCTGGCCGTACTGCTTCCTCCAGTAGGTCTTGCCGCAACCCTGGAATATTATCGTAACGGGAACGTGGACATCAAAGCTGCCATGCTTATCGCATCTACCATGCTTGTTGGCGCATGGGGCGGCGCGTTCCTCGCAAACCAGGTCAGGGGACCTTATCTACGCCTCCTCTTCGGTGTATTCGTTACCGGTGTCGGCGTGTATCTTGTCTACGGTGCGTGCAAACGCCTCAGCTGGTTGTGAACCGTTATATATTTAACCTTGGAAACATTTCGACTGAAGACTGAAAAGCCCTGAACAAAAATTCAGGGCTTTTCAGTCTCACGAGGTGTAGCCGTTACGATTTACTTGAAAGTCTTCAGAATATAGTCGGCTATTGCCTTTGCCTCTTTGTCGGAAATGGTTTTCTCATCAAACTTGGTCATTCCCGGACCTGGATTGCGTATCTTGCCGATAATGTCTTTTGCACTCTTGACACCATTAGCTTTCAGCGATTTCCTGTCCAATGGCTTCTTAGCGTTGACTATGTTTCCTCCATTGGGATGACACACGGCGCAATGCTCCATGAACTCTTTCTTGCCGTCGACCTTTTCTCCTTTCTTGGTGTCACAGAATCCGGTCGATGCAGACAAGCAGACAGCTAACAGAATTGCAGTTGTAATCAATGTTTTTTTCATTTCACTTTCCTCCATGTTGTTGTGTTAAAGCGGAGCCAGCCAGATTTTGAAGAGCACATAAGGGAGAATCCGTTCATCCCTGCCGTAATTGAACCGAGGCATCCGGTGTATCTGAGAAGCGGTAAAATAAAGAAAATCGTCGGGCGAGATATCCATGCTGTCAGGCCACTGAACGCGATAATCCTGAACAATAGTTTCAAGAACATCACCCTTCGGCCGATAACGTTTGATGGCATTTTCTTCCAGGGCGGTAAGGTAAAGGTTGTCGTCGGCATCCATCAGCATACCGTCAACCGCACCGGTTTCCGCCACTTTTTCCACATGCTTTGCCAATTGTTCTTCCGAAAGAGCAAAATCCTTCAAAACAGACGTTTTGATACGATAAAGGGTCCGGGCGGTTAATGCGTGATAATAGAGGTACTCTCCTTCCGCGTCAATGGCGATGCCATCGACGTGGATCTGCGGTACCTGGCCGTTTTCATCGCGCAACTCCTTGCCGCCGATCACCGGGACATAGCCAGGTTCGGCCTTGGTGGACGGGTGATTGACCAGCCTCCTCCAACTCTTTCCTCGCTCCAGATCAACCACAACGATGGCGCCGGTTCCCGAATCAGTGATATAGGCAAAATCAGCCGCCGGATCAAGACGCACATCATTAAGGTAGCTGTTGCGAGGAGCCACTGTGTCATCAAATGGAATGACACGTTCAATGACATCGGTGGAAAGGTTAATCTTAATCAACTTCGCGCCACCAGGAACTACACCTTTAAAAGCGGGTGACGCCGGATCAAGAATCCAGAGGAAATCGTCGGTATCAACAGCCACGCTCTGGACGCAGACGAAATGAGCCTCGGGATGGTTTGCTTCGTCTTTGCCCCAGCGGTTCCGGTCATTATCGGGATAAGGACGCAACGAACCATCCGGCAGTAACTCTGCCACGGAATAGAGGGGGTCTTTATCCCAGCGGGGAAAGTTCACAAAAATCCTTCCCTGCTGGGAAACGGCAATTCCCGTCGCCTGATCGTTGAAATAGGGATATTCGATCAGTTCCTCACGCACAGGCGGAAGGTTAGTGTCATAACTGATCGGCTTGATTGCGCACCCCCCCAAAAGCAGGAGTGCTATCAGGAAATGAATGAGCATACCGGCGATTCCGCTTGTTGATGTTTTCATGTCGTCACCTGCGTTTCAATCGTTGACTTTCCGGGGTTACAAAAAGGAAAAAATTGTGAACTGGAATCAAGTTTATCTTTCCCCGGCTTTTTTTCAACTCATGGAATAAACAGATGGAACTTTTGGCTGCTAAAAAAAAGATAATCCTGGAGGGCTAAAAAAATCGGCTTAAATGCCGAATAGAGAAAAGAAGACAAAAACATGAAAAAATGGGCCATGCAAGTCAGGGCAAACACTTCAGTTCAAAAAGATTAAAAGAAAAACCGGACAGTTATGGATTTCATGATAAGGTCTTTGTTACACAGTCTCCGCATGCGGATGATATCCACAAAAAATATTGTAATCACCTTCCTTGCGGTATCGGCTCTGATTATGCCTGGCATGCCCCTGCCCCATGCTGCTGCCGCCATTTCTCCTGTTGAACGTATAGTCGTCTACAAAAGCAAACAAATCATGCAACTGCTCAAGGGAGATACGGTAGTCCGTTCCTATCAGGTTGCGCTTGGGAGAAATACGAATGGTCCCAAACAAAGGGCCGGTGATTGCCGGACTCCGGAAGGGACCTATACCATCGACTGCCGTAAAAAGGACAGCAGGTTTTACAGAGCGCTGCACATTTCCTATCCCAACAGCCAGGATCTCGCCTCGGCAAAAAATCACGGTTACTCTCCGGGGGGCTACATCATGATTCACGGTCTTCCCAAAGGGTTTGAAGATCTGGCCGATTTCCATTTCAAGAGAAATTGGACCAAGGGGTGTATCGCCGTGAACAACACCGAGATGGACGAGATCTGGCGTCTGGTAGCCGACGGCACGCCGATCATCATCAAGCCGTAACTTTTCATTTCCTCGTTATATCCGTTGGTTTCCCCGATTTAGCCGACAATGCCGCTTTCAGCCTGTCAACATCAACCCTTGCGAACAAATGTTTTCTCACCAGAAGATTTATCGCCTCCTGCTCCAGTTTTCGCCCCTCATCTCCATGGATTTCCACAAACACCCGACCGTTTACGGCAGTTGCCTTCACCGGTTGCCGAATAATTGTGACCCTGGTCCCAAGTTTTACTTCCCCGTAAAGCCGGACAATATCCTCGGGATACAGGTGAAGGCAACCGTGGCTGACTTTTCTGCCGATGCCGAATGGACGGCCGGTACCATGAATAAGTATTTTCCCGTTTGAAAGGCGCAACGCATGGGTGCCGAGCGGATTATCAGGTCCCGGTGGAACAATCTTCGGCAACTCCGGCCTCTGCTTCTGTATCGACTTGGGAACATGCCACGCCGGATTTACGATCTTCTGGACGATTCGAAACGTCCCGGTAGGCGTATCCCACCCCTCGTCACCGATACCGACAGGGAAGGTCTCAACCCGTTC
>WSSedB1CaDRAFT_10000491_pt1 | contig 17229 bp, 15 predicted proteins | sample WetSurSB1Cattail_FD_9460 | JGI IMG/M metagenome (IMG submission 9460)
GGCGGCAACTGTGCAGTGGATGATGATTTTTATATTGAAATGAATCAGCGGATTATGGAAACAAAAAAGATTGATCTAATCGATGTAGAGCTTTTCAATACGGAAACCGTGGTCACGAAGATGGTGGCTGCAGCAAAGAAAAATGAAGTATATGTAATCATGTCAAACCATGATTTTCATAAGACACCAGAAAAAGAAGAAATTGTTAAGCGTTTGCGTAGAATGGCTGAGTTGGGAGCAGATATTGTCAAAATNGCAGTAATGCCAAATACTGCAAGNGATGTATTGNCCTTGNTGTCGGCTACAAATGAAGCAAAAGAAAAATACAANCTTGGACCGATCATTACAATGTCGATGTCCGGGCTGGGTGTAATCAGCCGTATGGCGGGAGAAACGTTTGGCTCAGCGGTAACGTTTGGAGCCGGAAAAGAAGCATCGGCACCGGGACAGATCGCTGTTGCTGATTTGCGAAAAGTTTTAGAAATAGTGCATTTGGATTAAGGAAAGTCTAAATGAATGGAGTAAAAAAACCGTTGGAATTACTATGTTTAAGAGGAGCGCGTATAAATGGTAAGTGACTTTGATAGAATTAGTGGGAAAACAAAATTAATAGGATTACTGGGGACGCCAATAGCTCATTCCTTATCACCTCGAATGCATAATTTGTCATTTAAGGAACTTGGATTAGATTATAATTATCTTGCTTTTGATGTTGATAATGAACAATTGCCAGATGTTATAAAGGGGATGAGAGCGTTACATGTTCGTGGTTTTAATGTAACTATGCCTAATAAGACAAAAATATTACCATTGCTGGATGAGTTAAGTGAAGAGGCCAGGCTTACAGGTGCAGTTAATACTGTAGTCAATAATAACGGTAAGTTAAAAGGATATACAACGGATGGTATCGGTTATATGTGTTCATTGAGAGAAGAGAACGTTGATATCATTGGTAAGAAGATGACATTGATCGGTGCTGGGGGAGCTGCTACGGCCATTGCTGTGCAGGCAGCAATGGATGGTGTCGCTGAGATTGCAATTTTTAATAGTAAAGATTGCTTTTTGCAGCGTGCACAAAAAAATGTAGATATTATCAACAATAAAATGAAGGATAAAAAATGTAAAGCCAAATTTTATGATTTGGATGATGTGGAAAGTTTGCAAAGGGAAATTGCGACAAGTGCTGTTTTTACAGATGCATCACCGATGGGAATGCATCCATTGGAAGATAAAAGTGTTATTACAGATGCTAGTATGCTGCGGTCGGATTTAGTCGTATTTGATGTAGTATATATTCCACGTAAAACAAAACTGCTAAAACTTGCAGAAAGTCAGGGCTGCAAAACAATCAATGGACTTGGCATGATGCTTTGGCAAGGTGCTAAGTCGTTTGAGATTTGGACAGGACAGAAAATGCCGATTGATCTTGTTAAAAAAGATTTATTTTGAGAGGGTGAAATAGGAGCGTAAATATCTAATAAAATAATATCAGTTATAACATTACAGTTAATATTTTGTGCAAGGAGATATTTATATGATTGAAGAAGATGTTATAGAATATGCAGCTGCAGTACCTAAAAAGATTACACATGCACGCTATGGTGTTTTATTTTTGATTTCGATTATAACGTGTATCAACTATTTGGATAGAACTAGTATATCTGTTGTGGCAACATTTATAGAAAAAGATTTTGGTCTGAATTCTATAGAGATGGGGGTTGTATTTTCTTGTTTTAGCTGGTCCTATTTAATATGCCAACTGCCTAGCGGATGGCTGCTTGAATGCCTGGGACCACGAATATTATATACGATATCGTTATTTGGCTGGTCACTCTTTACAGCTCTTGTTTCCCTGGCAAATGGAATGTCATCTTTGATGGGGTTCAGGCTGGGAATGGGCATGTTTGAAGCACCGGCATTTCCTGCTAATGCTAAAATTGTTACGACATGGTTTCCTTCAAAGGAACGAGGGCTTGCAATAGGTGTTTATACTGCTGCAGAATATGTTGGACTGGCATTACTTACACCGATTTTGTTTTGGCTTGTCAGCTGCTATGGCTGGCGAAAGTTATTTATTATTGTTGGTGGAATAGGGATGGTTATGTCAGTTGTCTGGTGGTTTTTTTATCGTTCACCAAATGAGTCCAGGAGTGTTAATGCAATTGAACTTAAATATATTAAAGATGGCGGTGGAATTGGCGATCAGATAAAAGAATCCCGGAAAATGAAAAAAAGTGATATTTTTACGTTGCTTAAGGCACGACATTGCTGGGACTTTACATAGGCAATTTTGCAACAACGTCTGTGCTGACGTTTTTTTTAACATGGTTTCCTCATTATTTGATTACTGAAAAACATATAGAGATGCTGTCTGTTGGTATGTATGCTTCAATTCCATTTTTGGCGGCTATTTTGGGTGTGCTGCTTGGTGGATACTGGTCAGACTGGATGCTGAAGCAAGGGTGTTCAATATCATTAGCGCGTAAATTGCCTGTGATTGTTGGATTACTTATGACAGGCACGATGATTTTATCTAATTATACAAATAATATTGACTATGTTATAACGATTATGGCAATTGCATTTTTTGGGCAAGGCGTAGGAGCGGCTGTTTCGGTAGCACTTTTAACGGAGCTTGCGCCGCTTGAGTTAGTTGGCTTAACCTATGGCATATTAAATATATTTGGTCAGGCTAGTGCGATAATAACACCGATCATTATCGGAGTTATTGTTCAGGTTACAGGATCTTTCGTAATGGCGATGAGCTACATAGGAATTGTAGCAGTTGTGGGAATTTTTTCGTACATAGTTATTATTGGAGAACCTGTGCGTGTGCAAGTTGAGGAATAAAAAGAAAAGTTATTCTAAAGAAAGGTTTTGTGATTTTTGAATTAATCCCGTTTTGACGAATACTGACGTTAGGGCAGTGCGGTATTCTTTAAATTCTGCAAATCTAAGATTTTCTCGATATAGCAAGACCTTCTACCAGTTTGAACTGATAGGAGGTCTTTTTTTGCTTCTGGTAGAAAAGTTCATTTAATAAAAACCAAGGATTGTTTTTACATAAAATCAATAGAATATATCTATTTGTTTCATCAAAATAACACATTAGACAGAATGAATAAATCGATTCATAATGAATGTATCGATAAAAGTTATAGTATCATAATTTTATGATGCATATCGGCAAAATAGAGAATAAAATTATTTTTATTATTAGATAAAAGTATTGTTGTTTAATATGAATTGTTTAAAAATATAATATTATCTGATTTGCTGAAAATTAAAAAGAGAAAGGGGCTTTTTTATGCCTAAGATTATTGTTTGTTATAAATGGGTGCAGGATGAAGAAGATATTAAAGTAAATCAAGAGAGCCTGACATTGGACTTTAGCCGTTCAAAGAAAAAAATTAGTGAGTACGACAAAAATGCACTTGAAATAGCTGTGCAGCTGGTAGAACAACAGGAAGGTGAAGTTACAGCTGTATCGTATGGTGCAGGAGATTTAAAACAGTCTTTAAAAGATGTACTTTCGCGTGGTGCTGATAAAGTTATTTGGTTGGATGATGCTGATTTTGCAAAGGCAGATGCTTTTGTTACGGCAAATGTATTAGCAGCAGTAATTAAGAAAAATGGACCTGGCGATATGATTATTTGTGCGGATGGGTCCACTGATAATTGCAGTCAGCAGGTTCCGGTACGAATAGGACTGGAACTTGATTTGCCTGTTATCACAGCAGTTATTGCTATAGAAATTGTCGAAGATGGTGTAATCGTGACACGACGCAGCGACCATGGACAAGAAAAACTAAAGGTTAGTGGTCCGGCGGTATATGCGGTTTTGCCAGAGGTTGCGAAAGCACGAGTACCTTCATTGAAACAGGTAATGAAGGCAGCAAAAAAGCCTCAGCTGCAAATGCAGCTGGAAGAGCTGGAACTGGCAGCAGAAAAGATGCAGCCTAAGATTATACAGAAAAAAGTAGAAGGCTATGTCATGAAACGGAAAAATGTGATTTTTAAGACTGGAAACGTTCAGGAACGAGTAAAAGGATTGTTGGATGGACTTTCGCAGGAAGGCATATTTTAAGGATAGGAGGGAAATAGAAAATGAAGAAAATTTGGTTATATAGTGAGGATTTGGATACAGCAGAAGAGATGATTACAGCAGCAAGGTCAATTGCACAAGCAGGTGATGATATTGGTGTTATTACTACATCAAAAGCGAATGCAGAAGAGCTGGCAAAGCGAGACGTTGTCAAAGTAGTTGTTCTTGATGGTGATGGTGATGGATGGGTTGAAGGATATGCAGCTGCTATAGCTGCTGCGTTAGAGGAAGTAGCGGCAGATGTTGTATTGGTTGGTAATACTATAAGCGGGCGAAACATTGCACCTGTTATAGCAGCAAAAATAGGTGGTGGTTTGCTGAGTGCCGCATCTAACATACAGTTAAAAGATGATGAGGTTGAGGCAGAACGTACTGTTTATTGTGGTGTGGCTGTTAGCCATGAACAGACAGGACTTCCGGCGGTTATTACGATCGACAAAAATATTTTTGATCCGGCAGCAGATGAAGAAGCAAAAACAGAAATCAGCATAAAGCAAGTAAACCGTGAGAGTCGGGTAGCTTGCATAGCGACTATTAAAGTAGAACATCAGGATATTGATATTAGCAAAGCGGAGCGCGTTATTGGTGTTGGACGAGGAATTGATAAAAAAGAAGATTTGCTAATGATAGATAAGCTTGCAGACCAATTGCAGGCAGCGATTGGCTGTACGATTGCAGGCAGCGATTGGCTGTACAAGACCTATTGCCGAAGATGAGAAATGGTATTCAGTAGAACGGTATATCGGAATATCCGGTCAAATAATAAAAGGCAGTTTATATATTGCTGTTGGTATTTCAGGACAGATTCAGCATGTAGCCGGTGTTCGTGATGTGAAAACGATTGTTGCAATCAATAAGGATGAAAATGCACCAGTGTTTGATGTAGCAGATTATGGAATTGTGGGCGATTATAATGAGGTCATTCCGGCACTGCTTACAGCGATTGAAAAATAATAAAGGAAGGTGGTGTGGAGGATGAGTGAAAATGAGCAGGTAGATGTGATTATTGTTGGTGGTGGCTTGGCGGGCCTGTCCTGTGCGTATATGCTGGCAAAGGCTGGTAAGGAAGTCGTCGTGATAGAACGCGGGACGAGCTGTGGTGAAAAAAATATGACAGGCGGCCGCGTGTATATATATCCGCTTCTGGAAATGTTCGGGAAAGACCTGCTGAAAGAAGCACCGTTTGAACGTGTGATTGTCAAAGAACAGATCGTCATGGTAAATGGCAAGGCATCAACAACAATTGATTATACGGACTATGGATTTGAGGATGTCCCACAATCGTATTCTTTGCTGCATGCAGTGTTTGATCCATGGTTAGCAGAACAAGCGGAAAATGCAGGTGCAATGATTGCAAATGGTGTGCTTGTAGAAGATTTGATCGAAAAAGATGGAAAGATTGTCGGTGTAAAGACAAATGAAGATGAAATGTATGCTGACCTTGTAATAGCGGCAGATGGGGTCAACAGCTTTATGGCGCAAAAGGCAGGTATTCGGGATGACTTGAAGCTGAAAGAGCTTGGTATTGGTGTGAAGGAAGTCATTGAACTGCCGGAAGCAACGATTGCAGAACGCTTTGGACTAAGCGGAAACGAAGGAGCAGCAAGACTGTATGTTGGTGCAGTGCCTGGTGTTAGTGGCGGTTGTTCACTTTATACAAATCGCAATAGTATATCTGTTGGTATGGTTTTGAACCCCAAAAGCATAAGTGAACAGAAGGAATCACTCCATGAGCTTATGCAGGATTTCAAGATGAATCCTGCTGTACAGCCTTTTATTGAAGGTGGGAAAACGGTTGAGTATAGTGCGCATCTTGTTAGTGAAGGCGGCTATCATGACGCTTTGAAAACACCATATCGGGCAGGACTTTTGGTTATTGGTGATGCGGCAGGCTTTGTCATTAATATGGGGAATACGATCCGTGGCTGTGATTTGGCTATAGCAAGCGGAATGGCTGCTGCAAAGGCATATATAACGGATTCCAATAGTGATACCGTTGGGCCTATGTATAAAAAAGAATTAGAAAAAGTGATTTTCCCAACGATGAAAATCTATGCGGGTTTCCCAAAAGTCATGGAATTGCAACGGATGTATACAGCTTATCCAATGCTGGCAAACAAGATAATGGAAAGTTTGTTCAGTGTAGATGGAACCATTCCAGAAAAAATGCCTAAAGTTATCATGAAAACGATAAAACAAGGCTGTGGTTTTTCGGCATTGATAGCAGATGGATGGAAGGCGGTAAAATCATTATGACTATCAAGAAAGAGTCAATTGAAACATTGCTTGGGTTTAATAAATATAATATAGATGAAGAAAAAGCACATATCATGCTTGATGAGCATAAATGTGCCGAATGTAAGGAAAAGCCATGTCTTCGTGTTTGTCCGGCGGGACTTTACAAACTGGATAAGAATAATGTGATCAGCTTCGATTATGCAGGGTGCCTTGAATGTGGAACCTGCCGCATTATTTGCCATGAAAAAGGACAGGACGGGATTAAGACATGGAACTATCCCCAAGGCACTTTTGGTATTTGTTTCAGATATGGTTGAGTTGTATAAGATAAAACGATCAGGGGCTGTCGTGCTGAGGAATCAGTACGGCGGCTTTTTTAGTTCTACAGTAAATGTTGTGGTTTTGAAAATTTTCAAGACTACAGCATTATTTTTTTGTATACGATACAATTGAACCCTAATTATTCACGTGAATTCCAAAATTCGATGCAATATCAATACACTAGAGCATTAAAAGGTTTAGCCTTTTTCATCCAATGGGTGAAAGTAAAAAAAGCATATAAAAATAAAATGGTACCTATAGATTGGACACTAAAAAAAGTGTTTAGTCTATAGGTGCTTTTTTGTATATCGGTTATGAATGAAGGAGGCATAGCCTTGAGTAAAATTATTTTTCGGAAACAGATATTGCAACTTTAGAGAAAAATCAAAAGGCAGCTCGTGTTTCCAAATAATTCAGGTTTATTTATTGAACATTGTTTAGCTGAAGTTAATAAAGAAAAATAGTTTACGTTAAACATAAGATCTTATGAATGCTGAATACAGCATAAAGAATGATTTTTGATATATGGTGATGATTACAGCATAATCAATACTTATATTGATGGATCGTTGAGAATAAAGAAGTTTATTCTTTATTCCTGGCACAGGGTACAATAATGTTTAAATTATATAAATTATCAAACTATTCTCAACATGCTATAGTGACCTTGTAAACAAAAATGTTCAAAACGAAGATGTTGGGCTTGATATATTTGCCTTAAACATTATTCAGTTGGACAAATATCAAAATCTGAAAGGAAGATTTACCTATGTTACTTTCAAAAAAAGATCTAGAAGAACTCCGCATGAAAATCCGTTATGTGACGGAACATGATCTTGAAGCTTTGCAGCCTGAGATCGAAAACACGCATGTATTTCCACCGGAATACTTTGAAATTTGTCGCAAAAACGATTTGTTTCGGTTAGCTATTCCAGAAGAATTTGGTGGTCTTGGTCTCAATACGGAGCAGTTTTTTTATGTAATGGAAGAATTTTGCCGCGGGCCAGGAGGCATGAGAATGAATTTGCATCATGCTAACGGCCTTAATTGGAAAATCATGTATGATCATGGTGCACCGGATCTTAGGGCAAAGTGGTTACCACAACTTGCGAATGCAGATTCTTATATTAACTTTGCACTTACTGAACCGGACTGTGGATCAGGAGCAGACATTCGCATGACGGCTGAAAAAAAGAATGATAAATATATTTTAAATGGCAGGAAAACGCTTATTTCACATACCGATATTTCGAATGCTACTTATATCATTGCCGTTACAGACGAAACAAAGCGCAAAAGTGGTGGACTTACAGCTTTCTTTGTGCCGACCAATACACCAGGGTACACAATCGAACCAATGCCGCATATGATGGGTTGCCGGGGTGCAGGACATGCGGAACTTGTTCTCAAAAACTGTGAAGTTCCAGCACATAACATCATGGGAAAAGAAGGCGATGGTCTTAGCATTTTCATGAATGCACTTGCTCATTCACGTGCAATGATCGCTGTTACTTGTCTTGGTATGTCACAGCGATTTATGGAAATCGCAATTGCAAGAGCTAAAGTTCGTGTAACGTTTGGCAAACCACTTGCAAAGCGGCAGGTAGTCCAACAAATGATCGCTGACATGGGGGCACAGGTTCATGGACTGCGTATGATGCTGCAGGATTGTGCAAGAAAATACGACAGAGGGGAAGATATTGAACTTGTCTCCTCCCTTGCTAAGCTTACAGGGATTAATACAGTACGGGATGTATCTGATGCTTGTCTGGAAATCTGTGGTGGTGTGGGGTATTTTGAAGAATTCCCACAGGGCCCGGTAGAAAGAATGTATCGCGATGCCAGAGCACTTTGGTTTGAAGAAGGACCACGTACGGTACAACGACTTACGGCAGCACGTATTCTTATCAATCAAAATGGTGCTATTGATAAATAATAATTTATGAAGAAGAAATTTTGTGGGGAGCGGAGCAGGCTCCCTACAAGATTATAAGGAGGATAAGAATGAATGCACATATAGGAAATAGACGATGGGGAATTGTTAGTTTATTAATATTAGACTACATTATCATGTTTCTAGCCAGAAGCTGTATGTCAATGGCAGGCCCATCTCTTATGAAAGAGTTTTCTTGGAGTGCAACACAGTTTGGCTGGGTCCAAACCGCATTTTTTATTGGTTATGCAATCACGATGATACCAGCTGGTGCTTTGGCTGATAAGTTTGGTGCTGGGCGCGTGCTTGTTGTTGGAAGTATTTGGTATGCGCTGTTTACACTTTTGACACCATTCTCATCTACATTAGCTGTAATCATGATGATTCGTATACTTGTCGGTATTGGCCAGGGGGTAATCGTGCCATCTGATTTTTCCATGCTTTCGCGTTGGGTTCCCAAAAAAGAATCTGGACTTGCATGTGGCTTTGTTCAATTTGGCTGCCCGTTCGGTATTGGTCTCAGCATGATTATCACGGTTTGGGTTATCCAGAATTATGGGTGGAAAAATGTGTTTTATATCTTTTCTATTTTACCAGTTATCTGGTGCTTTATATGGATGAAGTTTGGCAGCGATACGCCAGATCAGGACAAGCGTATCACGGATGCAGAAAAGGTCTATATCAATTCAGATAAACCAAAACAAATAGAAAATGATGAACCTGATCTTACGAAATCTGATATTTTTCGAACGCCTTCAATTTGGTGTATTTCTTTATCTTATTTTTGTACGAACTATGTTTTTTTCTTGTTTATGACATGGCTTCCTTCGTATTTTAGCATTGGTCGCGGACTTAATCTCCAGGCAAGCGCAGTTTATTCGATGCTGCCTTATGCAGTTGCACTTTTTGCTTATCCTCTTGGTGGTTACCTTGCGGATAAAGTTTCCGGGAAAATTGGTCAGAATTGGGGACGTCGTATGTTTATTATTGCAGGGTTGATAATTGCTGGTGGGTTACTAATTCTGGCATCGAAAGCATCCAGTACTGGCATGGCCGTTGGCCTTATTAGCCTTTCTAATGGATTTATTTGCCTGACAATGGGAAGTTTCTTTTCGATTCCGATTGTTTTCTCACAAAAAAACACTGGGATTATCGTTGGAATTAATGGCTTTTTTGGCACAGCTTCAGGAATTCTTGCACCCATCCTTTCAGGTGTAATTATTGATCTTTTTGGTGACTATGATATGGCACTTTATGTTGGTGCTATTATTGCTCTTATCGGTGCAGTACTTGCTTGTATTGCAAAAGTAAAACCGATTCATTCAAAGGCAGCAAATGCACAAAAAGTTATAACAGAGCCATGAATTAACTTACTATTGTTCGAGGAGAGATATTATGAAAATACTTGTCTGCTATAAATGGGTTCTTGATGAACAGGATATTAAAATTGTTTTGGAAGATCTTTCGCTTGATAGTAGTCGGGTAAAATATAAGATCAGCGATTATGATAAAAATGCTATCGANACAGCAATGTTACTTGCAACGAATGAGGACAGTGTAGAGACTTTGACTTTTGGGAACCTTGCAGTAAAAAAATCGTTAAAAGATGTTTTATCTCGAGGTCCGGCAAAGGCAAATTATATTATGGATAATTGTTTTGATACGGCAGATGTTTTTGTTACGGCAAATATATTGGCTGCAGCTGTGAAAAAAGAAGGACCCTATGATCTTATCATTTGTGGTGAAGGCAGCTCCGATACGTACAATCAGCAAATTGCCTCGCGTTTGGCTGTGCTTTTGAATATGGCATCTGTCACGTTCGTGAAGGAAATAACAAAAAATGGCAGCGGGCTTATGGCGGTACGAAAACTTGATGATTGTACAGAGGAGATTATGATTGGTGGCCCGGCGGTTATTAGTGTATTACCGGAAATTAACAAGCCGCGAATCCCGACACTTAAGGAGGTCCTTTCAGCAGCGCGCAAACCTTCCGTTGAGCTTAAACTGTCTGATTTGGCTTTAAGTGCTGAAGATCTTACGCCAAAGACAGTAAGAATTTGTACGAAAGGTTTTGTGATGAACCGAAAAAATATAATTTATAAGGATTCTAATGCTGCTGTCAATGTTAGAGCATTTGTAGCAGCACTTAAGCAAGAAGGCGTAATTTAATTGGGGAGGAAGAAAAATGGCAGGGATATTAGTTTTTGGTGAAAATGTTGCTATTACAAAACAATTATTTGCCGCAGCCTTAAGCATAAAGGACAAAGAGCAAAGCATTTGTGTGGCAGCATTCGACGTGACAGACACAATGGGCTTTGGTGGTGCAGATAAAATTGTGAAGCTTGCTAATAATCTTTCTGCTTTGCCGGAAGATTCAGCGGAAGCGATTGCGATGCTTGCAAAACAGGAGTCTTGTGATGTTTGCCTTATCAGTAGCACTTTATGCGGTAAAGATATCGCAGCTAAGATTGCGGCATATCTGAAGGCTGGACTAGTAAGTTCAGCGCAGACTATTAAAATTGTGGCTGATGGTGTCGAAACAACACGTCTTATTTACGGAGGGCTGGCGGTTGCAGAAGAAAAAACAGTGTTCCCGGCAGTTATTACAATCGAATCGCAGAGCTACACAGTACAAGAAACTACAGCTTCTTGTACAATAGAAACTTGTTTAGTGCAAAGTGTAAATTCTGCATTGAGCGTTATCCAAATTGTGCCGATTGTAAAACAGGGGGTTGATATCACGGTGGCAGACAAGATTGTTGCTGTTGGGCGTGGTCTTAGTAAAGAAGAAGACATGCGTTCGATAGAAGATCTTGCTAAAAAAATTGATGCCGAAATCGGCTGCAGCCGTGGTATAGCTGAGGATTTTCATTGGCTGCCGATTGAGCGCTATATTGGCATTTCTGGCAAAAAAGTTAGGCCAAATATTTATTTGAGTATAGGTATTTCNGGACAAGTACAGCATGTTGCAGGCATACGTGATTCTAAGATTATTGCGGCTATTGATACGAATGAAAATGCACCAATCTTTTTGGTCGCTGATTATGGTATTGTTGGTGACATGAAGGATATTGTTCCATTACTTTTACAAGAACTTTAGCCTGCAGAAAAGATGGTGAATAAAATGAGTGAAGAAGAAATTTTCGATGCCATTGTTATTGGTGCTGGCCCGGCTGGGACAGCTTGTGCCTATAAGCTTGCTCAAAAAGGGAAATCCGTGCTGTTGATTGACCGCAGCAGCAATGCTGGAGGCAAAAATCTTATGGGGGGGCGCCTTTATACATACGCACTGGATATTGTCGATCCGGAACTTCGAATGGAAGCAAAATTTGAACGTAAAGTTGCCCGTGAACAGATTATGGTTCTGGGAAAGGATACGGGAATTACGATTGATTTCGAAAATTTTGCGGTGAAAGATCAAGCTTTAGCGGAGCAATCTTATACAATTCTGCGTGCTGGTTTCGATGAATGGTTTGCAGGTAAAGCGGAAGAAATTGGTGTTATGCTGGCAACTGGTATTAAAGTAGATGATTTACTGATCAAAGATGATAAAGTTATTGGCGTTATAGCTGGTGATGACAAAATGTATGCCAATACAATTGTAGCTGCAGATGGGATTAATTCTTTTATGGCACAAAAAGCAGGGCTGCGTGATGATCTCAAACCGACTATGGTTGGTGTCGGCGTTAAGGAGGTTATTTCTTTGCCGGCAAAGATTATACAGGAAAGATTTCAGGTTGGTGAAAACGAAGGGGCTGCACGTATGGTTATTGGTGGCACGGATGGTCTTACGGGCGGTGGCTTCCTGTATACGAATAAAGAAAGTATATCACTTGGTATGGTTTTTAGTCCGGAAAAATTAAATCAGAGCAAGCGCAGTATTCAGGAAATTTACCAGGATTTCAAAATGAATCCAGCGATTCAGAAACTTATAGGTGATGGTGAAAGCCTTGAGTATGGGGCTCATCTTGTCCCGGAAGGTGGTTGGCTGCATAGTGTGCCGAAGAAGCTGTATCGTAATGGTTTTCTTATTGTTGGTGATGCAGCAGGCTTTTGTATTAATACAGGGACAATTTTGCGAGGTATGGATTTAGCTCTTTTGAGTGGTGTTGCCGCAGCAAATGCGATTCTTTCGGAAAAAGAAATTGGTTTGGTTTATATGGAAGAATTGCAGCGATTGAATTTAATTCAGACAATGAAACTCTATAAAGGGTGGCCTAATATCATTGGACTTGAACGTATGGCAACTGTTTATCCACAGCTTATTAATGAAATAACGAAGTTCATGTTTACTGTTGATGGCAAAGTACCAAAAAAAATGCCAAAGGCTATAATGCATATTACACGTAAATATGTTACTTTGAAAAATCTTGTACAAGATGCTTGGAAAGGGGGACGTTCCATATGAGTATAAGAAAAATGTCAGCGGAAGAACTTCTTGGTATTAACAAATTTGCTGTTGATGAAGGACATGCTCATATTATTATTGAACCCGAGGCCTGTAAAAAGTGTCAGGATAAGCCTTGCTTGTATTTTTGCCCGGCATGCCTCTATACATTAAAAGATGGAGAAATTAAGTTCGATTATGCGGGTTGTCTTGAATGTGGTACATGCCGTATTGTATGTGCGCAGTCAGGAAAGGGGATTAAAACCTGGGAATATCCGCGTGGAACGTTTGGCGTGGAATTCCGCTACGGGTAATGAAAATAAATTATTGAAAGGTGATCAATATGGGTACAGATATAACACTTACGCCAAAACAGCAGGAAATACAGCAGCGTGCTCGTGATTTTACGCGGAAATATATTATTCCTGCAGCAAGAGAGCATGATCGAACAGCGGAATTTCCAGAGTTCATTGTAAAAAAAGCGATAGAGGCTGGGATTTTTCCGCATTCGATTCCGAAAAAATACAATGGTCCCGGCTATGATATACTTTCGCAGAGTCTTATTGCCGAAGAGCTGGGATATGGATGCCTCTCGTTTGCAAATATCCTTACAGGAAATTTACTTAGTTCGCATCTTGTACTTATAGGTGGCAGTGAAGAACAGAAAAAATTCTATCTTGGTCAAATCACTTCAGGCGGGCTTGGCGGTTTTTTATTGACAGAATCTGGTGCTGGTTCTGATGCTGGTTCTGTTAAGACAACAGCCAGACTTGATGGTGATGCCTATGTGTTGAACGGGTCAAAATGTTTTGCATCATTTTGCAGTTATGCAAAGGTTATGGTTGTAATTGCATCAACGGATCTAACAAAAGGAACAAAAGGACTAAGTGCGTTTATCCTTGATCGGTCACATATCACGGTTTCTAAACCGGAACACAAGATGGGGATACGTTGTTCAGATTCAGTGGAGATTTCTTTTAAGAATATGCGGGTACCAAAAGAAAACCTTATTGGCAATGAAGGTGAGGGATTCAAATATGCGATGATGGCACTTGATGTAGCGCGAACGACAGTTGCTTCTGTGGCTCTTGGCTGTGCACGTCGTGCACTTGATGAAGCTGTGAAGTTTTGTAAGGAACGGACGGATATTACAGGAAAACCGCTTTACAAGCATCAGTCTGTTGCTTTTAAAATTGCGGATGTTGCTATGCAGATTGAAGCCTCCCGACAGCTTGTAAATAGCATTATCAGTCTCAAGGAAAGTGGCTTGAAGTTCAATACGGAAGCAGCTATGTCTAAGGCTTTTTCTACAGACACAGCAATGAAAGCCTGTACGGTTGCGTTAAAACTTATGGGAAGTAAAGGGTATTCCACTGATACGGTTGTTGAAAAACTTATGCGTGATATCAAGATTTATCAAATTTTTGAAGGTTCTAATCAAGTGCAGCGCCTCGTTATTTCTCGCGGCGTATTTAATTCTTAAAGGAGGTTGTGTCATATGGATTATGTCATGACAGAAGAAGATGAACTAATCCAGCAAAATGCTGGTGAGTTTTCTGCTGAATACATTGAACCGATTGCTGTTGACCTTGATAAAACAGGTACATATCCAAAAGAAACGGTTGATCTTTTAGCAGAAAACGGATTTATGGGACTTTGTTTTTCGAGTTCTTTTAATGGTGCTGAAGCAAGTTACGTAAGCTATATTTTGGCACTTGAAGAAATAGCTAAAGTAAGTGCCGGCGTAGCTTCGATTTTGCTGAATCATGTATCATTGGCAGCTTATTCCGTAAATAAATGGGGAACGGCTGACCAGAAAAACAAATATCTGTCGGAACTATGTACCGGCGAAAAGCTAGGTGCGTTTGCTTGGGCAGAAGCGGATAGTGCACCGGGTTTAAATGAAAGTTCTCTGAAGGCAGTCAAAGCTGACGATAACTATATTCTAAATGGGAAAAAATGTTATGTCGCTAATGGTGGAGAAGCAGGACTTTATCTTGCAGCTGCCTTGACTGCTGATGAAGAGGGTACTAAAAAATTTAGTATATTTATTGTTCCTGCGAATGTGCAAGGAATTCATATTGTGCGCAAAATTGATAAAATGGGACTCAGAGCATGTCCCTGGGTTGAGATGAGTTTTGAAAACTGTGAAATTCCAGTAGAAAACCTGCTTGGACAGGAAAATAATGGGCTTATCATGATTAAGGAAGCTTACCTTGCAGCCAATATAGCTGAAGGCGCTGTGGCCATTGGCATTATGGAAGCAGCACTTAAAGAAGCGTCGGAATATGTAAAGAACAGAATCCAGTTTAAACGTCCCATTGCCAACTTCCCCGCTATTCAAGATATGCTCGCAGATATTGCTGGAAACTTAGAGCTGGCAAGGCTTGCTGTATATGATGCAGCTGGCAAAATTACGAAAAACAAACCATTTATGCGTGAAGCAGCAACGATTAAAAAGTTCCTGTCAAATGTGGGGACACAGGCACTTATTGATGCTGTTCAGGTAGAGGGTGGGTACGGATTCTGCGAAGATATGAGTGTTTCCCGCCTATATCGTGATATCAATGGATTGTTTTTTACGGAAAGTTCCGAAGATTTTGCCGAACAAATTATTGCAAAAGAAATATAGCATAATGAATATGTACCAAAAATCCAAATAATTAGGGGGATATTTGACATGAAACCTTTGGAAGGAATACGGGTTATAGATTTAACATCGTTTTTAGCAGCACCGACAGCAGCAAGAATACTTGGTGAATGGGGAGCAGACGTCATTAAGGTTGAAGCCCCTAAATCCGATCCGGCACGTACACAGGCAGCAGTTTTTAATATGCCATACAGCGATGAAGAGAATCCGGCATTTGATATAGCCAATGCGAATAAACGCTTTGTTTGTATTAACCTTAAAAATGAAGTGGGTAAAAAAATCATTTATAAGCTGCTTGAAACGGCAGATGTTTTGCTTACAAACTATCGAACGAAAGCTCTTGTTAAACTTGGTCTTTCTTATGAAGAAATTAGCAAACGATTTCCTCGCATTGTTTTTGCCCAAATCCTTGGTTTTGGACAAAAAGGACCAGAAAAGGACACAGCAGGTTTTGATGCAACCGCATATGTAGCACGTGGTGGATTGCTCGGTTCTCTTAATGAACGTGGTGAATCTCCTATAAATTCCGTCAATGGTTATGGAGATTTTCAATGTTCTATGTGTCTTGCGGGTGGGGTTGCAGCTGCGATCGTTGGTCGGCAAAAAACTGGAAAAGGTGATAAAGTGACCGTTAGCTTGCATCACACAGCGCTTTTTATGATGAATATAGCTGTAGTTTCTGCACAATATGGAAATAAATATCCGAAGTCCAGAAAGGAAGTAGTTAATCCGTTCAATAATTCATATAAATCCAAAGATGGTCGCTGGTTCATTTTCTGCGCACCGGAATATGACCGCGATTTTGGTAAGGTTATGACAATGCTTGGTCGTCCCGATATTGTCGACGATCCAAATTTTAATACGATTGGTGAAGTTAACCGCCGGCACAAAAATCGCGAAATTATTGATATTATCAGTAGACAAATGGAAAAGAAAGACATTAATGAGCTCGCACAACTTTTTAAGAAAAATGATGTTCCATTTGAAAAAGGTTATACGCCCGATGAAATATTGAAAGATGAACAAGCGTGGGCAAATGACTGTCTCAGAAATGTCAAATATGAAGACACTGGTAATGAACGCATTCTCGTTACAGGACCTGTACGTATGGAAAGTATTGGTGATCCTGATATCCGTCCGTCTAAGGCATTGGGTTATCATACGGATGAGATTCTCAAGGAACTAGGCTATTCTGTTGATGAAATTGATACGATGCACACAGATGGTGCTGTAAAATAATTAAAATCTGACAAGATAACATGTATAGAGAGAATTTAGTAAGGGGGAAAAAGTTAACTATGGATAAGATAAAGGGGGTTACTGGTGAAAAAAGAACTCGTAAACGATTTTTCATTCTGTTTGTTGTTTGTATTATTACCTGTTTGAATTATCTTGATCGGGCAAATATTGCTGTGGCGGGCACATCGCTGCAGCAGGATTTGCAGCTTGATCCGGTAATGATGGGGCTTGTATTTTCTACCTTTGGCTGGACCTATACAATAATGCAGATTCCGACAGGTTGGTTTATTGAACGCCTTGGTCCACATGTTTTATATACTTTTGCAATTGTTGGCTGGTCACTGTTTACAGGCTTT
>WSSedB1CaDRAFT_10000492_pt1 | contig 17199 bp, 21 predicted proteins | sample WetSurSB1Cattail_FD_9460 | JGI IMG/M metagenome (IMG submission 9460)
GTAGAGATGTACATCTGCCATGCAGGCAATCTGCGGCAAATGCGTTATACAAAGCACCTGCTTGTAGACAGCCACAAGTGAGATATGCTCTGCTACCATCTGGGCAGTCCGTCCACCGATTCCTGTATCAATTTCATCAAAAACCATGACACCGATCCGATCCCTAGCTGCAGTGACAGCTTTGATAGCAAGTGCAATTCGCGAAAGTTCCCCCCCTGAGGCAACTTTTTGAATGGGTTTTTCCGTTTCACCCAGATTAGCCGAGAACATCATTACAATATCATCCGCACCAGAGACTGTAAATTTCAGCAATGGTGTAAGCTTTATATTAAATTTCGCATTTGGCATCCCAAGTGACAAAAGATGCTGTTCAATGTCCTTCGACAATTTTCCCGCTGCAGACAGACGCAGTGCTGTAAGCTTATCTGCCTCTGCTCTGACCTGCTTTGCCATAGCATCAATCTCTTTTCTCAACTGCTCGATCGTCTCATCATAGTTTTCAATATCAGCCAGCTCTTGCTTTGCTTTTGCATAGTGGTCCATAACGTCTTTAGTTGTCGCACCATATTTCTTGCACAACTTGTAGATCACATCCATGCGTTGCTGCAGTTTATCGAGTTTTTGTGGGCTATAATCAATATTTTCGCTGTAATCACGAATCTCATAAGCAGCCTCCTGTAATTGACAGCAGGCATCTGTTATCATTTGCAGTGTATTGTTCAGTGAATGATCATAGCGCGACAAGCCCTCGAGATTTTGCTTGACAGATGTCAATAGTGAAAGTGCTCCCTGTTGGTTTTTTCCTCCACCACCATCCAGAGCAATAAACGCTTCCTTCACAAAATCTGCAATTTTTTCAGCATTCGACAGAATTTTTATCTCACCTTCAAGCGTTTCATCTTCCTTTTCTTTTAGCTGAGCTGCTTCAATCTCATTCGTTTGCCAACGCAGCATATCAAGACGCTGCGCGTATTCCCTGGCTGCATCCTCTTTTTCCTTAAGTGCAGCTTCGCACGCTTGCCATTTTCTATAGGTTTTTTGATAAATTTCACGCTGCCCGCCAATGGCTTTTTCAAACCCATCTAATAGCGCAAACTGGTTCTCTGTCCGCAAAAGCGCCTGGTTTTCATGCTGTCCATGAACATCGATAAGGAACTCACCTAGTTTTTTCAGCACAGCCAATGTTACATGACAACCATTAATAAGAATCATGTTTTTTCCAGCCCGTGTAATTTGCCTTGTTATGATAAGATTTTCATCTGCATCATCAATCACCTGATCCAGTAAAAAATCATGGATATCCTTTTGCTGCTCCATATCGAATACCGCCTCGACACGCAGCCATTCACAACCCGTACGTATATAATCTGCCGTCATACGATGTCCAAGGATAGCACCAAGGGAATCAATAAGGATTGACTTTCCAGCCCCTGTTTCCCCTGTAAGTATGTTAAGTCCTCGATCGAATTCGACCTGTACATGTTCCAGCAAGGCAAAGTTCCATACAGTTAATGTTTTTAACATCCGACCATCTCCTTTATGAAGAATCTCAGACTATCATCATTTCCAGCTTTTTTATAATTTCTGGTACAGCACCAATTGGTTTAATGACAACAAGTATGTTATCATCACCAGCGACTGTACCGATGATTTCCGGCCATTTTGCATAATCAAGAGTCGAAGCAACTGCATTTGCTGCTCCCGGCAGTGTCTTGATTACAATAATATTTTCACTAAAATTCAGTCCTATAACAGAATCCTGAAACATTCTCGCCATCCTGTTTTTTGAAAACACCATGTTTTTTTCCATTGGATAGGCGTAGCGATATCGCCCATCACCTGTAGGTACCTTTATAAGCATAAGTTCCTTAATATCGCGGGAAACCGTTGCCTGAGTTACTTCTATATGCTGTTTACGCAACGATTCTGCTAAGTCTTCCTGGGTTTCCACTACGGAGTTTTCAATTATATCCTTAATCTTCGCATGGCGTATAGCCTTCATCTTCTCACCCTCTGACTTTTTCTATAAAATATAAAAATGGTGCTATTTCAGAATGATTCATCATCCTATAACAACCCACCGTATAATCTTTTTTGGATACGGTTTGTAAATATGCGTCAAGCATACCGGCTTCTTCTCTACCAGCCAAATGTCCAGGATAAGCTACAACTACCAGAACACCATGCAAACACAGCTGATTCAATACCTTTTTTATTGCCTGCAAGGTCGACTCTGGTTGTGTCGTAAGTGAATGGTCCCCCCCTGGGAGATACCCAAGATTAAATATGGCTACATCAATCTTTTCTTTAACAAAATCTGTAATACGTTTATGATCTGCCAATATGCAGGTTATTTTATCCATATATTCGCTTGTTTTTTCCTGTACAGCAGCAATTGCTGTTTCCTGTATATCAAATGCATAAATGTGTGCCCCTTGCTGGGAATTTTCTGCCAGGAACAAGGTGTCATTTCCATTACCAGCTGTTGCATCAACAATGACCATTGATTTTTGCAAGGCAGTCTTCAACAATATCTGTGCTACTTCTATTGCACTGCTTATTACCTGCACTATGCATTCCCCCATAATTTTGTCCGAAGTATCTGATAGTAATTTTTATCCTCAAATTTTACAATTTTCGCTGAAGTAACCGCCTTTCGAACAATGACCACATCTCCCGGTAATAAGCGAAAACTTTCCTGCCCGTCAAAGGTCACAAGAATATCCTGATGTACAGCTGCAATATGGATGCGCACCTCTTCATTTTCATCAATAATCATTGGACGGACATTAAAGGTATGTGGACAAATCGGTGTCACGAGAAGCACCTTGAGCTTTGGATTAATAAGTGGTCCGCCAGCAGAAAGTGAATACGCCGTTGATCCTGTAGCCGTTGAGACAATAAGCCCATCCGCCTTATAGTCTGCAACCCTGCACCCATCAATACTGAGTCCGAGATGCAGCATACGAGCAACACCGCCCTTCGAAACAACAACATCATTTACTGCATTTCCTAAAAAACGCGTTTCTTCACCACTTTTTACGAATCCAGCAAGCATGAGCCTTTCTTCTATATGATACACATGATGCAAAATTTTCTCCAGTTTACTTTCAATCTCCGACAATTCAATATCAGCCAAAAAACCAAAACTTCCAATGTTAATTCCACAAACCGGAATGTTTTGCTTGTTCAGTCGACGGCATACACCAAGAAGTGTGCCATCACCGCCAACGCTGAGACCCATATCAAAAGGCTGTTCATCAATATTGACTGCACCAAGTTTCTCATAACCAAAAAAGAGTGCCTCATCCATTGGCATAATGAGCTCAACCTCTTTATGTTTATAAAAATTCACAATACGTCTAAGAACCATTCCTGAATTTTCTTTATCTACATTTGGAAAAACAGCAATTCTAAACATTTCTCTATCCCCAAATCTTTAAGATTATATTTTCTTATCAAGATTTTCATGTGCTGCCTTTACAACCTGCAGAATCATATCTTCAGTAACGACACCGTCGATTTTATTATCAAGATCAAGGCGAATAAGATATTCTATATTTCCTTCCGGTCCTTTTACTGGCGAAAAAGTAAGGTTTCGCGGCATAAAACCAAGATTACAGCTAAAGTCGACGACCTTGCGAATGACATCCATATGCACTTTAGGATCACGAATAACACCTTTTTTACCAACTTTTTCTCTGCCAGCTTCAAACTGTGGCTTGATAAGTGCTACAATTTCGCCACTGTCCTTTAATAACGCCTTCGCATGTGGCAATACCTTTTCCAGCGAGATAAATGCCACATCGATTGAAGCAAAATCCAGCTTTTCACCAATGTTCTCTGTTACAACATTACGAATGTTCGTCCGTTCCATATTGACAACACGTTTATCTGTGCGAAGCGACCATGCCAGCTGACCATAACCAACATCAATTGCGAAAACCTTTATTGCACCATTCTGCAAAGAACAGTCCGTGAAGCCACCTGTTGATGCACCAATATCAGCGACTATCTTTCCTTCTAAAGATACTCCAAATTCTTCAATGGCTTTAGCGAGTTTAAGACCGCCGCGACTTACGTATGGAATACTATCACCAAGGACTCGTATTACAGCCTCCGGCCTCACAAGTGTTCCGACTTTATCTATTTTCTGATTATCGACAAGCACAAGACCCGCCATAATCGTTGTCTTTGCACGTTCTCTGCTCACAACAAGATTACGTTCAACGAGCAGTACATCTAATCTTTGTTTTGCCATATTATTTATCCTTATTCATAAACTTTTTTACCTTTTCCAAAACAGCATCGACCGTAAGACCACATAGTTCCAAAAGCTCTGCTTTTGTTCCCTGCTCAATGAATGCATCTGGCAAGCCGATGCGAAGCACCTTTGGTTTTCTAAGCCCGGCATCGTTCAAAAACTCCAACACCGCTGAGCCAAAACCACCAGCCAATACATTTTCTTCCATTGTCACAATGATGTCCATCGTTTCCGCAAGCTCTCGCAATATTGCTTTATCAAGCGGCTTTATAAAGCGCGCATTGATAACTGTCGCCGCAATACCATCCTGCTCAAGGCATGCAGCCACTCTGGACGCTACAGAAACCATTGTACCAACAGCGAAAAATGCAACTTTTCCGCCCTTGCTCAAGACCTCGGCCTTACCTACTGGCACATCCTGAAACTCTGGTATAATCTCTACACCAAGGCCAGAACCACGTGGATAGCGCAACACAATCGGTCCATCAAAATCAACTGCCATTCCCAGCATCTGACGAAGCTCATTTTCATTCTTTGGTGCCATAATTGTAAGATTAGGAATGTGACGCAGATAAGAATAATCAAATACACCATGATGCGTCGGCCCATCTTCACCAACAAGCCCAGCTCGATCAAGACAAAGTACAACAGGCAAATTCTGCAGGCAGACATCATGCAGCATCTGATCATATGCACGCTGGGCAAAAGTCGAATAAAGTACTACAACCGGCTTTTTCCCAACCGCAGCCATCCCGGCTGCCAGCGTTACTGCATGCTGCTCTGCTATACCAACATCAAAAAATCGTTGCGGATATACCCTGCCAAACTCCTTAAGACCCGTACCAGCCGGCATTGCTGCCGTAATTGCCGTTATTGCTGTATTTGTCTGTGCCAAATCAATAAGTGCCCGACTAAATACAGATGTATACGATGGCGGTGCATCCTTCTTGGTAGTTGTTTTTCCTGTTGCCACATCAAATTTACCAACACCATGAAACTTATCCGGTTCCAGTTCTGCCGGCAGATAACCTTTGCCCTTTTTCGTAAGAACATGAATGAGAATAGGTCCTGTTAGTCGCTTTGCCCGCTGTAACACTTCAAGCAACAAGGTTATATTATGACCATCAATCGGCCCAATATAATTGAAGCCCATTTCTTCAAAAAGTCCGCCTGGAACAATAACTGACCTTACACCGTCTTTGATATAGCCCGCCGTCTTCATTACAGTATCGCCAATTCCTGGAATACGGCGCAAAAGCCCCTCGATATCCTTCTTAGCCCTTGTATATTGGGGTGCTAAACGCATCCGTGACAAGTATTCGGACATCGCTCCGACATTTTTATCGATTGACATTTCATTGTCATTGAGAATTACAATAAGATTTTTCCCCAGATCACCAGCATGATTGAGTGCCTCAAAGGCTTCGCCACCTGTAAGTGCCCCATCACCAATAATCGCAACAATATTCCGCCGACTCCCATCAAGATCACGAGCAACAGCCATACCAAGCGCTGCTGATATTGACGTGCTTGAATGTCCAACACCGAATGCATCATATACAGACTCTGCTCGCTTGGGGAAACCTGTAATTCCCCCTTTTTGACGTAATGTATGAAATCGTTTACGCCTACCCGTAAGAATCTTATGCGTGTAAGCCTGATGACCGACATCCCAAATAAGCTTATCTTCCGGACAATGAAAAACCGTATGCAGCGCAATTGTAAGTTCAACCGTTCCAAGACTTGGTGCAAGATGTCCACCTGTCTTTGCCACAGTACCAATAATAAAAGTACGCAACTCCAAAGCCAGCTTTTCTAGTTCACTCACAGACAGCTGTCTAAGCCGCTCCGGATTTTCTATGCTGTCTAATATTTGGTTCATGTTCATTTACCTTTCAAGTTTTATTTATCACGATCAATTAAATATCGCACAATGTCCCGCAAAAAATCGGCTTTCTCATCAAACCCGTCAAGTGCCGCAACAGCATCATCAGCAGCCTGACGTGCAAGCTGTTGTGCCGTTTCCAATGAAGTCAGTGTAACATAGGTTGATTTGTGATTGCGTTCATCACTGCCTACAGGTTTTCCTATAACCTCTTCCGATCCTGTGACATCAAGAATATCATCGGTAATCTGGAATGCCATGCCAAATTTTTCTGCATAAAGCGTAAGTGCGGTCAATTGATCTTCATCTGTCCCCGCAAGAATCGCTCCAGAACGAATCGCTGCACAGAAAAGTGCACCCGTTTTTCCCATATGCATTTGCTTCAATCTTTTCATATCAATATGCTTATTTTCGGATTCCAAATCAATTGCCTGACCACCTACCATGCCATTCGGTCCAGCTGCCTGACTCATTTCCTGCACTACTGCCAAACGAGCTTCTGCTGACGAAGCAGGTTGCCGCAGCATGACCTCAAATGCCATTGTCAGCAATGCATCACCTGCCAACACTGCCATACCCTCACCATATACCTTATGGTTTGTGAGCTTTCCACGCCGATAATCATCATTATCCATCGCTGGCAAATCATCATGAATAAGGGAATATGTATGAATCATTTCAATCGCACAGGCCGTGCACAAATAATCCGTTCCCCTGCCGCCGACTGCATCTGCTGCTGCCATTAAAAGTACTGGACGAAGCCTTTTACCACCTGCCATAAGACTATAGTTCATCGCGTCACAAAGCGTTTTATCCTGTGCTATTTCCCGTGGGAATATTTTTTCCATTGCTGCTTCAACAAGCTGTCGCTTTTCTTTCCAATATTCCTTAAACATATCTCAATCTCCCTCGATTTTAAGTTCCAGTTCCTGGATCTCACCATCTGTTTCCTTCAGCATCGTGTCCATAGTTTTTTCCACTTCATTTAGGGCATTCATACAGTTCTGTGAAAGCTTCACACCCTGTGTATATTTACTCAAAAGCTCATTCAAGCTTATATCACCATTTTCCATTGTCTGAACAATTTCTTCCAACTGACACAAAGATTCTTCAAATGTATTTTTCTTTGCTCGTGCCACTATACATTCCTCCTAACATCACTAACAATCGCTGTAAAGCTACCATCTACAAGAACAACTTCGACAGATTGATTATGTTCTACTGTCTCTATACTGCGCAGGATATTCTCATTTTTCTTCACAATACCATAGCCACGTCGTAATACCTCTGTAGGATTGAGCAAAGCCAGTTTCTCAAACGATATCTGCATTTTTTGTTTTTTGTTTGCCAAAACGGCTTCAGCCAGCTGTACGAGTCGTGACTGCAAACCATCAATTCTTTGGCGCTTTGTTGATAAGAGTCGTTGTGGTGAACACATTGCCACACGTTTCAGGCACATAGCCAGCCGCCCTTGCCGTTGCTGCAAACCATTACGCATCACTCTGTCCAGTTGAGCTTTTAATGACAACACATAACGTGATAAATCTGCCGTATTTGGAACAGCCAGCTCTGCTGCCTGCGATGGTGTAGCCGCTCGTACATCGCTTACAAAGTCAGCAAGTGTATAGTCCGTCTCATGTCCAACCGCTGATATAACTGGGATTTTTGATGCAAAAACAGCTCGTACAACAATCTCTTCGTTAAACGACCACAAATCCTCCATTGAACCGCCGCCTCGGCCAACGATAAGCACATCAACAGGATAGCTTTTATTGAATAACGCAATTCCTTTTGCAATCTGTGCCGCCGATTCTTTCCCCTGTACCTGTACTGGATAAAGTACAATGCGAATCGCTGGATTACGGCGCTTCGCTACACGATAGATATCATGAAGTACTGCTCCGGACAGTGATGTAACCACTCCTATTATCTTAGGAAAAGATGGTATATCTTTCTTGTACACCTCTGAAAAAAGCCCTTCTTCTGTAAACTTTTCTTTAAGCTGCTCAAATGCAAGACTTAGCTCACCTGCCCCTTCCGGTACAAGTGTATCGGCATAAAACTGATACGATCCATCACGTTCATAAACCGATACTGTTCCTGAAGCAATAACCTTTAGCCCATTCGTTGGTACAAATCGAAGGTGTTGAGCACGACTGCGAAACATAACACATTTAAGACTTGCATCTGCATCTTTCAAAGTAAAATAGCAATGACCAGAGGTATACTGTTTAAAATTTGAAATTTCCCCGCATATCATGACCTTCGTTAAAATAGAATCGCTATCAATAAGTTTTTTTATGTATTTTGTAATTTCACTTATACTATGAACCGCCACGGTATACCCCCTGACAAAATAAGAAAAAAGCCAGGCCATGAGCCTGGCAAATTCTGATATTATTATTTGACCATCGCACCTAAAATTCCATTGACAAAACGACCAGAATCATCTGTACCAAATTTTTTTGCCAGCTCAATTGCTTCATTTATTGCAATATTCGGTGTCAATTTTTCCTCGCTAAATTTCATTTCAAATACAGCAACACGTGTAATATTACGATCAACACCCGACATGCGTTCAACCTTCCATTCACGTGAACTTTTTGTAATAATTGCATCAATTTCTGTCAAATGCAATCTTGTTCCCTTAACAAGGGCCTTCGCATAGTTCTTGTCATGTGCTGCAAACGAGCCGATTTCACCAGCTGCCGCATCTACAGCCTTTATCTGATTTTCTTCATCACTACTTGCAACTGACTGATTTAAATCCAGTTGAAAAAGTGCCTGTAATGCTACTTCACGAGATTGTCTCCGACTCATAAAAACCTTCCTTTATCCACTAAATCTTTATTTCCTGGTTAACGTCGAAATATCGGTGGAAGAAATCTTTGCAAATTCTGCCAAAAATCTTCGCCACTATCGACTTTCATACCGACAAACAAGCCAATGAGGCCGCAAAACAATATAAAGATTGTCTTCCAAAATCCAAACAACAATACTGCAATTCCCAAAACAATTCCCAGTGTCGTGCCGACAAACTTTCCCCGATGTTCCTGCCAGACCTCTTCAACCAGTTGCTTAAAGTCTTCTTTCATTTTGCCACCTCACTGCCTTCAGACAACACGCTGTTTTTCAATTGCTGCATTGGATATATCCGCTACACTGATATTCACCGAAAAATTCTTCAGGCCGATAAATTCCTGCAAATGCGACTGCACTGTATCCTGAATTGCATCCGATATCTTTGATACATTGCTTTCCTGCCCGATAACAATACGGATTTTAATCCGTACAGAAGCTTCTTCCGGTAAATCTTCCTTTGTCTTTGATCGTTCTGCTGTCACCTGTACCTTTACATCACGCACACCAGATACCCTGCGAGTTACCTTATCTACCATATTTCTAATAGCAGCTATCGATACTCTGACATCTCCCATGCTTCCATGGACAAGAATCGCTTCTTTGTCATAGCTGACCTTCTTTACCGATACAAAACTCATACTAAGTAAATGGATGCTCCATAAGAATACAACGAAAGCCACTGCTCCTGTTTCCCAACGTCCGCTCAAATACAAAAAATCATTCCAAATATATTGCGCTGGAACGATCTGCAAACAGACCACAATGAGCCCAAGAGACAGTAAGGCAAAGCTGATGGTATAGAGAAACAACAAAAGCCTGTTTATGATTCCCATATGCATTCCTCTTCCCGTATCAACGAACCCGGACTTCTTCTTCCTTCTTTACTTCATCAGGAAATCCGACACCTTGTACATGAATATTCACTTCTACAACTCTAAGTCCTGTCATTGTTTCAATGGCCTTCTTTACGTTTTCCTGCACAGCAAGTGCTACATCCGGAATCCGCACACCATATTTCACAATAATATAGAGATCTACAGCGGCTTCGCGTTCTCCGACTTCAACTTTAACACCCTTTGCAAAGTTCTTCTTGCCTAGCAGTTCTGCGATACCACCAACAAGACCGCCGCTCATGCCTGCAATACCATCAACCTCTGTAGCTGCCAGGCCTGCAATAATACTAACGACTTCATCCGCAATACGAATCGATCCCAGAGAATTGTTTGCATCTTTCTTTTCTGCTGCTTTATCCATAAAAAAACCCCCTCTATTTTTTTGTTGTTTATTTGTTAGTTAGATTATAACAAACAAACAACGAATATACAATTTTAAATATACATATTCTTGTAAAAAACATACAGCCCTTCTTTATTAACTATAAAAGTAAATTCGTGGTCATTTCCTATAATTCCTGCAATCCATAAAAAAAATCCGCTGCTGATTTCTCTCCTGCAGCGGATTTTTATACTTATCTTTATGCTCTTTCGACGTAATTACCCGTACGCGTATCAATACGAAGCACATCACCTTCGTTGATAAAGAGTGGAACACGTACAGTGTATCCTGTTTCTACCGTAGCCATTTTTGTCGCGCCAGTCGCTGTATCACCCTTGACACTCGGCTCACATTCGGTTACTTTCAAATTGACAGAATTCGGTAATGCAAGACCAATAATCTTTTCTTTGTAAACCTGAAGATTAATATCCATATTTTCTTTAAGATAATTCAGCGCATCTCCCAGCTGATCTTTTGAAAGCTCAGACTGCTCATATGTTTCATTATCCATAAAAGTATAAATGCCGTCTGTTTCATAAAGATATTGCATCTCACGTGAATCAATATGTGCTGCAGGCATTTTTTCATTTGGATTAAATGTACGTTCAACAACTGCACCTGTTTCAACATTTTTAATCTTTGTTCTGACGAATGCAGCCCCTTTACCTGGCTTTACATGCTGGAATTCAACTATCTGCCATACCCCATTATCATATTCAATGGTCAAACCTGTACGAAAATCTGTACTAGAAATCATTAAGTTACGCCCTCCATTAATCCTATTGGAAATTATTTATATATTTCTATTAACTGTTTACTGCTCTGTGTCAGCGGCTCACCGCCTTCAGCAGTAACCAAAACAGTATCTTCGATCCGCAACCCGCCCCAGCCCGGTAAATAAAGCCCAGGCTCAACGGTAATCAGCATACCAGGAACAAGTTGCTCGCATGTACTTGATGGTGAAAGCCGAGGCTCTTCATGAATCTCAAGACCCAGGCTATGTCCCAGTCCATGGCCAAAATATTTTCCATAGCCTGCTAATGCAAATAAATCACGCACTTTTGCATCAACCGCTTTGCCTGCACTGCCAACCTGAATATTTTCTACCCCAAGAAGCTGTGCTTTTAAAACAAGCGCATAGATTTCACGTTGTTTTTCATCGGCATGACCTACGCACACAGTACGTGTAATATCAGAATGATATCCTTTATACACAGCACCATAGTCCATTGTAACAAATTCTCCGTTAACAATCAACTTTTCTGTTGCAACTCCATGAGGTAAACTTCCCCGCACGCCTGATGCGACAATTGTCGTAAAGGCCGGACGTTCTGAACCAAGCCTTCGCATGTAATCTTCAAGTTCAGCTGCTACATCAATTTCCCGGATACCAGGACGAAGAAATGTAAGAATATGACTAAAGGCTGCGTCACTAATAGATACAGCCTTCCTAATGCAACTAATTTCATCTGCATCTTTAATCATGCGCAGCACATCAAGTTTTACCGAAAAGTCAAGCAAAGCATCTGGCAAAAATCCCTGCAATAATTTAAAATCATCATATGTAAGCGCATTACCCTCAAAGCCGATTTTTTTTGCTTTGGATTTCTGCAAAACCTCAGCGGTCTTTTTCAACAATCCATGCGTTTGCTCAACGATCGTAAACCCTTCCGCCTGCTGACCAGCCTGCTCAGTATACCGAAAATCCGTAATAAGATTCGCTTCCTCGGAAGAAACAACAATTATTGTGTCATCACCTGTAAACCCACTGAAATACTGTAAGTTTTCCAGTTTATTAATCACAACAGCATCCAGCTTTTTTTCTTTTAAAAACCCCTGCAGCCTTGCTATTCGTGTAGACATAAAAGAATACCTCCTTATTTCATTTTACGCAGTACGACTTCAGCAAATTCAAATTTGGTCATGCAATACAAGAAATTTTTTCAATAAATGCACGTCCTTCCTCTACATTTCCTTTTATGATTGTACCGGTTACTTCAATTACGAATGCTAAATCCCTTATCATCTGCAATAACTTCAATCTTTTTTAATAAAAGTTCCCTGACCTTGATAAAAAATGATCCTGCCCGAATGCGCTCTGTAAGGACATTAATATCTGCTTCCGTCCCCTGCAATTCCATCGTAACCGTACTGTCCTCCATGTTGCGAACCCAGCCCGTTACATTCATCTTGATCGCATTTTTTTGTACAAAATAACGAAATCCAACGCCCTGTACACTACCCGAAGCTCTGCCAAAGTATCTCATCAAATCCTGTTGCATTATAAAACACCGCCTTTGAAAATATTTTATTCTGCATCCCGTCGAAGAATAGCATTTTCCTCTACAGGCTGTTCCATACGAATCCTGATAATTTGTTGTGCATGTGGTGCTACATTGATAGCTGTACCGTCCTCATCCAGCATATCACTAAGCTTCTGACGAAAAAGCGGTCCTGTCGGCTGAAACACCTCGACTTCCTGTCCCACCTTCATATTGTTGCGCTGCTCGACTGTTGCATAGCCCGTCTCATCATCATAGCTGAGCACAAGTCCAATAAAATCCGAAGTCTGCAGATACGACGAATTCCCATAAATCTGATCATTCTGTGTCGGCTTATTAAAATAAAAACCTGTCGTATAAGCACGATGGGATACTTTATCCAGTTCAGCCAGCCATTGTGACTGCAGTGAAAAATGTTCAGGGTCCCCACAATAACTGTCAATTGCTGCACGATATACTTTGACAATACTTGCTGTATAGTGAACACTCTTCATCCGGCCTTCAATTTTCAGGCTGTCTACGCCACTGTCAATGACATCAGCAATATACGGCAAAAGGCACATATCCTTTGAATTAAATATATATGTGCCACGTTCATCTTCTTCAACCGGAAAATACTGGCCTGGGCGTTTTTCCTCAACCAGGCTGTATTTCCAACGGCAAGGCTGTGCACAGCTTCCACGATTTGCATCGCGACCTGTAAAATAATTACTCATGAGACAGCGACCCGAATAAGAGATGCACATTGCGCCATGAACAAACATCTCAATATCCACTGAACATTTCTGACGAATCTCACAGATTTCTTCCAGTGACATTTCTCGCGCCAGCACAACACGCTTCGCGCCAATTTTTTGCCAGGCATTCACAGCTGCCCAATTCGTATTATTCGCCTGTGTACTGATATGCAGCTCCATGCTAGGTATAATTTCCCGCGCCATATCGAAAACGCCAAAATCGGCAATAAGCAATGCATCTACATGTATCTCATTAAGATATTTCAAGTATTCCGGCAGCTCTACCAGATCGCTGTTATGCGGAAAAATATTTACCGTCACATATACTTTCTTATTCAGGCTATGAGCAAACACTACACTTTCTCTAAGCTCTTGCTGTCCAAAATTCCCACCAAAAGCACGCAATCCAAAAGCTTTTCCTCCAAGATAGACCGCATCTGCACCATAGAGAAGAGCCATCTTTAATTTTTCCGGAGTTCCTGCCGGTGCAAGTAGTTCTGGTTTTTTAATCATTCTTTCTCCTCTTGGAAACAGCCAGACCATCTCCGTTTTCATAAATTTCTGTTGTAAATCCCGGCGTCTTCTCTGCCATTTCTATATACTCTCTGAGTCGCTTCACAATTGTCTTATAACGGCGCGGCGATTCCTCAGTTCCACGAACATAGCCACGAAAAAGAACATTATCCGCAATAATAACACCATTCTCTGCCAAAATCGGCAGTACCTTGCGGAAATAATCCGGATATTGTCCCTTCGCTGCATCTATAAATACAAGATCAAAAGGGCCTTGCAATCCGACAAGACTTTCACCAGCATCACCGAGCAAAATATGAATCTGTGTTGAAAACGGTGAACGTGCAATAAAGTCAATAGCTGTCGCTGCGCGCTCCTCATCGAGTTCCAAAGTCACGATCGCAACATCACTCGCTGCTTCCTGAGCTATAAGCAATGACGAATAACCGATTGCAGTCCCTATTTCAAGTACACGCTGCGGTTGCGCCTCGCTAACCGTCTCAACAAGCACCCCCCTGCCATTTTTATTTATAATTGGAATATGATGCTCCGCTGCATACTCCTCCATCTCTTCTAATAACACTTCCATATTATTCCACCTTACTTACTTCTGCTAAATGACCTTCATATGTTTGGCTGTAATGATTGTGCCCCTCACTATCGGCAACAAAATAAAGATAATCAGTATCTGCCGGATAAAGTACTGCCTTTATTGAAGCAATTCCCGGATTGGCAATCGGTCCCGGCGGCAATCCTCTATTCTGATATGTATTATATGGCGATTCCATCTTTGTATCCTGCACAGTCACATTTACCTTTGGCTTATCAAGAAGATATTGTATTGTCGTATCCGACTGCAGTGGCATCCCAATACGCAGACGACTAAAAAACACCTGTGCAATAATTGGACGATCTTCATCAAATTTCGCTTCTTTTTCAACAAGAGAAGCAAGTGTCACAAGATCATAAATTGAAAGATTCATCTCTGCTGCCCTTTCCCGCATTTCAACNGTAAGTTTCTGATCAAATTGCTTTGCCATAAGTTCCATAATATCGTCCGCCGAAAAATCTTTTCCAATTTCATAGGTATCGGGAAACAAAAAACCTTCCGCACGATAATCCGCCTTTGAATTTGCTATCATATAATCGTATGGTGCAAATTTTTCTGCTTCCTTTAAAAAATCTTTTTTATAAACGACGCCATCCTCATCCAACAGCTGCGCAATCTGACGAATATTATAGCCTTCCGGTATCGTAACCTGAAGCGTTGATATTTGCCCTTCTACAAGCATTGTAAGTACCGTACGACTATCCATATGATGACCAAACACATAGTCACCCGTCTTGAATTTGCTGTCGAATCCATTCAGTTTTGCCATGAACCAAAACGTATACTTGCTGCTAATGACCTGATGTTCCTGCAGCATCTCACCGATTTGTCCAGCTGCCATACCCGGTTTTACACGAATGTGCACTTTTGCACTACTTCCAGCAGTTTCTATTACATTGTGCACATTATCTTTGTTTATACAACCGTAAACAAAGATGACTGTAACCAAAAACAGCAAGCTCCCAATGACAACCCATTTAGATATCTGCCGATTCCCCTTCAATTCAGGTAAAATAATAAACATCTCCTCATTCAAGTATCATTTTATTATACGAAAAACCCCGAAAAATTACAACACAAAAAAGCTGTCACCTGCATGACAGGCAACAGCAATGTTCTAGCTCTATTCTTTTTCTTCCGCTTTTGCTTCTTCTTCGTCCATGATCGCATCATATGCCTTCTGAACAGCCTCAAACTCTTCATCTGTAGGATCTATATATTCTTCTTCACCGTCTTCGTTTTTGACGATCTTAGCAATGAGAACATCTTCATCATCGTCTTCACAGCCACAACCACAACCCTGTTCATGTTCATGTTCCGCTTCTTCTTCATCATGGACACCAATCAGCAAAGCATACTTATCTTCACCTACAGGAATAATCATTTCTTCGTGATAATAGAATTCATTACCCTTATCATCTGTCATTACAACAACCATTTCTTCATCATCAAGTGCTTCTTTTTCTTTATCCGTCACTATACGTCACCTCTTCTTATTATTTGGTTTTCAAACTACTTGCATTGACTTTATTGTAGCTTACAATAAAGCTCCTTGTCAACTATGCCCGACTGTCTAAATAACCCTGTAAAATAAATACCGCTGCCATCTTATCAATGACCTTCTTGCGCTTTGCCCGACTTACATCTGCTGCAATAAGTGACTTTGCTGCCGCAACAGTCGATAAACGCTCATCCCAAAAAATAATTTTTGTACCATCTATAAAATTCTTTATTTCCTCAACAAATGCCCGAACAATATCACAACGCTCACCCTGCGTCCCATCCATATTCTTAGGTAATCCCACGACAAGTGTATCTGTCCCATACTGCTCCATAAGTTCCTTGAGACGATTCAGGTCATTTTGTAAAGATGTACGACGAATCGTTTCAACACCCTGCGCTGTAAACATAAGTGCATCACTTGCTGCAATACCAACCGTACGATCACCAACATCCAAAGCTAATATTTGCATAATTCCCTCACTTATTTATTATTTTCCAGATAGGAACGTATTAATTCTTCTAAAAGCTCATCCCGTTCCAACTTACGAATCATATTCCTAGCATCGTTATGGCTCGTCACATAAGCAGGATCTCCAGAAAGAAGGTAGCCAACCAGCTGGTTTATCGGACTATATCCTTTTTCTTCCATTGCCTGACATACCTTGCGAATAACATCTGCTGCTTTATTTTCTTCTGCACCAAATTTAAACATCATTGTTTCGTCCATATTTGCCATAGTCTCATCCTCCCAAAAGCACCTGTGGTTTATTTTTCACCACAAAATTTTTATCTTATGTTCTTTTTATCATAACATATATATAACAAATCCCGTATGTTCTCTTTCATTATAATTCTCTTTGCCAAAAAAATATACCCACAAAAAAAATAAAGCTGTCTCGTAAAAGTTTACGTAACTCCTGCGAGACAGCTTCCTTCTTTAATTGTTTACGATTATCAGGCTAAAGGACGTAATTACATCATACCTGGCATTCCCATGCCACCGCCCATACCGCCGCCCATAGCTGCAGCCGCAGCAGCCGGATCAGCCTTTTCCGGCTTATCAGCAACAAGTGTTTCTGTCGTAAGAACCATTGCCGCAATGCTGGCAGCATTCTGAAGTGCGGAACGCGTAACCTTTGCCGGATCAACAATACCAGCTGCAATCATGTCAATGTATTCGCCAGTCAAAGCATTGAACCCTTTACCAATACCTGCCTTCTTAACATTTTCAACAACAACTGATCCTTCAAGACCTGCGTTGTTAGCAA
>WSSedB1CaDRAFT_10000493_pt1 | contig 17152 bp, 12 predicted proteins | sample WetSurSB1Cattail_FD_9460 | JGI IMG/M metagenome (IMG submission 9460)
AATCGCCGACCTGCATTTTACGCTGCAGATTGCCTTTGGCTGGAGCGATGAACATTTAAACCGGTTTCACATCCATGGTCAGGACTATGGCGTTTACCATGATGGGTGTTTTTGACTTAAACCCCGAAAGGTCAATTTTGACCGAATTTCTCAATCATACCGCTTTGTTATAACTGGCAATTTCCAAAGCTATCAAACGATTGATCATCTGCGCAAGATCGATGATATTAACGATTTCCTGAAACTTATACTCTCCGTAGAAATTCACATGTTTCCAACTCACCGGGCTTATCCGCTTAATCCTGTCTGCCAGATCAAATTTCTTCTCTCGTTCCGCGAACTCCAGAAGTTCTGTCAAAATACACGCATTGTAGTGGATAACGCAGTTGGTAAGGAAACGAGAACACTCACTCCATAGCTGTTGTTCCTGGTCCGTTCTGGCTCGTAATCTGCCGCCGTTTGCATACGTCACGGCACGCACAAGCTTGTGATAGGATTCGCCGCGGTTTAATGCTTTTTGTACGTTGCGCCTCAGTGACACAGAATCGACGTAGTTCAATAGATAACGGCTTTGGAAGAGGCTGTCCAGTTCCCACATTGCTTTCTTTGTACGATTCTTGCGCGCATAGGAACTCAACTTGCCGATGATCACACTCTGGCTGGTTACTTTCATGGCCAGCGAGGCGAGGATATGCTTGATGTTGTCCTCTTCGGACAATATCAACTTGGTGTTGACTTTATGGCGGGGTTTTATCAAATAGTTCTCGTCGTACTTGCTTGGATGCTTGAACCCAAAGAGGTGGTTCATTTTATCGTGAATACCGCGATAACGCGGTGCGTACTGGCGCTCAATTAACTCAAGACAGAGAAAATTAACCTGATTGCCTCCGTGCGAATCCGTCGAATGTAAGTCCGATTTGATGTCCGTCGTGTTGTTTGCCAGAATGTCGAAGACGTAATGGGATTCGGATTCGTTGGCTCCGATGATCCGAACATTGAAAGGAACGTGGTTGGCCACACCAGTGAAGTTGGTGATACCTTTTTTCAATCCGAAGTACTTTGGTGAATAACGCGAACGGGTTGTATGAAACTGCGTCTCAAACTTCTGCCCGTCACTCGATGAGTGAATTACGTCTCCAATATTGTAGTGGCGAAAGATCGGCAATTTGGACGTCGCGTTGCTGATTTTGTCATTGCCCTCCCGAATTGTCTCTGGCCGCAGGAAATTATTGGCAGCAGAGAATAACATTTGATAGCTCAGATCCGAAATTGCACCCATTTTACCCAAACCAATATTTGTACCATGAGCAATCAGGCAGGCAATGACTGCATGCTTGTCCAATGGTGTTTTAGCATACCGCTGGAGAATATGAACGAACGCGTCCAGGCACTGGCAGCGTGAATCAACGAACTGGAGCACCTGGGCGATGTGAATTTGCGGGACTGCATCAAAAAATGGATTATTGACGGTTTCCTCTTCGGCCACGTAGGGCATCTTCCAGGTGATTTCGCCGTTCTTTTTCTTGTTCAGCTTGAGGTGCTGGTTTTCTCCCGAAAAAATACGTCTGTTTACCTCCTTGTATTTGGCTTCCAGCTCAATTTCCAATTTTTTAAGTACCTCGGCCATCGAGAGTGACATAATCGGAACGTCAATATCTTTTGCTATTTTTTCTTTCTCCTGCTTCCAGGTTTCCTTCGGGATCAGATCTTCGTCGAAGCTTCGGAACCGGAGAGAATCGCTAATAAAGATGTCGCCGGCCTCCAGACGGGTTCGAAGCAGCCGGTAGACGAGGAACTCATATTTGTCCGGATTGATACTACGGTTGCCTTTCTTGTCTATCCCGTAAATGTAGGCTTTTACACCCTGGGAGATAAATGCCTTCGGAATCTGATCAAAGCGATAATGCGTCAGGCTTTTGCCTTTTGCAAAGCACTCTCTCAGAAACGTGACCGCCTCCATCAGGTTTTCATCTTCACCGTGCCCCCCAAACTGCAGTTGCACCAATAATGGCCGCAGGTGTTGTTTGAATGATGGCGCCAGCGAGGCAACGAAGTCCCATTCAATGGCCGCTGTGTCGAAAGCTTGTGAACCAATGTATTGTGCGGCACGTTGGAATTTATCCCGCTCCAGGATGTTGAAGACACGACGCTTGATCTCGCCAAATGACACCGTATCTTCAATGCTCTCGTCAAGGAATATGCCCAGAATCTGACTTATGCGCTCGACATTTTCGTTACCTTCTTGCTGGAAAGCAATCACTTGCTGCTCCATGCATGCCTTGGCTGCGGCATTCACCCTGCGCACATGGTAGATCAGGGCGTTGACCAGGTTGTCGTTCATCTTTTGATAACGCTGCAGGAGGAAACACAAGAGATAAAGATGCGCCATACCGGCAGGCAACTGTTGCAGCTTTTGCACCGTATAGTAATCGACGAGGGCAGCATAATAAGCAATGCTATCGTTTGAAATGCCCAATTCCGGAAGTGCTTCCTTCGCTGTCCGGTGGAGTATTTCCAGGGATTTGATCCGTGAAATTTCCCGTTTCATTTCTCCAAGCGAGAAATCCTTCGGATCACGTTTCAGAGGCGTGACAGTATACATCCCGGTGCGCTCCACATAAAGTGCGTCGAGCGCCTTGAGTGTAGCTTCGTCCAACCGGCTTTCCAGTATACCAGTCAGCCGGGCACGTTCATCAGCAAGAGATTGACTCACTATATCCTGCATAAAACTGTATCCCGGAGCGACGATGCGGCGGCTCTCCAGATATTGAAAGAGATTTTGGAACAGGAAGATCGGCTTTGCTGAAATGCGCACGACCTGGCCTGCTCTCGCCATCAAAGATACACGCACCTCGGCATTACAAGCGTGGTAGCCGTACAAATCGAGAATCTTCCGTTGTTGTGAATGGTGGGTCTGCTTGAGTTTTGGTGTGGTTAGTTCAGCATCGTGGTAGCGGGGATAATGTGATCTCAGAATATGACGCACGTCTTCTCGTACATCATTGAACTCAAAATCGAAAAACAGTGTTTTTGCTTTGAAGTAGCCAAGCTGAAGGATAAATAATACACGACGAGCCAGATTGTGGTGGCCGTCTGCAACGGCGCGTTCCTCGGGTGTCAGACTAAAGAAATGTACGCGCTCATCGTGGTTGAATCGCGGCCGACCATACAGCTCGTCGATCTCCTGGTCTGCCAGGATCTTGAGCCGCTTTTTGTGCAGGTCGGCCAAGGCCGGCTTACTTCTCTGGCGTGACGACGCCGACACGCTTGTACAACGTGGCTACGCTGACACCAAAACGTTTGGCTACGTCTTTTACCCGAACTCCGGGGTCTTTCAGCAGGACGCTGATTTGCTGTTTGTCCTTGGCGGAAAGTTTTTCCGGTCGGCCGCCAAACCGCCCACGGGCGCGTGCTGCCTTTAGGCCAGCCAAGGTTCGTTCGTGAATTACGTTGCGTTCGAACTCGGCAAGCGCAGCGAAGATATGGAAGACGAGTTTGCCTGTGGACGAAACGGTTTCTATTTTCTCCATTATCGATTCCAGTCCTATCTTGCAGGTTTCCAGTTCGCCGACAATCCGCACCAGATCAGGCAGGTTGCGGCCCAGGCGGTCCAGTCGCCATACCACAAGTACATCTCCAGCTCGAAGCGCTTTCAGGCAACTCTGCAGCTCGGTCCGCTCAGCATTCTTGCCGCTGGCATGCTCTTCATAGATTTGATCACATCCGGCAGCTTTGAGTGCGTCGAGCTGCAAGTCGAGGTTCTGTTCGGCGGTAGAAACGCGGGCATAACCGATTTTCATGTCATATTCTCATACGTTTATCAGTAATTGATTTGTAGATGAGTTTATATGCATTTCTAAGGGAAAAAACAACCATTTTGCTTGAACAAAAATTTCTTCTGAAAAACGGAGGTTTTCTTGAAGGATAGTTGTTGTGAGCCAGCTAAGGATAATTGTGAACCCAGACATGAAATTTGGCTACTTTAGCCTATCCCCCGAATTTGTAAAATAAATTCGATGTTGGGGGTAGCAAATAGCTCAAAATTGACCTTTGGGGGTTTTAGTCAAAAAGACCCGAAATCTAACCAGGTAAGGAGTTCTGAAAGTTGACTCGCTCCGTTAATCGCACCTCATGACCATGATACGGCATTAGGAACGGAACATCATACATCACCAGCGAACGGCCTTCCACGTTGAAGAACGACTGGTCCCAGTACCATACCAGCCGCTCCAGGCTGCGCGCCTCCCGTACCGATAGTACGCAGCCGTACCTTCCGCTTTGCAACAGCACCGGCCCTACTTCGAATCGCAATTCAGACCCTCCAGCCGGGATTTCCACCGGCTGTCCGAACCAATCCGTCCGCCAGCACAGCATCGGACGCCCCAGTGAGTCCCGCACCAGAAACACGATTACGGGATCTCGCAACGCCCTGCGACACTTGAACCGCAGCACTGCTTCAAACGAATCGCCGTGCGCCACGGTGTCAGGCCGTATCTCTAGGTCGACTTCCGTTACCGGATCGTACACCACCCGGACCGCCGGTGAACCGCTCGCCGGGTGCTCGCGATAGTCCGCGAGATACGCCTCGATGCCCTCTACGGCGGACTCGTATAAGCACGGGATGCCGTCTTTGAGGTACAACACCCGGTCGCAGAGTTGGGCGACCATCTCCATGCTGTGCGAGACCAGAATCACTGCAGCGTCCTCCTGCATCCTGGCGAGCCGTGTGAAACACTTGTGGCGGAAGCCCTCGTCTCCCACCGCCAGAACCTCGTCCAGCAGCAGGATATCCGGTTTCAAAGCAGAGGCCACGGCGAACCCCAGCCTGACCTGCATGCCGGCGCTATAGCTCTGCACCGGGGCGTCGATGAACTCTCCGAGCTCGGCGAACTCCAAAATGCTGTCCAATTCGCGTTCCTGTTCCCGCTGGCTTAGCCCGAATGCCGAGGCACTCACCCGGATGTTTTCGCGGCCGGTCATTAGGGGGTCGAACCCGGCGGTCAGCGCGATTAGGCCACCCACCCTGCCGCGGACCATTACCCGGCCGCCGTCCGGTTTGATGAGACCATTGAGCAACCGGAGCAGCGTCGTCTTTCCGGTCCCGTTGCGGCCAATCACGCCCAAGCGCTCACCGCGCCGCAGAGTGAAAGAGGCGCGGCGTAGCACCCAGAACTCGCTTGGACGCAGGCGCCGCTCTCTACTGTCCCTCAACGCAAGTTCGGCCCCGATGTCGCACAGGCCGTACCACAGCGACCGTCTCAGGTCTCGGCAGAACTTCTTGGACAGGTCTTCCACCACGACTAACGGTTCTGTAAGGTGCGCGCACTTCACGGCCATTCGCTGTGCGCCAGTGCTCTGGTCCACGGTCAACCGCTCATCCTTTCCACGAGGTACGGCATTGCCAGCCGGTACAGCAGCCAACCGGCGAATAGCAGAACTAGGGTTGCCGCCCCTAACGATAGGCATGCACCAGCCTGTGGAGCAATCCCGGCTGTCAGCCAATCGCGTGTCGCAAGTATCGCCGGCGCGACCGGATTCCACCGTGCAACGATAGCCAGAGAGCCACGCCGCGGAGGCAGATACATCACTGGCGTTAAGAACATCCAGAAACTGGTAAATACCGCCAACGCCCTGTCTACGTCCTGGTAGAGCACGCCCAGGGGTGTCAGAATGATGCCGAACAGGAGCCCAAGGCTGATCAGACATAGAACACCGGCCAGCGCCAGCGGCGCAGCTGCCGGAATCGGTATCCCGAAGAACGGATACATCGCCACCAGCACGCAGGCGCGAATCAAGAAATCGAACAGCACTTCCCCAATCCCGGCCAAGATCAGGGCCTCGCGCGGGAAGTTGATTTTGGCCAGCATCGATCTCGAATTCCGCACCAGGCGAAGCGGCGAGTTCAGAGCGTCCACGAACGTCTGCCACAAGACCACGCCGATTAACACATAGGCGCCGTAAGGTACCGGGGTCGGAGCCGTCGCCAGCACCCCCTGCGAAATCAGAAAGGTAAACGGAGCCGCCATCGCCACGGGGGGAAGGAACGCCCAGAGGTAGCCGAGGAACGACTGGCGGTAGCGCGACTGTACGCCACGGACGAACAAGCGCCATGCCAGTTCCCGTGACGCAACCAAGTCGCCGAACATCGCACCGAGCAATTGCCCCGGGTGCCGCAACGCGGATTCCGCCGAATAGAACCGGTTCACTTTGCGTGCTACCATATCTCTATCGCGCCCTCAAGCGCCGTAGCGCCCCACACACCAGTTTTATCCGTGTGGTGGCCCGTGCCACTTTGCGCCTGGCTTTTTGGCCTAAACCCAACATTTGTGCAACCAAGTGCAAAGTAGTACTTAAAATTCTTTGCAACCTATCGGTATTACTTGCTTATACCGCACCAGTTCATATGTTTTTTGCTGAAGGTTACTTGTTCAAGCCGCAAGCGGCAGCCGAGCCTCCATATCCAGCTCAAATCGCCCATAGGGATTTATATGCAGAGTGATTAGAGGACTCAACGCCGCCAGGTCACGTGGCGTCATCCGTTCCACCCACCCTGGTTCTTTCAGCACTTGCTGAATCATCAAGGTATTTATGTAGACCATGCTCGCTTGCAGCAAGTGCAGACAAAGCAGGCCCATCTCCTGGTGATCCTTACGGTTCGTCGAAATCTCACCCCGTTTGCCGTAGTAAATGAAGCCATTGGTGCTATTCCAACTCTCAACCACGTTAAGGCCCTCGTGGATCTCACGCCGCAGTTCTTCTGAATTCAGGTACCGGCAAAGGAAGATGGTCTTGATGGCTTTTCCCAACTCACCCAACGCCTTATAGGCAGGGTGCTGACTGTTATTTCGACAAAACCGCCGTAAAAGGCTCTCCGCATCGGCCATTCCCATTTTCAGGGCGACGGCGTGCTTTACCATGGTATCCAACTGCTCTTCGATCAGTTCCCAGTTGATCGTCTTGTTTGCAATCACCGAGTTTATGTTTGGAAAACTCTGGCCGCTCTCTGCCTTGTACAGTTTCTGTCTGTTGATCCCTTTGAGCCGCGGCATCAGGTCGAACCCCAGCAGTCGGCAGAACGCAAAGGCCACCGCATTCTGGCCGTGGCTGTCCACAAACTGGCGGTCAACCTCCATTTCGGTGCAATGCCGGAGTACCCCCTGGATCATGGCCGCGGCTTCCGATGACGAAACTCGCTTGAACTGCGAGTAGATACAGGTGGCATTCTTCTCGACGTGCCAGTAGACCATGACTCCTCTGCCACCATAGCGCAAATGCCATTCGGTCAGGAGGTTCTGATCCCAGGCTCCGAACTGTTTTGAATCTGCGGCACAGGCTGTCGTGGCATCCCCCCATATCCCCGGCTGCCGTACCGCCAGGGTGGCGTTCACCACCTGGGAGATGGACTGGCGCAATCCCTCACTGGAAATGAACCGACGGCGAACGTAGAGCAAGTCCTTATAGTCATCGTCCGGCAGCGACTCCATACTCTTGATGCCGGTATTGGTACCCATGCCGAACAAGGATAACAAGAGTCTGCGTTGAAGGGTGGCCTTGTCCATGTGGCTGCGTTCGGTGCCACTTTGGATGAACCGGGTAAAGTCAGTCCGCAGGTCAGTTTCCTTCAACATATCGAGCAGGCTGGTTCCAGACCAGCGTTGGGTAATCTCCCGCTTGAGAGTTGCCAGGTTTTCCGGTTCGGCTTGTGGTTCGAAGGGGGTAATCGATATCTTGTGGCCATCCTTCTTGGAGACGATCTTAACCTTGGGATCAGAAGATATGCGTTCGTCGAGGGTTTTCAGGTGGCTGGTCAACTCCTCCCGCAGGGAGGCGGTGAACGTCTTTGCGTCCAGCGGGATATCCAATTCCGCGAAATAGTAGTCCTTGTGCTCCTCAAAATCCTGAGGCAGGTCCTCTTCCGGATTGCGGTACCGCCGACTGCCCACCACCCAGATTTCCCGGCAGCGAAGTTGCTCGCGCAGTGTCTTCAGGACGCAAATTTCGTAGGCGATCCGGTGAACCTTTCCATCCTCTACGACCAGCGGCATCCAGCTTGAAGGAATAATCCCCTTCAGAGGGATCTCAACACCTTCCGGAAAGAAGGGCTTCCTGAGTTCCATCTGTGATTTTATCAATACAAGAGCCTGCAACACCGGTTGGTGCTGGGCGTTTGTACTGCAAAATTCCAGATTGTTCAGCAGATCCGGCAGCATCCTTCGGTAGTGATGATTGTAAGAGCGCTGCATGGCAGTCTTGACTTTACCAGTATATCCTACCCCGGCCTCGACCTCCTGGATCAGGGTGAGAAGCCATTTTTCAGGGGCTTCGGGAAAGATCACCTCTTCAACGACACCCTGGGGGGCTTCAACCGAAGCCTTGGCAATCCGATAGAGTTTTGCCATTTTGCTGGGAGCCTTCTGAAGTGCATCGCCCAAGCTATCGTCAATGCGCTTTTCAGCCTTCTTGCCCATTTTATGGACGGTTTCAACCAACAGATCCACCATGTGATCGGTAAGCTCTTCTTCGCGGTGGTGGAGAAAGGTAGCCATCAATGTTAAGCGGAGAGGAAGTATATGGCGCCGAAGTTCAAACGGCTCTTCAACGGCAGCCCGTTTGGCGTACCGTTCCAGGAGTTTTGGATGAACCGCTTTTAAAAGATCGGCTGGTAACTCGATGTCTCTCACGGTATTCAAGCGGGCAACCGTCTCTTTGATACTTTCCAAGCCGGCCTTGCCTGGGTCGCTCTTGATGTTCTGCCAGGCGGTCCATTCACCATCGGCCGAGGGATGAAGCTGCAAGAGATTGTTCAGGCGATCGGTCATTCCTGCATTAAAACGTCCCCCAATTGAATTACAGAATCGCATTTCATGGTCGGCAATCGCGGACTGGATCATTCTGTTGATCTGGTCCATGGTAGGAGGTTCAATGTGGAGGTGCCGATATCGTTCTAACACTGCTTCCTGAAGACGATCCGGTCGGTGTTCTTTGTTGAGAATGTCATCTGCCAGCCAACGGTGTATCGCCTTCGCATCTCGAATGGAAGTTTTCCGGTAACCGAAGAATTTGCGTATTTCATTCCGGTGATACGTTATAACGCGCCCTGTCCATGGGTATTCTCGCCATTCTTTGAATGATAAACCAAGCTGGCCTGCAACAACGCGGATTCCATCCCGTGGCACTTCACGAGGGCCGTCAGGAAATCGCCCAGTTATCTGAAAATATTTCATCAGCACAGCAAAACCCAATCGCGTTGGTCCAGTCTTATTCTTGAGTAGCTTCCGCTCTTCGGCTGACAAGATCCACCGCTGCTTCTGTTCTTCTCTTTTCCAGTTGAGTTTCATCCCGCCTCCTGTCTCCGCCGTTATTAATCATTATGTCACTTAATCAATACAGTGACATTTTACAAGACATAGTTTAGGGTACAGATAAAGTGACAATTTTTGCGTTTAAAAATGACAGTATCTGGTTTGTCACACAATCGAACGTTTAGGTGACTCATGCTTATTGGTTATATGCGGGTTTCAAAAGCAGATGGATCGCAGACAACAGACCTTCAGCGGGACGCACTTATTACCGCTGGTGTTGTTGAAGATCACATTTATGAGGATAGAGCTTCAGGCAAGCTTGATGCACGACCGGGGTTGGATGCTGCTTTGAAAGCTTTACGAAAAGGTGACACTCTGGTTGTCTGGAAGCTGGATAGACTTGGACGGGATCTCAGGCACCTGGTAAACACAGTCCATGATCTGGCACAGAAAGGGGTTGGGTTTAAAGTTCTCTCCGGACACGGTGCAACGATTGACACATCGACACCTGCCGGCAAGCTGGTGTTCGGCATATTTGCAGCACTCGCTGAGTTTGAACGGGAGCTTATTTCTGAACGAACAAGAGCAGGTCTGGCATCAGCCCGTGCCCGTGGAAGGTCAGGCGGTGCGCCCTATAAAATGACAGCGGCAAAACTACGACTTGCCATGGCGGCAATGGGGCAGCCAGAGACCACGGTGGGAAACCTCTGTAAGGAATTGGGGATAACTCGCCAAACATTATATCGACACGTTGCGCCAGATGGAAGTTTGCGTGGCGACGGGGAAAAACTATTGGCAGGAAAGTGAATATAAATCAGTTATGTCGGCAAGTTGTAATGGCAGAAAAACACAACTTTGCACTTTTTAGTAAGAATATTGGGGGTACCCTTTATAAGTCGCTGCATTTGGACTGTGCCCAGACGCTGAAAAACATGAGAGAACATTCAGCGTCTTCGGAGAACGGACATTCTCCATCCGGGACGCAGTTCACGTGCATCTCCCAGAGACGCATCAGGCGGGAGGAGTCCTGAATGCAGCTTCGGTGTTCCGATGCGCTGGGAGAGGTAGATGCCTGAATGGCCGCTACAGATGTACGACAGGAAACAGGCGATGGCGAAGTAAAGTGTGTATTGTGAGCCGAACAGTTCAATACCCATCAGGGTGCAGGCCAACGGGGTGTTGCTTGCCCCCGCAAAGACGGCGATAAAGCCGAGTCCGGCAAAGAGATCGACCGGTGCGTTCATCAGTACCGCCAGTGCATTGCCCAGTGCCGCACCGATGAAGAATAGCGGCGTTACCTCGCCACCTTTGAAGCCGCTTCCCAGGGTGATGGCTGTGAAAAGCAGTTTCCACCACCAGCTCCAGGGAGTGGCTCCGTGGGGTGAAAAGCTGGAGACAATCGAGACCGAGTGCGACTGTGGCGAACTGACCCCCAATCCCAGGTAGTCACGGCTGCCGATCAGGTAGGTAAAACCAATTATCAGCAGCCCGCCCAGCACGGGGCGCAGCCATGAACGCGAAATTGAGCGTTTGAAGAAGTTATCGATGCCGTGGATCATTTCGGCAAACAATACACTTACCAATCCGAACACCACGGCAGCCAAGATGACCTTTACGGTCAGCAGCCCGACAAATTCCGGCGCCACGGTCGTAATCGAACAGTTCGAGTATTGGATGCCCCAGGCCATGCATGTCCTGTCACCGATTATCGCGGCAATCAGGCAGGGAATCAGGGCATCGTAGTTCATGCGTCCCACAGCCAGAACTTCCATGGCAAAAACAGCTCCGGTAAGGGGCGTGCCGAAAACCGCTCCGAAACCGGCTGCGATACCAGTCATGAGCAGTATACGCATGTCGGAGCTGTTCAGGCGGAACCAGCGGCCGATGGTGGCCGCGATGCTGCCGCCCATCTGTACTGCCGTGCCTTCGCGACCGGCCGAACCACCGAAAAGAATGGTAATGATGGTTGACACCAGAATCAGAGGCGCCATGCGGCGTCAAAGTGTAGTTGCGTGGCGTGGTCAAGCAACAGCAGAAACAGGGTACAGGCCGTACCGATGGCAATTGAAACCGGCGTGACGATACACATCCATTTGATCAAGTATGCGCCCAGCATCACGTGTTCACGCGGGCTCCAGCGAAACGGCATTTTCTTTCTCCCTGTTTCCTGTATTTGTCAGAACTAACGTTTCGCCTTGTGTTTCTTCCTGGATACCTTCTTCTTCGAAGTACCATCTTTTCTAGCTTTCCTGCCTTTGTGCAATCCTGTCCGTTTTCTTGCCGACCTCATATGTCTGTCGTCTCGCAGGCTGCTTAGCAATTCGCGAGGTTCGATAAAGTTTGGGTCGGCAGTTCGGGCCGCCTCCAGAAGGCCCTTCGCTTTTTCAATATCACCTGCTTTGATATAGAGCCTGCCCAGTGCGTTCATAGCCTTCACGTGATCGCTTTTCAGTGAAAGCGCCTTCTGATGCTGGGCAATGGCGGACTCATACTCTTTCTTGAATTCATACATTATTCCCAGCTTGTAATAGCTGTTGGGATCCTTGGGGAATACTTCCACCCCTTCCTTCATAAGCGATAGAAGATCATCATATTTCTTCTGTTTCACATACAGGGTTGCCAGGACATGACGTGCATCCTGATCGTCTTTTTTCAGCTTGAGAATTTCTTTATACTGCTTCTCCGCCTCTTCCGGAATTCTCCGCCTGATGCACAATGCCGCCAATTCGTTGCGGACTTCCAGGTTCTCGGGGGCAAGTTTGATGGCAGCTTGATACTCGCCGATGGCATTCCGGTAATCCCTGCTTTTCTCGTAAACCCTCGCAAGCTTGAAGTGGAGAAGTGGATTGTCGCCACGGAGCTTGATCAGCTCCTTGTATTCCGCAATGGCTTGTGCAGAGTCTCCGCGCAGGGTGTATATGTCCGCCAAACGTCGATGGGCATCACCATTGCCGGGATTGTGATGGAGTGACTTCCTATATTCGGCTTCGGCTTCTTCCAGCATCCCCTTGCGCTCATGCAGAACTCCAAGCGTATAGTGGATTGATGGATTGGATTGATCGAAACTGAGAGCCTGCAGATATGTTTTTATTGCATCATCATCGCGCCCCGCAGCCATCTGGGCGTCTCCCAGCTTCTCCAAAGCATCCGGCCAGCTTGGCTGTCTCTTTAGAACGATCTCATATGCTTCAATGGCTTTGTCGTAGTTGCGGGCCAGTAACTGCTGGTCGCCTTCTTGAATTAGCTTGTCAATGTCAGCATCATGGGGCTTGAGTCCGGCCAGCAGCATTTCCTTGCCCGCATGCACCTTGTCCCCCTTCTCCTGATAGAGCCCGGCCAACCGTCGATGGACTTCCTTGTTGGCTGGGTTGGCGATAGCAGATCTGTTCAGTTCGAGGATCGCGTTATCCGGTTTGCCGCTCTTGGTGTAAGCTTCAGCCAGTTCCAGACGGACATGTTCATTAGCCGGCTCCATATCGAGAACCTTGGCATACTCCTCGACGGCCCTATCCAGCTGTCCCTGAGCGGCATAGGCTTCAGCCAGCCAGGTACGTAGTTCCGTGTCTTTGGGATTTTTTTTCAAAGCTTCTTGGGAATGGAAGAGGAGCAGCGCCGATACACCTCCTCGGCTCAAGAGCAGTGCCAATCCGCGATGATAGCGTGGATCCGGTTTTCCCCTCATCGCCAATGTCAGTTCGGAAGCAGCCTCATTATCCGAACGTTTTTGCAATAGTAACAGTCCCAGGTTGCCGTGGGCCTGACTCAGGGATGGGGCCGCTTCGATTGACTTTCGATACTCCTCGATTGCCTGATCCACGTCACCGCCCTGTTCAAACCGGAGGCCCTTTGTCAGATGTCCGACGGCGCTATTCGGACAGTGATCAAGAATCTGCTTTGCAAGCTGGTCAGTGATGACAGCCTGTGATTCAACAAAAGAATTGCCGGTTTTTGCACAAGGATCGGGGGCCTTTCCCCAGGTAAACCCGCAGATCGTTATTGCCGACAAAAGAAGAAGGAGCAGGTGATAGACGATCCTGCTCCTTTGCCAAAGCAGGCCAGATTTTTTACGTATCATGTGTTGTGTCCTTCCTCTTGCGACGCGCCAGTTTATTTCCCTTCATAATGAGACCAAGAAGCGAGGTGCCCCTGTGAGCGACTTCGGCATGTCTGAATTCGCCAAGCGGCCTTCCGGTGGTCACTTTCAACGAGCTGCTTTTCTGTATGCCCAGAACCTGGCTCGGGTAGATACTGCGGTAGCCGACGATCAGGAAACTGACCATGCAGGCAACGGCGGCGTGGGGGGCGATTGCCGCTCCAAACAGTTCCATTGCCATGACGGATGCAGCAATCGGAGTGTTTGCCGCTCCCGCCAAAAGCGCCACCATGCCGATGGCGGAAAAGGTTGCCACCAGTGGTTCATTAAACATGGTTGCGAACAGGTTTCCGGCAGCGGTGCCGATGAAGAAAATAGGGGTAACGACCCCGCCGCTGCCGCCGCACCCCAGGGTGATGGACGTGGCAAGGGCCTTCATGAAGGATGCCCCGGCCGGCAACACCGCTCCGTTCAGCCCTCCCTCGATCGAGTCGAGCCCAAGCCCCAAATAACTGGTCGAGAAGAGCTTTCCGATAACCACCAGCAGACAGCCGCCCAGAATTGCCCTTGCCGCCGGATGCCAGGGCAGTTTTTTAAACAACCGTTCGCTCAAGTGCATCATTTCGATAAAGACCAACGCTATCAGGCCGCACCATATCCCGAGCATGATCATTTCCGCAAAGCCCCAACTGGTCGCCTGGGGAATGACCTTCGCCGCCAGGTGGGGGTACTGTACGCCGAGTTGGGAGGCCACATGAAAACCGATGATGCCGGCAACAAAGGAGGGGAACAGGACGTCATAGAACATCTGCCCCAGTACCAGCACTTCGACACCGAAGAGGGCGCCGGCTATGGGCGTGCCGAAAACCGTGGCGAAGCCGGCGCTGATGCCGCAGATGACCAGCTTTCGCCGGTCCACGTCATCAAGCCGGAGCAGACTTGCAAACGAGGAAGCAAGTCCGGCGCCGATCTGGGCGCAGGGGCCTTCCTTGCCGGCCGACCCCCCTCCGGCAAGCGTGATGACGGTGGCAACCAGTTTTACCGGAACCACCATCAGAGGGATTTTGCCCATCCGCTGATGGACAGCCTCGATCACCTTTTCGGTTCCGTGTCCGGCCGCGTCCGGAGCCAGCCAGGCAACCAGGGCGTAGCTCAGAACCAAGGTTAGCGGGAGGAACAGATAGTAGTCCGGAAAACTGGACATCTGGGCCGATGTCCAGGCAAGCGTCCGGAGAAACACAGCGGTTGCGCAACCCACCAGAACCCCGATGATAGAGGCGTAACAGGTCCATTTAATGACACTGGCGAGCAGTGTAAATTGTTCTACAAATTTTCTCTTCATAGATGTTCCACGAAAACAGAAGTGATGACACCCCTCCACCACATTATTTAATCAATGGTGGTGGGGTGTGGGGAGGCTTACTTTGATATAATCACGAACTCGTCCCGGCGGTTCTTGGCCCAAGCGGCTTCATCGTGGCCAGTGTCAGCAGGTTTTTCCTTGCCGTAGCTGATGACGGATAATCTTTTTTCCGGGACACCCAGTGTTGCCATATACTGTTTGGCCGATTTGGCCCGTTTCTCGCCCAAGGCCAGGTTGTATTCACTTGAGCCGCGTTCATCGCAATTCCCCTCAATCCGGACCGTGACCGCGGGATTTTTACGCATCATATCGACATTTTTTACCAGAGTAGTGCGGGCCTGCTCCGAAAGAGTGGGCGCATCAAAATCAAAGTAGATATTTTCCAGAGCAGTATGGAGCTGCAAAACGTTCGTTGCTGAAGCATCGGTATTCGCCTTGGCCGGTTGTGATTCGGGTTGAACTCCATCCGCCGCAACAGGCGTGCTCCCGGTTTCCGAAGCGGCAGGCTTCTCGTTCACCTGTTTTGTTTGTGAAACTGTCGACGGCACGAGCGTCTCATCCTTCTTAACCGCCTCCTGGGTGGCGCAGCCACCGACGAACAGCACCCCACCACACAAGAGAACAAAAGCCCTAACCGCTTGTTTCTTCATCGTTGTCTCCTTTTTCGAACTTCAGTTGGAATTCTGTGTTTACAAAGCAAACTTGACGAATCACCTGTAAACCAATATAATTTGTGTGGCTAATTATTTACAATACCAATTATTTGTCAAGACAATTTTGGGAGTGGCAATGGGAAAGACGACTGAGGAAATTCAAGCTGTCATCGATAATTTGAGAAGGGTTTTCCAGGCAATAAACGAATACTCGAAAAATGCCGTAAGCAAAACCGGGTTAACCGGTCCTCAACTCTGGGCCATAAAGATCCTGGACAAGGAAGCACCCATAAGAGTTTCGGAGCTGGCTCGACGGATGTTCCTGCATCCCGCGACAGTCGTGGGAATCCTGGACCGGCTAGAAGGGAAAGGTCTGGTTATACGAATCCGTTCGAAGGAAGATCGCCGCGCAGTGGATTTGTACCTTACCGAAGCCGGGAAGGACTTGGTCGGCAATTCACCTGAGGTTGCCCAGATCATGCTGGTGAACGGCCTGAACGAGTTGCCGGATGGGCAGTTTTTCTGTGTCCAGGAAGGAATGAAGCAGATGGCGAAAATATTCGAAGCAGAACAGATTGTTCCGCAACCAATGCAAGGGTTGAGTTCGAGTCAGGTGGCGAACACTGACTGGTGAATTACGTGTATAAGAATCACTGCCTGATTGTCGAGCATCTCAATGTATACACTGGAGAACAGCGGGGCAACTTTGTCCAGAATACAGCATGGTTGGATTAATCAATGCCGCCATTCGTCTCGGTAAGCGCTGGGGCTCCGCATTTATAGGAGATAAAACTGGTAATGATATCTATTCGATCAATTCGTCTGTCACTACGCTTCATCATACCTCTGGTTGTCGCGTTAACACTGCTTGCCTATGCGGTGGTGCCGCTGGTGGAAAAGCTTACCCTGCACTGGTTCGTCCGGGATATGGATATCCGCTCCCGCCTGATTGCCAATACCCTCAATGATCCACTGGCAGAGCTGCTTCAGCAGGGGAACAAGGCTAAAATCAATGCCATGCTGTTCCGGACCATCCAGGACGAGAGACTGTTGGCCCTTGGCTACTGTGACAGCGATGGCAAGCTCCTCTATCGGACTCCAACCTTTCCGGAATCTCTCGGCTGTTCCCTGGCGGTATCAAATAACAAAAAGGCGGCCAGCCCGCTTAGCCAACTACCGCAGGGAGCTGTACACATAGCCATTCACCCCATGGAGACGGAAGGCGTGCGAAGCGGCGACGCACTGATTCTCGTCCACGATATGAGCTTTGTGGAGCGCCGCAGCGCGGATACCCGTAAATACATCATTATGCTTTTTGCACTGCTGGGCGTTGTCACCTCGGTTATCACGGTTTTTGTCGCTCACCTTAGCTGGCGTGGATGGATGGATGGGGTGCGGGCCATGCTGCGCGGCGAGGGCATCCTCAAGCCATTTTCCCAGCCGGTGGTGGCCTCGGAACTGCAGCCGCTGGTGGGCGACCTGCGCACACTCCTGCGGGCGCTGGATTCCGAACGTCGATTCGCCGATGACGCCACCATTACCTGGAGCCCCGATTCCCTGCGCAGGCTGCTTCACAAGCAGCTGACCGGGGAGAGGATCATCGTTGTTTCCAACCGCGAGCCGTACATTCATAACAAAGAAGAAGGCAAAATCCTGGTACACCGCCCCGCCAGCGGCCTGGTAACGGCCGTCGAGCCGGTCATGCGGGCCTGCTCCGGCACCTGGATCGCCCATGGCAGCG
>WSSedB1CaDRAFT_10000494_pt1 | contig 17142 bp, 19 predicted proteins | sample WetSurSB1Cattail_FD_9460 | JGI IMG/M metagenome (IMG submission 9460)
GATTTAGCTAATATCAGCTACGGGATGTGCAGTAACCGGAGGAGTTTTAGAGATCCCGGTTATTACAGACATTCCGGTCTAAACGCTTTTCTCTCGCTGCGTTTTTCGTGTATGAAGTCTCGTTCCCCGGAACTTTAGGTCAAACCGACCGAGACGCCTCCCCGGAAGATTGCTGATTATCTTCCGGGGTTTTTTTATATCAATTCCATCTTTTTACCCACAAACCACCCTAGGGATTAATCAAATATTACGGTGCGCTGCACCTTTGCTTTTCTATACTCGATTGCTTATCTATAAACATTACGGTGCCAGGTACATGTATAGTATGCATCTTTTTACAAAGAAATAGTAGCTTTTTAAATATTGTAATTAAACGAAATCGGTAAAACCGTGAGAGATGTGTAGGAATATATTTGAAAATACAATATTGAATCCACTTACGAAGCGGTAATATTAGTTGCAGCAGGCTCAATATTCTCTGAGCTAATAACCTTTTTGGTATTAGTAATGTAGAAACAAACTATAAAAAATAATATTATTAAAGTTGAGATTAGAGAGCCTTCCAGACCGAATCCTTCAAAAGGGAATTTAGTACCTGAAAAGTTTTCTACTTTAAAGATCCCTTGTGTTGTAAAACCACTAACAGAGAATCCAAATATGGGTCCTTGCAAAAGATTCCAGATGAAATGAAATCCTATTGGCATTGAAAGATTCATCCGATTAATATATAACTGACAAAAAAACATGCCGATTAAAAAAATATTTAACACACCAATCCAACTAAATGCGGTGTTAAAAACATGCATCAGACTAAATATCAAAGAAGAAATAATGACAGCAAGATATTTGTTTGACTGTTTATACAGATTGGCAAATATGTAGCCTCTTGATATGGCTTCCTCTGAAACAGCTACAAGTAAAAATATTATTATATATATGAAAATGTCAGGAGTTAATCCCTTGAAAGTAATTGTTAGTTTTGTGGTAAGCGATAGTATAAGTATGATCAATAGAATTTCAACTGTACCAATAGCAATTCCTAAAAGAAGTCCTATTGGCTCAAGCATCGATTTTAGAAATGCTGGATTCTCTTTGTTTATGACTTTTGATACAAAGAATATTGATGCGAATGTGCCCAGAAATAATGCTATCTGACTAAGGAATAAAAATCCATAATCTGTTGTAATAAGGGTTTCAAACGCAATCCTAGAACCAGAATAAGATTCGGGATAAGCTAAATAGACTATTCCATAAAATATGGCTGAAAACAGTAACCAGATTGGGAAAAAGAGCAGGATTTTTGTCCAGATGTTCATAAAAATTGGATAAATATTACTAACGCTTATATCTTAAGTTTCAATTAAATGACCTTTATAAAGAGAAACTTAGTTTAAAAATAAAATTTTATAACAAAGGTATAATTTACTAAAATAGAGCGAGGAAAATCCCCGCTCTGATTAATTATTGAGCTACTGGTTTATAATTAATACCAAGATCTACGCCAACAGCGACACTTCCCGGGCCGCTTCCGCCATTGACAGCATAAATAAACATTTCTCTAAGGAAAAACCCAAAGTCATAAGCAAAACCTCCTCCGTTTATTGAGTAAAGATCTCCAATAGTCAATTCTTTGACCCCACTTTGTAAATAATTTTTTGATTTCATACTAAAAAATTTAAGATTTATACATTAATATTACTTGGCTTTCTCTGGCTTACCTAAAAGACCAGCTTTGAAGTTGTCCCAATCGTTTATTACAGCCACGACTACTGCTGCGATTAAGACTTCCCATAAGAGCCCGCCGTTAATTTCTCTTTGTTCTGTTAATGTCAGGTCAACGGTGTGAACATTTCCAAATTCCATACTTATAAAAGTTTAATAAAAAAATGAATCATTCCCCATTTATTTCTCATGCCCGGGGCTTTAGCATGGCAAGCTTACCATACTAAGTTCGGGGAGTAGCGTACGGGAAAAAAGGATTTTGGGGAAATTAATTATCAGATTGTAATTTTTATTCTCCTCCCAATGTTCCAGGCAGTAATATAAATTCAATAAACGAAATCAAATGTGCAATGCAGAAGAATTTTTATTCTTACGTATATATATCAATTAGAATTAAAATATTTATTAGCTTATTTTTTGTTGCGGTGCGCTGCACCTTTATATCATTCTTATAATAGTTGTATTTTATCACTAGTGTCCACTAAACTTTAAAATTGATTCTTATAATAATTTGAATTTATGCAAGATATACACAAAAACGCATGTCCACGATTTGAATTCATACTTTTAAAAACAAAAGTGAATTTAAGGCTATGCATACAGGGAAATATATCTTTGCACAACTTATCGAATTTCTCCCACAAAAAACATTTCAGAGAATCGTTATGAAATATCAGGGGGATAAATATATCAAGGTGTTCAGTTGCTGGAATCAACTGCTGATCATGATGTACGGTCAATTGTCCGGCTGTGAAAGCCTTCGGGAACTCATCTGTATAATAACGGCTCATACACCGAAGTCTTACCATCTTGGATTTGGAAAATCTGTTATAACCCGCAGCAATCTTGCCAAGGCAAATGCGAATAGGGACTGTAAAATCTATGAGGAGTTTGCATACAAAATGATATCTATTGCTCAAGGAAAGCGTATTACAAGGGAATTTATAATTGCAGGCAGATTTTATGCCTTTGATTCTACTACTATAGATCTGTGCCTTAATCTTTTTTGGTGGGCGAGTTTTCGCAAGACCAAAGGCGGGATCAAGATACATACTCTGTATGATGTTGTTACCCAAATCCCAACATTCCTTCATATTACTGAAGCCAAAGTCAATGATATGAATGCCATGGATGAGATTCCCTATGAACCTAATGCCTACTATATTTTTGACAGAGGCTATTTTGACCTTGCACGACTTTTTACTGTCAATCTTATCGGCTCCAACTTCATAATAAGGGAAAGAGGGCATCTTCAATATGAAATCGTTGATGGAGAAGATCTTCTTGAAGGTCCTGATAATATTCTTTACGATCAGACGATAAGGCTGACAGGACAACAGACTGTAAAGAAATACCCTAGCTCTCTCCGACGTATTGTTTACTACTCTATGGAACAAAAAAGAACTTTCACATATCTTACTAACAACTTTGAAATCAGAGCAGAACACATAGCATTGCTTTATAAAAACAGATGGCAGGTGGAATTGTTTTTTAAATGGATCAAGCAGCACTTGCATATAAAATCCTTTTGGGGAGTCACAGAGAATGCCGTCAGAATCCAGATATACTCGGCTATAGCGACTTATTGTCTTGTCGCAATTGTTGAGCACGACCTTAACCTTAACCGTAGTACGTTTGATGTCCTCCGCATCCTTAGCATGTCGCTTTTCGACAAAACGCCAATTAGGGAACTCTTTCAAGGAGCTGATGAGATGGATGATATCACTGATTATGATATGGCTCAATTATGTTTTATTTTTTAGTGGACACTAGTGATGACAAGATTTAAATGTGTATAACCAAACAAATAATAAAGAATAAACTAAAATGGACAGCATGAAATTATTTAATCAGAAAATGGCACAATTGCTATTTTTATTTTTCCAGCTAATCTTTAGTGCACCTGATAAGTTATTAGGCCTTATAAAGACATTCACCAGGTATGCAATATTAAGCGGATTGTTTGTTTCGGCAGCGGTTGCACAGACCAGTAGTGGCCTTCCTCCCCGGATCCTCGAACTTGTGCCGAAGGACGCGAAATTAATGTCCCAAAACTTCACTGCGAGTCCAACAATGGCGGTAGCTCAGTTTTCTGCCGAAAAGAGTGTCGGAGAAGATCGCTCAGTAAACTTTTCACTGGTCATTCGGGCCTTCGACAATAGCTCCCCAACATGGAAAATGCGTGAATCTGCATATCGCAAGCAGATGGAGGCGCACATACAAGACCACCGCGCCAGCCTTGCTCCCGAATCCGCTAATCAAGGTATGTGGACTGCTGACCCGGTAAAGGAAACAAAGAATGCCTGGGGCAGTGCTATGACACAGCGCCTGCTTAATCACCCACCCAATGCAAGTCAATATGTCAACTATAATTGTGCATACTTCGGTATGGTTAGCGGAATTGTGTTCGAGTTGTTTGTTAGCGGAGTACCGGAAAGTCCGGATGAGGCAGACAAATGGGCGCAAAGTGTCGTCCAACTCGCCTCCAAACTCACAGTTTCGAATATATCTGAATAATAGTAGACCAAATTGGTGGAAAGCGAATCCATGCTACCTGCTACCTTGCACAAATATGTATTGTGTACTTCTATTCCGGACGCGTTGCAGTGACTATTAAAAAATTAGTTTGTAAAATATTGAATATCCTGTCTATAATATGAATGGCAGGAGTAATTGTACCAGCTGTCCTTATTAATTTTAAATTAGGATCCTTAAGTGTATCTTTTTGAAGAAAATTAATACTTAAGAGATTCAATGCAAAAGATCGAGACTTACCGTTCACCAAAAACCATCATAAGACGAAGTTCGAAAGGTGGCAAAGGTCTTTTTGCCAAAGAAAATATTTTGCAAGGTGAGATCATTGCTATTAAAAATGGACATTTTGTTAATTCTGTAGAAGCTTCAATACTAGATAAAGAAATAGGTGATTTTAGTCTGCAAATTTCCGATGAATTCTTTATCTGCCCAAAACCATAAGACAAAATTGTCGTTAAATGAAAGAATACTGGGAAACAAAATTCATGACAGAAGGGGCTATGTGGGATTTCTTTCCCTCAGAATCTGCTTACCGTTCTATGCAAATATTCAAATCAAATAATCTGATAGAAATCCTGATTCCCGGATTTGGATATGGCAGAAATGCAAGGATATTCATTGAAAATGGTTTAAGAGTCACTGGTATTGAGATCTCACGATCAGCTATTGATTTGGCACGTGCTAAGGGAATAAATTGCCTGATTCATCATGGATCAGTAACTTCAATGCCGTTCGATGATAAAAGATTTGATGGAATTTTTTGCTATGCCCTTATTCATTTATTAAATAAGTATGAAAGACAGGCATTCTTAAAAGCTTGTTTCAATCAATTAAAGAATAATGGAATAATGATTTTTGTAGTTGCATCAATCGGGAACAGCATGTTTGGCCTGGGTAAAATTCTTAGCAAAAACAGATTTAAAATATCAAATGGCTTGAATGTATATTTTTATGATAACTTATCAATCTCCAAAGAGTTTTCCCAATATGGCCTGGTTGATTATGAGGAGATAGAAGAACCCATAAAATTTATGACAGGTCAACCTCCCGTTAAACTGATATTTGTAAGATGTAAAAAACACAACCACCACAAACAACTAAGAATTAGTTAGCTGGGTTGGAATTTGGAACAATTATTGCTGTTAATAAATTAACATGCCTTAGATAACCCTATCTGTATATGAAAAATATTATTTTCCCTTTGATAATTATTAGTTTAGGTATTTTCAGTTGCAAGGATGAGATTATAACAACAGGACTTGCTGGAAATGTTAAATATGGACAGGGAGATTGCATGCCAGCAATTGAGCCTTTAAATAGAGTATACAGTAATTATAACGGCAAATTATATTTTATAAAGAAATCTGAAATAGATAATCATTTCACTGGAACATTCGAGGACCTAAAAGCTAATAGTTTAAATACAAAAGTTAAAAACGGCAAATTTTCTGTTGAACTGCCAATAGACACATTCCTCGTAATGCCAAGTGATGTAAATCTTAACTCTGATTACAATACTGTCATAATTGAAGAAAATGTAATTTTAGAAAAAGACTTTAGCTTCTGGAAATGTACTTCTTATTAACTCAATATACAGATAAGCAAAATTCGAATTAATGTACAGACATACAATTGATCCGAACTTGATAATGCATCAAGAAAATAATAAATAGTCTCATTCTGATTACCTAACAAATGTGACTGACAAGTATACTCTCTACCTTATAGATATAGAATGTCTGAACATAACTCACAAAAAACTAATTTGTTATGAAAAAAATGTTTTGTTGGATAAATATATTCACTTTATCTTTCTTTACATTCAATGCTTCCGGACAACAAGACAAATCGTCTAAACTTGAAATTTCGTTAGGCGGTGGATTATCCTTACCTGTTGGTTCATATTCGAACAATAACCCATCTGAATCTGCAATTTATGTAAATCCTACATTTCCGACCATTATCGGATTTGCAAAGGAGGAAAATGGATTTGCTAAGAAAGGAAGTTATTTCGACTTTCAAGTGGATTATAAATTAACCCCTAAACTAAAGTTACTTCTTAATTGTGGCACTTTTAATAACCAGGTTGATAAATCAGGAATGTCAGATTTATTAGTAAAAACCGTATACAATAATGAAATAAGAGAGGTTGTAGTGAATCATGAGAGTTATAAATATCTTTTTATAACCCCCGGAATAGGTTATTACTATTCGTTTAACAAAATTAATCTGGGATTAAACCTATTCATTGGGTATTTAATGACTGGATTCCCTTATTATGAGTTTGTATATTATTATACTGCGATACCTTATCCCGGAAGTATATTTGGACATGATGGACCCAGACCTAATCTTGGAGCATTGACTTTAGGAACTTCCTTATCTGTAAGTTATAATCTTTCTGATCGACTAAAAGTTGGGCTTAACACATATTATCAAAGAGCAAATTTTGCATATAAAATGCACAACAAATTTCTATACAACTCATCCGGAGATATTTATGAAATATCAGATATCCTTAAAGTCAGAGTTTTAAATACCGGCCTTACATTTAAGTATTCCTTCTAAATTTTAACAGAAGCCTAAACATCATAAGCTACTTTACGACAAGACTTTATGACACTCATGACAAAAAAGCCAAAACATAACTCCTCAAAAAAATTTGTTAAACTATCAGGACTACAATTTCCATAATAGGCTGACTTCAATATTTTTTCATTGCCACCGGACTCTTTCACCATCAGACTACGGGTTCGTTATGGGTATTGTAAAAATTATTCGCACATTAGAAAGACTTAAATCACTTGCTATAACAGAAAGAGCAAAGTCGCTCAACAATGACCACAATTGCCCTTTTCCCTTATTAATTCAGTATAAAACGTTGTAAGAGAAGATAATCCCTTTCAGTTTAACTAATTTGGCTTAATATCCAACTTCTAACTTTTAAAATAAATGATACATTATTTAATTCACATGAACATAAACCTTTGTGGCATTTATTAAAAGTTAAAATGTGATCAATTTCTTATTGATCAACGGATTAAAAAATTCCATATGTTATAACTCCTTAAAACCAGAAATCAATGAAAAAACTTGTATTTGTTGTAATTTTGTTAATATCATTTGGGATACTCAGTTATTCTCAAGATAAAAACATCATGCTTATTGGCGGAGATTTTGCAGGAATGTTTTCATCTAATAATATCTCTGACTTAAATATAAACAGCTTTGCCTCAGGTGCTGGAGGATTCTCTCCAAACAATCTAATTGGGACCTATGGGGATAATTCTGGAGATTATAAAACACTTTACCTTGAATTTAATCCAGACATATTATTCTATCTAACTGATAAGTTATTGATTGGTGCGGAATTTGAGTTATTATATGAACAAGATAAATACGAATCCAACCTGATTTATAAATCGGATATGACATCTTATCTTATTTCACCATGTGTCAGATATTTCATTTATCAAGGATTCTTTTGTCAGCTGCAATATAATATTGGAAGATCCCGCCAAAAAATTTTCAGCAATAATCTTTCTTTTCCAGGCACAACCGGGTTCCATAGTTATGATTATTCGACAAATATTTCAGGGAATACTTCTGGATTTATCTTATCTGCCGGATACTCAATCCATTTAGGCAATAATATCACTACTGAACTAGCATTTAATTACTTAAGAAATAAGAATAAATTTAAATATGACAATATGAGTGAATCTGGAGATTATAATATTAGACAAAACACAGCATTAATTTCAGTAGGGTTTAAATATATTCTTAAACAAAAGGCCAACAAATAATCTCTATTAACTAACATGTACCGTTTAATTAATAATTGAATCAGCCAGCTTACAAGGACTCCTCGGTAGGCTTCGCTACACAATCATAGTTTCAGACAAATTCGCAGTAGGTACAAAAGTCTATGAAAGAAGAATTTAACCTGCTTATTTCACCTTTTGCCACTCGTCCTGATAGTTAGGATGGCAAAAAACTCTCCAGAACCAGGACCTACGGCAATTAGTCATACTGCCAGTCCATTATAAGACTTTGAGATCCTGCCAATTCACGAAATGACGGCACACTTTTTGTTAACATAACTCCAAACAAGATCCTGAAACAAATTATACCATACTTAAAAGTGTAAACCTATTCAAGGACGAGAAATAAATACAGATCCTTAAAAAAAATACATACTTAAAGTGCCTACTAACATGAAAAACCCAGACAAAGAAAAAATTGAACAGATAATACAGAACCGGAAACAAGCGCACTCTTACTTTTCTAAGAGATCAAAGGTCTACCAGTCATTTGTAGATATGGAACATAATACTTATAAAGATGGCAGATTGAGTAAATTACAGAAAGAAATGATTGCAATTGGAATATCCGTTGTCCAAAATTGTGAATCATGCATGGAATGGCATATCAAACAAGCTCTTGATGATGGTGCATCAGTTGCTGAAATTCTTGAAGCCATTGAGGTCGGGATTGAAATGTCAGGTGGTCCGGGAACTGTTGCTGCCCGATTTGCAATGAATGTACTTAATTATTATAGTCAACCTGACAAGCAACATAAATAGCATACTAAATATTACAACTTATAATACCAACTATATAGCTAGGTTTCTTTGAACAAGCCACTTCAGAGGCTTCCTGAGAGGCAGCAAAAAAATTATTGCCAACAGGTATTTAAAATACCATTTACAATTCAGAATAAGAAGTTTGTTTATTAAAATATTCTGTTTAAAGAATTAAATAAATTTTAATTTCTCAATTTAATATCTTTATTTGAAAATATCATGAAAGAATATTTAAACAACGATTTTGACTTTACCGAGTATACCAATGTATCTGATGAATGTTCTGTCTGGTCAGCTCCCTTTGGTCTTAAACTGCTAGACTACATTTATTATAAACAAAATATCTCCGCTATCGACATTGGATTCGGAACCGGATTCCCTTTGACTGAAATTGCACTAAGACTCGGAGAAAGTTCAACTGTTTATGGGATCGATCCATGGACAGCTGCAATTAAAAGAGCAAAAAAGAAAATTGAATACTATCAAATAAAAAATATCAGAATCATTGAAGGAGTAGCCGAATCTATTCCACTGGAGGACAATTCGGTTGATTTGATAGTAAGCAATAACGGTATCAATAATGTGAGTGATATCGATAAAGCAATCACGGAATGTTCCAGAATTATAAAATCCGGTGGACAATTTGTTCAGACAATGAACCTGGATAAATCTATGTTTGAATTTTATGATCAGCTGGAGAAGGCATTATCTGAACTGGAGATGAATACTGAGATAAGGTTAATGCGCCAGCATATTTACAAAAAAAGACGTCCCTTAGATGAAATGATTTCAATGGTTCAGAACCACGGATTTATAATCAAGGATTTAGCTCACGATCAGTTTAATTATCAGTTTTCCAATGGCAGTGCGATGTTAAATCATTATTTCATCCGGTTAGCGTTTATGGATTCCTGGATTAAAATTCTGCCTGATGATAAATCAGAACAAATATTTGACACAATTGAAACTCGGCTAAATGAGGAAGCAAAAATACTTGGTGGCATAAAGCTCAGTATTCCGTTTGTATTGATTAATGCCATAAAAAAATAGGACTACTTATTTAACATTATAATTGATTATTGACATATATTATTTAAGTAAATATCGGAGAAGAAAATGGGAAAAAAGGATTGGAACCCCGACCTGTATTTAAAATTCAACCAGGAAAGAACTCAACCTTCGATCGATCTGGTAACACGAATAAAATTTGAATCACCTTCAAAAATTATTGATTTAGGGTGTGGACCAGGCAACAGCACTCAGATTCTTGTACAAAGATGGCCAGATGCATCCATAATTGGTATTGATAATTCACCGGCAATGATCGAAAAAGCTAAAAAAGATTATCCATATCAGAATTGGGAAATATCAGATGCGGGAAAAGACGAATTTTCAGATACCTATGATATTATTTTTTCAAATGCTACGATTCAATGGATCCCTAATCATGCCGGACTATTTAAAAAACTTTTTCTCAGTCTGAATGAAAAAGGACTTATAGCAATTCAGATACCTCAATTTTGGGATATGCCACTGGGAAAGGCTATTGAAAAAATAGCAAAGGACATTCGTTGGGATTCAGCAACAAAAGGAGTGACTGAGTTATTCACTATACACAGCTACTCATATTATTTCGATCAACTATCTCTGCTGTTCAATGAAATTGATATGTGGGAAACATATTACATGCACATTATGGATTCTCATTTTTCTATCCTGGAAATGATAAGAAGTACAGGATTAAAACCATATCTCGACGTTTTAAAGAATGAGAAGGATAAAGAAGACTTTGAAGCACAGGTTTTAATGGAGATTGCAAATGATTATCCGAAACAAAAAAACGGAAAAGTCATTTTCCCGTTTAAACGACTATTTTTTATTGCAAATAAATAATTAATGGGTTGATAATAGGAAGCACATTCCCACTATCGCCTGGACTCTTTCCTTTAACAATTTGGTTTTATCCTGATAAGTCTGAGAATAGATCAGTAATTTACTTAATTATTGGAATACTATTAGGATTAATAATAGACTATAAATTTTTAAATGGTTGGATTAATCGCAGATTTGACTTGTCAATTTTAGCAGCAAAGACAGATTTGAAACTACAGATGGGGAAAATTATAAAAATTATCCGTGGAGTACTCCTGTGACAGGTTATTCCAATATGGATGGCTATCGACTTCCTTCAGGTGAAAAACTTATATATCACCACCCTGATGAAGATTTTTGTTATGGAGAGTTCAACCTGATTAAAATAGAGTACAATTGCAAAGATTTTAAATAAAATACGAACGACTATCTGCTTAAGGAAATATTCATATCTGAGGTTTTAATCTCATAATTGGGAGGATTGTCCTGAATAAACAGGAACAATCCTTTTTCACCAATATTTATATCTTCCTTCCGATATAAAACACATAGCCGTAATATCCTTTAAATTTTTGGTATATGTGTGACTCATGCCGTTGGTATGCTATGAACTCTTCAGCAGCCCTATTTCCTGAATATTTCTTTAAAAAAGCTTCCTGCGCAGTTACCTGTGGAGCATAGAAATGCTCAGTCCAACAGTTTTCAGGCAGGATAAAAGTTGCAACTGGAATATATCCGGCATTTTGCATTTGGGCGACCTTATTTGGAATAGTGTCAATCTCAGGATAAGCATCCTTCCAAAACTCATCGATTTCTGCAGGACGTACTTCGGAAAACCACGATGCTTCAGAAACGGCAATATAGCCTCCTGTTTTCAGGAATTTACGCCACTCATTAATACCACGTATAAAACCGATATTATATATCGCCCCTTCTGACCAGATCAGATCTAATTCTTCATTCTGAAATGGAAGGTTATCCATTGAACCGATAACACCTTTAATGCGATCCTGGAGATTCTGTTTCCCGGCATTGAAGTTGAACAAATCTATAAAAGATGGAAACAAATCGATGCCTGTAATATGTCCCAACCCATGCTGTGCAAGCACAATTGTCTGACCACCTGTTCCGCAACCAATGTCAGCAATACGGGATTCGGCCGTAAGGTTATCGACGAAGCTCAATGCTTTAATGGTTACTTCAGAGCTTCCTGGTCCCTGGCGTTCTAATACTGAAAAATATTCGCAGATTAAATTAAAGTCAAATTCGTGAATTGATTTATTTTCGTCATTCATGATGTGTAAATTTTATATTGTTAAGTCCATGGCATGATTTTATTCAATCATTTACCAGGCTTCAAATTGAAATTAATATATAGAAATGAAAATAACTCCGACAGGAATATGTCTGAGTTTAATTAAGGGATAACCTTTGGTATTCTACCAGAGGTTATTTACTTCACCAAATCCGTATTAAATTTAAACATCCAAAGTTTTTAGATTAAGCAAAATTAGGGAATTTTTTGATAATATTAGTCTTGATGGATTTGGGTTCAACTAAATTAAGACTTTGAAAATTTCGGTTTTGACACAGAGAAACTTTTGAACAAGGAAAACTTAAAATTATTCCATAATATCACTAAGTGAATAAATAGAAAGGGATTAAATAATATGTAATTCCTGAATTCTCAGAACGGATTCAGTAAGTTAAACAATTAACTTTAGCAGAAAAAACAGAGCAATCTAAGGTTTCAAACGTTCAACCAGCAGGCGATCGCAAATAATTTTAGAAAGAGTTTCAAGCGAATGATTTTTATAATTTACAACCATGCTGCTGTCAAATATCTCAATTGACTTTATCTCAAGTTCTGTCCCTAATTGCAATTCATGATTGTTAAGAAATGTCAGAAAATCGGATGAATCATGAGCAAGAGCAACGACTCTGACATGGTCACCTTTTTTATATTTACTTAATTGCTTATGCGACTGCCGGGCAATCTTGCCATTTTTATCCGGGATTGGTGATCCATGCGGGTCAATTTGAGGGAAACCCAGCAGTGCATCCATCCTCGCAAAAAGATCAGGAGAGTCGATATGCTCAAGCTGTTCAGCAATTTCATGTACCTCTTCCCATCCAAAACCCATTTTTTCTTTCAGATACATTTCCGAGAGTCTGTGCTTGCGAATAACATGTAAGGCTTCCAATTTCCCTTTTGCAGTAAGCGATAAAGGCTTGTATTTTTCGTAATTCATTAAGCCCTGTTTTTTCAGTCTTTTCACCATGCTATTTACAGTAGGACGGCTGACATTTAATAAACTGCTTAATTTCGAGACACTTACAACTTCATTCTGATTAGTCAGGAGCAATAACGATTTCAAATAATTTTCCTCAGTCTGCGATGCCATGATTATTATATTAACCTAAACAAATTTAAACAATCTAAACTATATATTTGTTAGACTGATCTAAGTTAATAATATATATACTAAACATGGATTTAAATATAATTCATCGTAATGAGATCAGAATCGCTAAGTGAAGTGCATTCAACTGTGCATACAGACAGAAGAGGATGGAGAAAAATATTTGCCTTTATAGGTCCGGCTTATTTGGTTAGCGTAGGATACATGGATCCCGGAAATTGGGCAACGGATATTGCCGGTGGTTCTGAATTCGGATATAAATTAATATGGGTATTATTAATGTCAAATCTCATTGCTGTGCTTCTTCAGTCACTTAGTGCCAGATTGGGTATAGTAAGAGGTATGGACTTAGCTCAGGCTTCAAAAAATGCCTATCCTAAATGGGCTAACATCCCATTATATATTTTAGCTGAAATTGCAATTGCAGCCTGTGATCTGGCAGAAATAGCAGGAATGGCAATCGGACTGAATTTACTATTTGGCCTTCCGCTGATTTGGGGTATTTGTGTAACTGCCTTTGATACTATTTTGCTTCTCTTTCTGATTAACCGTGGGATTAGAACAATGGAGGCATTTATTGTTTCTCTTGTCTTCATTATCGGTCTGTCTTTTATTGTCGAAATGTTTATTGTTGCACCGGTTTATGGTAATATAATAAAAGGATTTATTCCAACTAAATTAAATGGTGATGGATTATATATTGCAATAGGCATTATAGGCGCAACAGTAATGCCACATAATTTGTATTTGCATTCATCGCTGGTTCAAACCCGGAAGTTTGACAAAACTTCTGAAGGCATGAAAAATGCTATAAGAATGAATTTCTTTGATACTACAATTGCACTTAACCTGGCTTTCTTTGTAAATGCTGCAATATTAGTACTTGCAGCCGCGGCATTTTATGTTAACGGATATTTTCATATTGCCGAAATTCAGGATGCTTCTAATTTATTAAACAAATTATTTGGAAAAACCGCCCCCGCTTTTTTCGCAATTGCTCTTATTGCTTCCGGACAGAGTTCAACAATTACCGGTACCTTAGCAGGCCAGATTGTTATGGAAGGGCATTTGAATTTTAGAATACAACCATGGATAAGACGCTTGATCACAAGGTTGTTAGCTATTATTCCGGCAGTGTTCACAATTATATATTTCGGCGACAAAGCTTTAGGGAAATTGTTGATCTTAAGTCAGGTAGTATTGAGCCTTCAGCTGGGCTTTGCAGTTATTCCGCTTATTCATTTTAATTCCGATAAAAAATATATGAGAGAATTTACAATAAAATTATGGGTAAAAATTTTAGCGTGGATTAGTGCAGCAATAATTGTATATCTTAATATTCACCTTGTTATTGATGAAATTTCAGGTTGGATAAATAATGCATCGTACAATAAGACCATTATTTACGCAATTGTTATCCCAATAATTATTGCCTGTTTTACACTTCTGGGATATGTTTTTGTACATCCGTTTCTTACTTCAAAAGCAGAAAAGATTCCACAATTACCACATGGCCAGGCAGAGGATTTTATTTCAGGACCTGCTATCAAATATAACAACATCGGAATAGCAATCGATTTCACAGGAAATGATCTGAAGTTAATAAAGAATGCAATAAACCAGGGTGGAAAGTCGGCAAATTACACATTCATACATGTGGTGGAAAGTGCTGCTGCACGATATTTGGGTAAAAATACAAGGGATTATGAAACTAACCTGGATCAGGACAGTTTGATTAAATACCAAACTGATCTTAAAGAATTAGGGTACAAGGCAAATATTCAGATTGGTTTTGGAAATGCCGCAAAGGAGATAACAAAAATTATCAGAAGTCAAAAAATAGATTTACTGGTAATGGGTGTTCATGGTCATAAAGGATTTAAGGATCTGGTATTTGGAACAACTGTTGATTCAGTGAGGCATAAAAATAAAATCCCAATATTAATAATCAGCTGAAATAATGTTAAAATTTAATTTCACGATAATGACATTAGCTATGACTTGTTTATGTAATGCCGGAGTTCCACAGGACTCGACAAAAGCCTCTTTTAACCTTTTTCGCCCAACTCCCAAAAAACTGATGAGAAGTTTTGCAACGGACCGCCCTGATGTAACTGAAAGTGCGTATACAGTCGATGCCGGCCATTTTCAACTAGAAACAGACCTGTTTAAATCTGACCATTCATCAATTGAAGGTATAAAGACCATACAAAACCAATATAATACTTTTAACCTTAAATCCGGGGTCACCAATACTCTTGATCTTCAATTTATATTTGAATCTTTTGTAACAGAAAAAGTTATAGAAGGCAGTTCAACCAAAAAGAAATCTGGTATTGGAAATATTACATTAAGAGCAAAGCAAAACTTATGCGGAAATGATCATGGTAAAACAGCTATGGCAATTCTCCCGTTTATAAATATCCCTACAAATTCCAATTCAAAAATAACAGGAGGAGTTATTCTTCCGTTAGCCCTTACACTATCAAACGACTGGGATTTTGGAACCGAGGTCGAGATTGATATGACAAATAATCAATCAGGGAGCGGTTATCATATAAACTTATTGGCATCAGCAACTGTCAGTCATCAATTATTCAAAAATATTGGCTTTTTCGCTGAAAATGTTATTTCCAGAGAAAATGAGCTGAAAAGCTATGAGTACTTTTTAAATACTGGTCTGATTTATGAATGGAACGAAAAATTTGAATTTGATACAGGTGTGTATTATGGTCTCAAAGAGACTTCATCAAAAATATATTTTTTCGGCCTATCCTACAGATATTGAGTAAATTAATGTAAATATTATTAGATTTTATTATTCTGGTTCTTATGCCAAAGTACTAAAACAACCCTTTAACTTAATTCGAATCAGACTGTCGCCATAATATGTCAGATAAAAATTTTATGATTATACTGACAATCGCAGGGATTAAACTAAGAACAAATATTTAGTCGATCCTCAATAAATAATAACAAATAAATATATAATAACATATGTCTTTGAACACTTGTCTTTTACCTGACTTTTGGTTAAATTTGATTAAAAACCTGCACATATTATTAAACAAAGCACATTATGATTAAGAATTATTTCACAATAGCTGTAAGAAATTTGTTAAAGAATAAATTTCAGTCGTTTCTGAACATAATGTGTCTGGCAATCGGAATGGCCTCGTTATTAATTGTTTCATATTATGTAAAATTTGAATTCAGCTATGATAAATTCAATAAAAATGCAGACAGGGTTTTTAGGGTTGAATATGATTGCACTTACAAAAACGGAATGAGCTTTTTAGGATCTACCTATCATCCGGGTGCTTTGGGTCCGGCATTGAAAGCCAACCTTCCGGAAATGCTGGATTTTACAAGGATTTATTGCAGTGAAAATCCTATTGTTTTCAATTATGAAGGTGAAAAGAGTTTTGTTAAGAAAGGAGATGTTCATTGGGTAGATCCTGGTTTTCTGACAATATTCGATTGTTCAATGTTAAAAGGAGATAAGAAAAATGCACTGGCAGAACCTAATACTCTTGTCTTAACTGAGTCAATTGCAAAGAAATATTTTGGAAAAGCAGATCCGATCGGCAAACCAATAATGGTTGACAGGGAAATTTACAGAGTGACCGGTATCTGTTCAGATGCACCTCTCAATACTCATTTTCACTATAAATATTTACTTTCATACAGTTCATTGAGCAAAATTGATAAATCGTGGTCTGAATTAAGCTGGAATGGTGGTAATTTTTATGTTTACGTTATCCTTAACAGCGGATGCAATGTGCCCGATCTGGAGAAAAAAATGATGAAGATCTATCAGACATATCAGGTGGGAGATTGGTCGGCGTATGTAAATAAATTTGAATATAGACTTCGACCCATTACTGATATTTATTTTAATAATTTTTCATTCCGGTTAGAACCCGGGGGAGATATAAAATCAACGCGGTTTTTATTTATTGTAGCTTTATTTATCCTGCTGATTTCCTTAATAAATTCCATAA
>WSSedB1CaDRAFT_10000495_pt1 | contig 17117 bp, 16 predicted proteins | sample WetSurSB1Cattail_FD_9460 | JGI IMG/M metagenome (IMG submission 9460)
CCACCGCCAATATAAATATTCTGCACAATTAGACCATATTTTTCCATTGCAAATTTAGCTGCCAAAAGATCTTTTTTTAACACCAACAAAAATTGTAACAAGACATCCTCTTTTGGCAAAACGTATGCAGGAAATGAACAATAAAGACAACGGGACAAACAAAAAGGAATACCGATATAGACACTTACCATCTTATTATGTGATGTTACTAAAAAACGACACTGTTTAAACGCAAGTTTTGTAATAAGTGCTGCTTTTTCGTCGCTCACTTCATAATCCTGTTTGAGACGAGCCACAATGGCATCCCTGTTCATTCTTTCATTGATATAACGATGAACAATTTTCGTTGGCCGTACGCCATAAAGTATTCCCCATGGTGAAGCTGCAAACGAAAATTGTTTACGAAATAATCGATATAGATTGAGTTTAATAAGACGATGTATCGCAGCACCTTCACGTTCTGTCAATAATGCAGTATCGGACCATGTAAAACTTTTCCATTCTGTATTCTTAGCCTGAAGACTTATTTTTGTATCAAGACGAACGTCTTTGTCAATAAAAACATTGTTTTCAATAGAAAGCACCAAATAATCGAAGTCATCTGTATTCTCGCCAACAATTTCTATCTTGAATAACATTAGAACTTCCTTAACAATCTTAACAATTATTTCTTTTTGACTGTTTAAATAAAAGCTCTTAATCTTCACGATGCTGGCACTCCTGACAATAGCCAAAAAACTTCACTTGGTGATCAACAATATGAAATTTACTTTTCTTGGAGATATCCTGTTCCAGCGGTTCCAAAAGATCATCCGAAAAACCACTAACCTTGCCACAGCGCAAACATATAAGATGATGATGCTGATGCACCTTAGGGTCTGTATCATTTAATTCGTATCGGCTCCGCCCATCACCAAATTCTACTTGTTGCAAAACACCAAGTTCGCTTAAAAGCTCCAGGGTTCTGTATACTGTAGCTAGTCCTATTTCTGAACCATCTTTTCGCAAAATTCCATGAACATCCTCTGCGCTCAGATGCTCACCTGCCCGGCTAAGAAAAATCTGTAACACGGTCTGACGCTGTGGTGTCATTTTATGCTGGCATTCCTGCAGCTTCTTTTTTAAATCATCCATTGTAAATTTTTTTGACATGGTAATTCTCCTCTATATTGCTTAAATGATTTTTTCTATACGTAAAAAATCATTCAAATATCTTTATTCTAGCAAAAATATGACAAGAATACAAAGAATTTATTATTAAAATTCATTTAATCGTATGTACTACAAGCAAAAGCAGCAAATGTTTTTTTTATAAACCAATAATAAAATATCAAAAAACAATCTAATTTTACTAATTCACCACTAAAATTCACTATAATTTTTCAAAGACAAGTTACGTTTATCAATAAATCAAATATGGATTGTGAACACGTTCCCAACCAATGCTGGTTTCAGGTCCATGTCCTGGATAAATCTTTATGTCGTCTGCTAATATCATGATTTTTTCGCATAAGTTATGAATGAGAAGATCTGAAGATCCACCAGGGAAATCACAGCGTCCAATAGATTCAGCAAATAAAGAATCACCGCTGAAAATAACTTTATCTCCAACAAGACAAATACCACCTGGTGAATGTCCCGGCGTATGAACCACACGAAAATTCGACTCACCAAAAACAATACGATCATTTTCTTTCAAGACTTCATCCGCATCAATCGATACAACTGCTTCTCCCAAAAAAGCAGAAAGATTTTTCTTTGCATCTGTAAGCATAGAACGATCTGCTGCATGAACTAAAAGCTTTGCTCCTGTAGCTTCTTTTATTGCAGCATTGGCACCTATATGATCACTATGTGCGTGTGTATTTACAATATACTTTACTTTTATATGCATCTCTTTAATATAATTCAATATAATATCAGCATCCGCACCTGGATCAATAACAATTCCAATTCCTGTTACATTATCCTTCACAATATAGCAGTTTTCACTTAAAAGACCTACCGTAGCCATCTTTATCGTTATATTCATTTTTCCTCCTCTTTCGCATTTGTTGCAAGTGATCTTGTTACACTATAGACATCCTTAACGCGGCGGAATTTTGTCATAATCTGTTGTACCTGAAGCGCGTTGCGTACTTCAAGACTCATTGTAACTGTTGAAGTCTTATTGCTTTTATTTGCTCTGGCATATACTGAACTAATATTAATTTTAGATTCTGATGGAACTGCCAGTAATCCTGTTAAAACTCCTGTTTTATCATTACACGTAATTTCAATTGATACTGTATAGGCCTTATCCAAGCCAATATCCCAATTCACTTCAATGACACGAGCAAAGTCACTTGTATCATTAATAATATTGGGACAATCTGAACGATGTACCGAGACACCCCTTCCACGTGTAATATATCCGGTAATTGGATCTCCTGGAATTGGATTGCAGCAACGTGCCAGTCTTACAAGCACCCCACCCTCTCCTTCTACTAGAATACCATGACTTGATTTTTTCTTTTCATCCTGTGGTTTGATTTTTTCCAACATTTGTGAAATGTCTGGTGGTGTTGCATTCTGAAGCTCTTTTTTATAAAGTTCAATAAGCTTCGATAATATCCCATGTATAGTAATTCCACCAAAACCTAATGCTGCCACTAAATCATCTTCATTTTGAATATTAAACTTTTGTGCAACAATCTTGAGTCGGTTTTCTTTTAAAAGCTCTTTCGGATCGTAGCCTAACCGTTTTGATTCTTTCTCAATAAGATCATTTCCACGGACAATATTTTCTTCTCTACTCGCTTTTTTGAACCAGGATCGAATCTTGTTGCGTGTTTCTGATGATGCTACAATGTTGAGCCAATCACGGCTTGGCCCGCTGTTTGCTTTATTCGTAATAACAGAAACAATGTCACCATTTTTCAGTTTATATTCAAGCGGAACTATTTTACCATTGACTTTAGATCCAACACAATGATGCCCTACTTCTGTATGGATACGATAAGCAAAATCAAGAGGAATCGACCCTTTTGGCAAGTCTATTACATCACCTTTTGGTGTAAATACAAAAACCTCGTCTGAAAAAACATCGACTTTTAAAGCTTCTACATATTCACGTGGATCACTAAGTTCTTGCTGCAAATTTATCAGCTGCCGAAGCCAGGAGAGTTTCTGATCATATTCGTTACCAGCACCCACACTTTTACCAGCTTCTTTATACTTCCAATGTGCAGCGACCCCATATTCAGATACTTTATGCATACCAAATGTTCGAATCTGTATTTCTAACGGATACCCTTTATTTGTCATAACCGTCGTATGTAAAGATTGGTAGCCATTTGATTTAGGCATAGCAATATAATCTTTAAAACGTCCCGGCATCGGTTTCCACATTGCATGAATAATTCCTAATACACCATAACAATCGCGTACTGTATTGACAAGCACACGAACAGCTGACAAGTCGTATATTTCACTAATATCTTTGTGATCTCGCTTCATCTTTTTATAAATACTATAAAAATGTTTCGCTCTTCCTTTTATATCTACCTGCATATCAACTTCATTCAGCTTTTCACTTAACTGTTCTATAGACTCATTAATGAATTCTTGACGTTCTTTCCTTTTTTGCTTTACCTTCTCTACAAGTTCGTAATAAGTTTCGGGCTCAAGATAACGTAAACAAAGATCTTCTAATTCCCATTTAATATTAGAAATCCCTAATCGATTGGCAAGCGGAGCATAAATTTCTATAGTTTCCTTTGCAATACGTTTTTGTTTATCATCACGCATAAACTTTAGCGTACGCATATTATGAAGTCGATCTGCCAATTTGATAAGAATAACACGTATGTCTTTTGCCATAGCCAAGAACATTTTTCGATAATTTTCAAGTTGTTGCTCTTCTTTGGACTTATATTCGATTCTCCCCAGCTTAGTGACGCCATCAATAAGCATAGCAACCTCATCACCAAAAGTTTCCTGCATTTGTTCAAGCGTATATGTTGTATCTTCAACCACATCATGAAGAAGTGCTGCACTGATTGTAACAACATCAATTTGTAGTTCTGTAAGGATTTTCGCCACACTAAGCGGATGAATGATATATTCCTCGCCCGATACACGTTTTTGCCCTGCATGTGCTGCATGCGCAAGATCATAGGCTTTACGAATAAGGCTGACATTTGCATCTGGCTGGTAATGAATAACCGCTTGTAAAATATCATCAATTGTTATAGCTTTATGTTCTTTATCATTCATCATAATCAACCCCATAGCCTAGTTTGATTCCATATTTCTTTTTATTATAACATTATTTCTCAAAATGCATAATTTTTTATAAGATTTTCCAGCATAATTCATAAATCAAGTTACCAGCCATCATTTTCTTTCATTATATTTGCATAAGTAGGTGACTGCAAAAGATTTAACTTTATCTTTGGCGCTGGTTGAAAATAAAGTTGGACTATTCCCTTACTATTCTTTTCACAGCGCACAAGATTAAGCTCCGCTAAAATTGTTACGCATATTGCTACAACTGACACTGGCAAATATGATTGCTGCTGTTTTTTATAGATTTCAGCAACTTCTGAAAAAGAAGTATGAACCGTATCAACAGCATTCTTTTTACTTTTTAAAATTAAGTATATACACCCTATAATATCATGCGATATAGAAACCTTATTGCCTATAGGTGGAGTTTCCTCTACTAACTGCAGTTCCTGTATTTTACACTGCACCCTGTCATTTCCCTGCCAAACATTAATTTCTGGCTGAAAGGCAATGTTTGCCATCTTCTGATCGATACGTTTAGCATACTCACCCTGATTCCAGCCAATTGCCCGTATTTTATCCTGAGAAAAATCAAAACTGAGATGCAGTCCCTCCCTCCCCATACTCCGTGCACTCGTAATTTTCGTGTTGCAACAGGCAAATATTGGACGAGGATTCCCCATGCCAAACGGTTCCAACCGCTCTAAATCTTTTACAAGATCAATACAAACCTCTTCTGGTTTGATTTTTGCTTCTATATCAAGAATCGGAACAAGATCTTTTCGCTGCAAAACATCATTAGCATAAGCAGATACTGCATCGCTGAAGCCTTTAATCTTATCGGATAAAATACTGAATCCGGCTGCCTGTGCATGTCCACCAAACCCCAACAAATATTCTTTGCAGCGATCAAGTGCTCTATACATATGAAATCCCTTAATACTACGGCAAGAAGCTTTCCCAAAACCATCCTGTATACTAATAATAATAACCGGACGATAATATTTTTCTACAATTCTTGATGCCACAATTCCAATAACTCCAGAATGCCAATTTTCTCCAACAATGACAATAATTTTTCTTTTTTTTGTATCGGTGCCTTCGATCAAAGTTTCCGCTTTTTTTAAAATATCTTTTTCCAGCTGCTGACGTGCTTCATTTTCCTGATTTAACTGCAAAGCAAGTGCATCAGCACACTGTTGCTTGTCTGTAAGCAAAAGGTCCGCTCCTATAAGAGCAGAATCAAGACGCCCCGCAGCATTAAGCCTAGGTGCAAGTACAAAACCTACATGCCCAGCATTTATTTTTTTATCATTTAGCTTACATACTTCAATCAATGCTTTTAAGCCGCGATTTTTAGTTTTACTCATTTTTTCTAAACCAAATCGCACAATACGACGATTTTCACCAAGTAAAGGAACTATATCAGCAATTGTTCCCAATGCAACAAGTTCCAGATCATCCTCAAATACCTGATTTTTCATCTCTTTCCATAAGGCTTGGCAAAGCTTAAAAGCAACACCAACACCTGCCAGATTTTTATCTGGATAAAGACAATCCTTGCGCTGTGGATCAACAACCGCAACTACTTCTGGTAACACATCACCTGGTAAATGATGATCTGTAATAATAATATCTAATTTTTCTTTAACAGATTTAACTTCTTCAATTGCAGAAATGCCACAATCAACAGAAATAAGCAGATTCGCTTTATCTGCAAGCATTGTCAGAGCTTCTATATTAAAGCCATAGCCTTCTTTTTGACGATTTGGAATATAATATTCAACGCTCGCACCTAATGCTCTCAGTGTGCGTACAAGTACAACTGTCGCCGTTGTTCCATCAACATCATAATCTCCATATATCACAATCTTTTCCTGACAACCAATAGCTTTTTTGATACGAGTAACCGCTTTATCCATATCCTTGATTAAAAACGCATCGTGAAAAGGTTGTTTTCCCGGATAAAGAAAGATATTTGCGTCTTTTTCTTTTTCGATACCGCGGTGCAATAGTACACTTGCAATAATCTCAGAAACATGCCATAAGTCTGCTGCATTCTTTATTTTTTTTTTATCCGCATCAATAAAATTCCATTTTTTTTGCATCTATTTATCTCCTAAAATTCAAACCAATTCTATTTTCAAAACTAAAAACACAAATTCGGCATGGACTAGAGAAAATCCTTTACCTATAAAAAAAGCACAGGCATTTCACCTGTGCTTTTTAAAAGCATCTTACTTCGCTGTTACTGTTCTTTGTTTATTTCTTTTGTTTTCTGCATAATTTCTAAACATAACCCACAAAGGACTTGCTATACAAATGGATGAATAGGCCCCACAGCTAAAACCGATCAGAAGTGCAAACGAAAAATCTTTCGTTGTATCTCCACCGAAAAAATAAAGTGCAAATGTAGTAAAAAGAACTGTACATACCGTATAAATTGAGCGGGTCAATGTTTGATAAATACTTGTGTTAGCAAGTGCTTCTATATCACCGCCTCTTCTAAAATGCAACCTAAGATTTTCCCGAATTCGATCAAAAATAACAATTGTGTCATTAACTGAATAACCCACAATAGTCATTAAGGCAGCAACAAAAGATGAATCCACTTGTCGCTGTAAAATAGAAAACACGCTGAGTACGATTAAAATATCATGAACCAACGCAAGCACAGCTGCTACACCAAATTTAAATTCAAAACGATAAGAAATATATAGTATAATCATGACCCATGAAAGAAGTGTCGCCAAAAAAGCACGCATCATAAGTTCTGATCCCATTGTGGAACCAACCTTTTCTTCACGCAAAACATCATAATTTCCCAGTTTGTCCTTCAAAGATGCCATAACTTCTTTACGTTCTGACTCCTCTAAATCAATAGTTCGAATCATAACGTCCTGCGACAATTCCGCATTGCTGTCTATTCCTGAAAGTTGAATCGTACTATTATCAAGTTTATATTCCTTCATTACATCTCGAACATCTGTAATTGTAACCGGTTTAGCAAATTTCAAATCAATAATCGTTCCACCTGTAAAATCAATTCCCAAATTGAAACCGCGGGTAAACATACAAACAATCCCCGGAATAATAATTATTAAAGAAAGTATGTACCATATTTTTCGCTTGCCTATAATATCAATTTTTTTCATTATTATTCACCACCTCTGTTGGTACAGATGCTCCATAAACACCCGGACTTTTAAATAGATTTGCTCCAAATAAAAGTCGCAGCATATATTGAGTAAATGTCGTTGCCGTAAATAAGCTTAAAACAGTACCAACTCCTAATGTAATGGCAAATCCCTTAACCGTTCCTGTCCCACAGAAAAACAATACTGCCGATGAAATAATTGTCGTCATATGAGAATCAAAAATCGTCATGAATGCTCGTTTATATCCAGCTTCCATTGACTGCCTGAAAGTTTTCCCTAATCGATATTCTTCCTTAAAATGTTCAAAAATTAAAACATTGGCATCAACTGCCATCCCTATTGACAAAATAATACCGGCAACTCCAGGAAGTGTTAATGTTGCATCCATTATTTTCAAAAGAAATAATAACATAATAACATATGCCATTAAGCTAATATCAGCAATGAATCCCGGCAAACGATAAAATAACAACATAAATAAAATAACAGCTCCTATACCAATTGCAAAGGCAAATTCGCTCTTATCTTTAGAATCTTGTCCCAAAGTAGATCCAACCGTTCTTGTCTCAATGATATTTACTTTTACTGGGAGTGATCCTGATCGCAGTAAAATCGCCAAATTATGTGCTTCTTCTAAGGTTCTCGAACCTGTAATTACAGCTTTTCCTCCAGTAATTGGCTCCTTTACATTTGGTGCAGTAAGAACTTCGCCATCGAGTAAAATTGCAATTTTTCTACCGACATTCTTTGTTGTGAGATCAGCAAACTTTTCTCCACCTTCAGTACTGAATTCCAATGCAACAAGATTTTGATTCTGCTGATCCGTCTCTTCTTTTGCATCCTTTAAATCTGTACCTGTAAGAACTGTATTTCCATCTTCATCTTGAAATTCCAGCATTGCGGTCTTACCTATGACCTGAATAGCTTTATTTGGATCTTTTATACCCGGGAGCTCGACTATAATACGACGTTCTCCTTCGCGCTGAATAATTGGTTCTGTCAACCCAAGTTCATTTACACGTTTTTCAATAATTTTTACAACACGTTGCATCGCATCTTCATTTACAGCAGCCTCTGGTGTATCTACTGCCTCAAGAACAACATGTGTCCCCCCTTGTAAATCAAGGCCCTGTCTTATCGAATATGCTAACGGCGATACAAAATATGCAAATGTACCTATAATAGCCGCAACAACAATAATCAGTTTTATGAAATTATCTTTCCTCAACTATTTCAATCCCCTCAATGTATTTTGTGTCTGACTCGTTTTATTTTTTATTGATCAAATCAATTGCTCGATTCAATAAATGCAATAACTTTATCTAAGACTTGTTTTGCATCCAATCGATCAGTCTGAATATAAAGATCCGCATGATTTTTTGCATCCGCGAGACGCTCGTGTTGTGCCGCAATACGGCTTTCATCCCAATAAACAATCCGCCGTTTCTTGATCGCTGGTAGTGTAGCATCCAGCATGATAAGAAACTGTGGCTGGTGTTTCTGCCAAAACTTCTTTATGCATGAATGCTCTTGAGCCATGTTATAAGCATCAAAACCCGCATCTTTCAAACCTTTTACCAAAGTCGTCTTTCCCGAAGCACATACACCGACAATTGCAATAGCCATAGAAGCATCTCCTATTCAAAACGGGTAGGTCGCTGTCAATTTTTCAACTTTTGTTATAGAATTCTCTCTTTCATAGACGCCCATAACAACAACCGTCATATCATCTCCAGCTTTATTCTTATCCATTGAAAGCGCATATTCCAAAATGCTTTGCGCAATAAACTCTGCATCTTCTGGTTTATTATCCTTGATAATCGCCATGATTTTTTCGAAATCAGCCTGTGGCCCACCCGATTTGCGTCCCGCAGCCTGAATACCATCTGTATAAGAGACAATAATCATGCCTGGAGTAAAGGGTACTTCATACATAATTGGTTTCATATGGCGATGAACACCAATTGGATTTACATCATCATCATAAATCGAAACATATTCATCTGTCATAATAATAACAGGACAGTTCGAATTACGACTTATGACAACCGTTTCTGTTTCCAGATCAGCACTAAGGACTGTTAGCGTACAAGAAACCTTTTTATCTTTCATTGCATACAAATAGTCATGTACAGCCCTAGCTACCGCACCATCGCGTGCACCATCCGTAATTAAAGAAATCGCCTTATTTACAACCCAGCTGCTCGTATGATGTGCAGATAGCCCGCTTCCCTGTCCATCCGCCAATATAGCTGAAATCCCGCCGTGAGGGCGTTCAGCTATGTCACAGCTATCACCAGAGTAAGCAACAGCATACTTTGCTGTCTTAGCTATACCTATTTTTATTTCCATATCTATCCCCGCTTAAAGTTCATTTACAATCGATAAGCCTTTTTTCTGTGAGTACAGCATACATTTTACAGTCATTTTCATTAAATGGAACCTGTTTCAAAAGCTGATAATCAAATGCAACGGCAAAACGAAAGCCCCTCTTTGCTTGAATAAGAAAACGATCGTAGAATCCACCACCCATTCCAAGACGGTGTCCCTGAAAATCAAATGCTACACCAGGAACTACAATAAAATCAATTTCCATTGGATCTACACGTTCTATTTTATCTGCCGCTACAGATAAAATCCCATATGTGCTACGAACAAGGTCATGCATATCTCTAATATATGCAGCTTCCATTTTACCATTCTTATTTAAAATAAAGGGCACGCATACACGTTTTCCTTTTGCTAATGCATGACAAAGTATCTTTTCTGTTTGGACTTCATCAGCAAGTGCACTATAGCACATAATGCAAGATGAATGCTTATATATAGGATGCTGCACCATCTGCGAAAAAATAACATCACTGCAACGCAAATTATCCTCTGCTGACATACTCCGACGTTTTTTCAATATAACGCTACGAAGAGCACGCTTCAGTAATTTAATTTTATATAAAAGCATAACAAAACTTAATCTTCCTTTTCATGTGAAACATTTGCACTAATTGAAGCACGTGCTACTTCAACTTCAACATGCTCAGCAATTTTCAACTTGATTGTCTTTTCCTTAATATCTGAAATCTGACCATAAATCCCACCAATTGTCATAACACGATTCCCTTTTTGCAAAGTCTCAAGCATATTCTTACGACGTTTTTGTTCTGTTTTTTGTGGTCTATAGAGCAAAAAATAAAAAATCAGAACCATAATGACAATNGGACCATATGTTCCAAGCATTCCAATAGTTTCCGGACCCATAAAAATTCCTCCTCTGAATCTTACTAATATTTAATCACAATTTATTTTAATTCGACAGATGATATAAATATCCTTTTATTTCTTACCTCGCATATTATAATTTGCCAAAAAATGCTGACGAAACTCAGAAAATCTCTCTTCAATAATAGATTGTCTCATCTGTCGCATAAATTCCTCCAAGAAATAAAGATTATGCATTGTAAGTAAGCGCAATCCAAAAATCTCGTTTACTCGGATAAGATGACGAATATAGGCACGCGAATAATTTTGGCATGCATAACAGCCACAGTTTTCCTCAATTGGACGAAAGTCATGTGTATATTCCATGTTTTTCATAACAAGTCGCCCTGTCCATGTCATTGCTGTGCCATTTCTTGCTACACGTGTTGGAAATACACAATCGAACATATCGATACCATGCAATACGCCTTCAACGAGACAATCTGGTGTCCCAACCCCCATTAAATAACGCGGTTTAGTTTTGGGAAGCTGCCTCACTGTATGTTCAAGAAGCTCATACATCAATTCTTTTGGCTCACCAACACTAAGTCCACCAACTGCATAACCGGGAAAATCCATAGCGACAAGATCGTTCACACTTTGTGTACGAAGATCTTTATACATTCCGCCCTGTACAATGCCAAACAACCCCTGATCTTGGCGTATGTGTGTATCCTTACAACGTTGGGCCCAACGCGTTGTACGTTCCGTTGATATCTTTGTATATTCATAGTCTGCCGGATATGGTACACACTCATCAAAGGCCATNATTATATCAGCCCCAAGGTCCATCTGTACTTTAATAGAAACTTCTGGTGATAAAAATTTTTTTGAGCCGTCAATATGCGAACGAAATGTTACACCAGCCTCTGTAATCTTTCGCAGATCACCAAGACTAAACACTTGGAACCCACCACTATCTGTAAGAATAGCCCTGTTCCAGTTCATAAACTTATGTAGTCCACCTGCCTCTTTTACAAGTGAAGCTCCTGGACGTAAAAAAAGATGATATGTGTTACTTAAAATAACACCGGCCCCAAGCGCTTTGAGTTCCTCCGGTGACATTGCCTTAACAGAAGCCTGTGTTCCAACTGGCATAAACATTGGCGTTTCAAAACTTCCGTGCGGTGTATGAAGAATTCCGGCTCTGGCATCAGTCGTTTTATCTTCTTTAATCAATTCATACGTAATTGCTGTCAAAATACAACCTCCAACTTAATTTTTCAAAATCGATATATAGAACAACTTTTCATTCTTACTATATATCAATTTATTATACACTATATTTTTTTGTTTCACAGCTCATATGTCCGTTTTTACACGTTTTTTATCCCTAGTTAAATACAAACTTGTATTCAAAAATATAAATTTATTGCCTGTATGAAAAATGTTATTGACCTTCGCCCCAAAGAATATGATCCCTTACACTTTCTGTTTTGTATGGATAATTAAGTTTTCAGGACAGCGTCTTACCACTGTTTACTTTGTCTTTTTACCGTTTAGCAACAACATTGCATCACCAAAGGAAAAAAANCTATACTTTTCCTCTACGGCTTTCTTATAAGCTTTTAAAACAAACTCTCTACCAGAAAATGCACTGATAAGCATGATTAATGTCGATTTCGGCAGATGAAAATTTGTGATAATTGCATCAACAATCTTGAATTCATAGCCAGGATAGATGAAAATATCTGTCCACCCACTTTTACCTTCAATATGGTCTTTTTTATCAGCAGCCGACTCAAGTGTACGAATTGATGTCGTTCCTACAGCAATTACGCGGTTTCCGCTTGCTTTTGTATCACAGATAAGCTTTGCTGTTTCATCTGATATACAATAATATTCTTTATGCATGACATGCTCTTCAATTTTCTCCACATTAACTGGACGGAATGTCCCCAGACCTACATGGAGCGTTATAAAACCAAGGTTAATCCCCTTATCTTTAAGTTCCTGCAACATTTCTTTTGTGAAATGCAGCCCCGCCGTCGGTGCTGCGGCTGAACCTTCTTCTTTTGAATAAACCGTCTGATAACGTTCTTTATCAGCTAATTTTTCATGGATATAAGGAGGTAACGGTGTTTCACCCAGACGATCAAGTATTTCCTCAAAAATTCCATTATACGTAAACTTGACAACACGACCGCCAAAATCTGTATGGCTCATAATTTCGCAAGTAAGTTCATCACCAAAACTTATAATATTGTTTTCCTGTGCTTTTTTTCCGGGTTTAACAAGTGTTTCCCACATATCACCATCAATCCGCCGTAGCAAAAAGACTTCCACTTTACCACCGGTCTTCTCACGATGACCAATGAGTCTTGCTGGCATTACACGTGTATCATTAAAAATAAGCGTATCTCCAGGTACAAGAAAATCCTTTAATTCATAGAAATGCTGATGCTGTATTGTTTGTGTCTCTTTATCAAGAACCATGAGCCGTGATGCATTTCGTGGCTCACATGGTGTCTGTGCAATTAATTCTTCTGGTAAATCATAATCAAAATCTGATAATAGCATATAAAATTTCTCCTTAATATACCTTTGTAATGTCTACATTCGTGTAGTAGTGATGTAAAATTTTTTTATAATCGTATTTCTTTTCCGCCATTATTTTCGCGCCCCACTGCGATAACCCAAGTCCATGCCCCCAGCCATATCCGTCAATAAGAACTTCTCCGATTGTATTGTAACTATTTTTATCTTTGTTTTTCAACATGCTGTTTTTATTTATGGCCGTCACTGTTATATCAAACAATGTACTTTTCAATCCCAATATATTGCGGACTTCATTACCTGAAAGGACTGCACGTGCTTTATCCCCAACAAAGCACACGCATTTAACACGGCCCGAGGCTGTACGGTCTGCTATTGCTATTGTTTTTGCCTTGCGTGTAAGTTTAGAAAGTTCTATAGACTGTAAATTCCCTATATCATGCCCCGAATTGTGAAGTTTTGCCTGAATGTCTGTTGTTGAAAATCGTAGTTGCCAATGATAATAAGGCGTTCCCTCATCAAAATCCATGACAGCACGCAAATATGGCAGATTGTTTCCCCAAACATCTTCACTGTTTTCTGTCATGCCGCCTGCAGCAGCATGGAATGGTGCATAAATTAATTTTCCATTATAGTATAGCACCGTACCCGTTGTTGCACGAACTGCCTGGCTGGCATTTGGTGCCTCTCCACTTATTCCACCATACATTTGACAATGAGTACCATTACAAATATCAAAGCCTTCACTCTCATGCTTATTACGTGCATAGAGCGCAAATGTCCGTGCAGCAATAGCCTGTGCCTTTAGTGCTTCGCTCTGCCATGAATCGGGCATTTCTTCAGCAACAACACTGTTAAGGTATTCTTCAAGGTATACTTTATTCACTACCGTCAGCCCATTTTTCATAAGATGTACTTCTGCTTTGCCCCGATACATTTTATCATTGATTGAAACAACTGTTTCTGCCTTATCCTCTATTGGTTCCAGCAAAAGGTAATCGCCCTTTACAGCCTTTCCATTTAAAATCAGCTGATTTTTATTGGTAGTAATAATAACATGCTCATTTGGCTTATATTTCCCCAGCATCTTCGTTCCTATACTTTCATAAATAAAATATGATTTATTTGCTGAAAGCACAACACGAGTCTGTCCTTGCAACAAACCAACACGCAGTTCTGGCCCTTTTGACGATTGAACATCATCTGTTTTAACGAGTACTGGTAAATTTTTCTCCGCCTTCTTTTGCATTTCAAAACCAGTACTTGCTGCTTCAACAAAACTACTTTCATTCACAACAATGCACGCTATCAATAACATTATTATTTTTGCTAAGAACCTCATGGTTACACCTTCTTTAACAATTCCATCCTATTTATTTGATCGAATTAGAACATATTGCAAGCTTGGCTTCGTCTTTGCGTTTTTTTCGCAGGGCTTTACTATAACGATCTTCTTCACTAAATATACAACCACAATAAGGTTGACGATAAAGCTCCAGCTTATGGCTGATATCAATACCTTCCTGCCAACCTGGCCGGAAATCTTCATAGAAAAAATCGATACCAACTTTTTTTGCAATTATTTGTGCCGTCTCTTTCATGACTTCATGCTGCTGATAAACACTTACAAAAAGTGATGATGTAAATGCATCGAATCCATTTTCCTTCGCAAATTTTGCAGTTTCTTCAAGACGCCATGTATAACACATCTGACAGCGCCCATTTTGTATTTTTTCTGCAAGAAGAGCTTTATTCAAAAACTCTCTTAATTGATAATTTTCATCGATACAAATTTCTAAATTTACCTTTTCAGAAAATTCTTTTGCTGTCTCCAGTCGATGCTGCCATTCCTTATATGGATGGATATTCGGATTAAAAAAATAGCCAACCGCCTCAATTCCCATTTCGCGCAATCGTTTTACTGGGAAGCAAGCACAAGGCCCACAACACATATGCAATAATAGTTTCATTTTATCTCGTCCTCTTATTTCTCATATCAATCTATAGGATATGCAATGCCCATATGCTCATAGCCGGCTCGCGACACGATACGACCACGTGGGGTCCGATTGATAAAACCAAGTTGCAAAAGATATGGCTCATAGACATCCTCGATTGTATCTGTTTCTTCACTTATTGCTGCTGCTAATGTCTCTACTCCAACTGGTCCACCATCAAATTTTTTTATCATCGTATCCAACATACGGCGATCTGCATGATCAAGTCCAACCTTATCAACCTCAAGCTGGTCAAGTGCCATATCGGCAATTGCATCTGTAATCATACCATTGCCTGTAATCTGGGCAAAATCACGTATGCGCTTCAATAGACGATTTGCCACACGCGGTGTCCCACGAGATCTCTTTGCAATCTCAATCGCTCCGCGATCTTCAATTGCAATATCCAGGATTTCGGCTGCTCTCTTTATTATATGGATAAGCGCCTCTGAATCATAATATTCAAGACGTGAAATTACACCAAAACGATCCCGCAATGGAGCTGCAAGGGCTCCTGCCTTTGTTGTTGCCCCAATAAGTGTGAATGGTGCAATGTCAAGACGGATTGAACGAGCACTAGGTCCCTTGCCAATGATAATATCAAGCGCAAAATCCTCCATCGCCGAATAAAGAACTTCCTCAACACTGCGGGAAAGGCGATGAATTTCATCAATAAAAAGCACATCACGTTCACCTAGATTTGTCAAAAGTGCCGCAAGATCCCCTGAGCGTTCAATTGCCGGCCCTGATGTCACCCTGAAATTCACACCAAGTTCATTCGCTATAATACCAGCAAGTGTTGTCTTTCCAAGACCAGGCGGACCATAAAGAAGCACATGATCCAGTGCTTCACCACGTGCCAAAGCAGCTTGAACAAAAATCGCTAGATTTTTCTTTACCTTATCCTGTCCAATATATTCATTGAGCTTTCGCGGTCGGAGACTGTACTGCCAGTCATCGACCGGCTGTTCATCCATGGCAACAATACGTTTTTCATTTTCGTCCATGGTTTATTTCCTCCCCGCAAATTCTTTTAAAGCAAATTTGATGATTTCTTCTACCGATTTCAACTTCGCACCTTTTTTGATAACCGGAAAAATTTCTTGCTGTGTGTAACCAAGTCCAGTAAGTGCTTGAGTCGCTTCTGAAATCATATCGTCGCCAACCGAACCGTCTTCCTGTAAAACAAAGAAGTCTTCCTCTTTAGCAAATTGTACTTTGTCCTTGAGTTCTAAAATCAACCTTTCTGCTGATTTTTTGCCGATCCCAGGCAGTTTCGTCAAAAGTGTAACTTGTTTTTGTTGAATTGCCTGGCAAAGAAGTTCTACTGTCATTGAAGACAAAATACCAAGAGCCACTTTAGGCCCAATTCCTGAAACCGAAATCAACTTATTGAATAAATCATACTCAGCTTGGGTATAAAATCCATATAAAAGAAGAGCATCTTCTCTCACATTTAAGTACGTAAATAAAGTGACCTCTTCATTGATTCTTAGTTTGCTTCTTGTTGCAGCAGCGATAAACACACGATATCCAACACCATTCACATCGATAAGACAATAATCAACAAGAAGATGTGTAACCTTGCCGTGCAAGTAACCTATCATACAAAATGCCCTCCTTTTATTTCAGTTTATTGCGCCAGGTAAGACTGTTTATACAATGTGTTGTGCAAATCGCCACAGCCAAGGCATCCGCTACATCATCTGGATGTGGCGGCTTAGATAAATGCAATATTTTTGTTACCATATAAATAACCTGTTCTTTTGTTGCTCGTCCATAGCCAACAACAGCCTGTTTTACTTGTAAAGGTGTACGCTCCACAAGTTCTAAATTGTTTTTTGCTGCCGTTAAGAGTATAATACCTCGTGCCTGTCCTACAGGAATAGCTGTTGTTACATTCCGATTGAAAAACAATTGCTCCACACCCATGACATCCGGC
>WSSedB1CaDRAFT_10000496_pt1 | contig 17087 bp, 13 predicted proteins | sample WetSurSB1Cattail_FD_9460 | JGI IMG/M metagenome (IMG submission 9460)
ANNTCGTNTTTTTCCTCCATGCGCTTGGCAAGTATGGCCTCTTTGATTTTGCGGGAGAACTTTTTCTCCGATGTCAGCAGCATTGATTTCGTCACCTGCTGGGTGATAGTCGAGGCGCCCTCCTTTTTCCGCATTGAAAGAACATTCTTAACCGCTGCGCGTATGATGCCGAAATAGTCGATCCCCCCATGGGAATAGAAGTTGGCATCTTCGGCTGCCACAAAGGCCTGAATCAACTTGCGCGGCATTCGGTTCACCGGAACCACGATTCTTCGTTCAAGATAGAACTCACCCACCAGACTTCCATCGTCACCAAACACCTGGGACACGATCGGTGGCTTGTAGTCAGCCAAACGGTCAACCTTTGGCAGACGGGCAAGTAGATAAAACAGATAGCCGGCCACCCCCAATACAAAAACAATGGCTACCGTTGCAACAAGCAGCATCAGTACGCCTAAAATATTTTTACTGCCATCTGTTGATGGCGCTTTTCTATCCATATTCACATCCTCATGGGCTCTCAAAAAATTAACGAGCACCTATTATTTGTGAGACAAAGAATATTTATAAGTTGGTAAAATAACGCACAACAGAAGCCGAATTCAAGTAGAATAACGAATGAGCAGCGCCCTTGTCGACTCCGGCTTTTTTTAGAAATGAACGCATGAACGGCAAATTGAAGCGGCTACAAGACGAGACTATCGAGATACTCAAGCAACCCGGCCATATCCACCGGCATCTCTGCCGAAAACTCGAGATAGTTTTTGGTAATTGGATGAATAAAACCGAGGGTGCGGGCATGCAGTGCCTGTCTGCCAAGTGCGGTTATCAACTTGCGCAGTTTCGGGTCAACGATGTTGTTGAATCGCCCTCCATCAGGATAGAGCGGGTCGCCAACCAATGGAAAACCTGCTTCGCTCATATGCACACGAATCTGATGAGTCCGGCCGGTCTCAAGGCGGAGCTCCACCAGGGCAATCCTGCCGTAGCGACCATGCACCCGCCAACGAGTAACGGCATGTTTTCCATGCCGCGCCTTGCCGGAAAGGCGCAAGCGCTCCGTGGGATGCCGACCGATAATCCCTTCAACCTTGCCAGAATCCTCTGACGGATTTCCATAAACAAACGCCTGATAAATCCGTTTGATGGAATGCACACTGAATTGGGCGGAAAGCCCCTGATGCGCATGATCGTTTTTAGCCGCCACCATCACGCCGGAGGTTCCCTTGTCCAGCCGATGGACGATACCGGGACGCAATTCACCCCCAATACCCGAAAGGTCGCTACAATGCGCCAGCAGCGCATTCACTAGCGTGCCAGAGCTGTTTCCCGCCCCCGGATGCACCACCATGCCAGCCGGCTTATTTATAACAATCAGTTCAGCATCCTCGTAAAGCACTTCGAGCGGGATAGATTCCGGCAACGGCTCGGCTGCAACCGGCTCCGGTATATCGACCGAAATACGATCACCGCCCTTCAGCTTTAGCGAAGAGCGGACCTGTTTGTCATTGACAAGTATGTTTCCCGACTCGATCAGACGCTGAACTGCCGAACGTGTTTCCGTAACAAGCTCGCGGCAGAGAAACTGATCAAGTCTGATTGGCTCGGAATCAGCGGAAAAGGTTAAATTCATCAAGTCCATCCTCTTTTGTTAGCGCACCACGACAAGTTTTTTGAAACGAATCATCAAATCAGCGAGATATGCGTATTAATGAAATCGTATCCTGCAAAAAATGCCAAAACAACTACTCGCCAGCCAAACACAAAAGGCGCACCCCCTATCAGAGGTACGCCCCTATCCTATTTCCATGCAATACAACGCGTCAGTTACCAGATGGATGACTCGATCTTGCCGGCTCGCTTTATGAGTACATCAACCACAGCGATCTCATAGATACGCTCTGGTTTCAATTCAGGCGAAACTCGTGAAAAAAAATGTTGTTTTCCTTCCTCCAGTTCATCCTGAAGACTGTCAAAAATATCATCGTTCTTGATACCGCTTTCCACCTTTTCCTTATTATAAATGGCTACGTCGGAAATGATGGCTCTTGCAAGGCGTTTTGCCTGTTCAGCATTATCGATCAAGTTCATGGCAGCTCTTTCCTCAGGCGTCGTTTATTGATGTGGGTTACACTATCAGCTCTTATCCAGAGTTTCCAAATGAAAACTATTTAGCATTTATTGCAAAATATATACTTGAGTCGCCGCGCCGGACCAGAACGACCAAGGACCGGCCCTGCGCCTGGTTGATAATCCGCTGATAATCAGCCGAATTGGCGATCCGTTTGCGGTTAACCGACACGATCACGTCCCCACGTCTCATGCCCGCCGCCGCCGCCGCACCGCCACGGGCAAGGTCAACAATCACCACGCCCTCACCATCGGCGTCTTCCACTATTAACCCTAACGGATCAGCCTGGCCCTGCTGGCGGTCGGTGCCGCCTCCCTGCCTGGCCTGGGGTGCGGATTCAGCACTTGCAAGGGTCAGGATCAGGTCGATTGTCCTGCCATCACGAAACACGGTAACCTTGACGGGCTTGCCAACCCCCGACTCAGCCACAAGACGTTGCAACTGCACAGGATCTTTGACAGCACCGCCGTTAAAACCAACGATAACATCTCCCTGACGGATCCCGACCTTTTCAGCCGGACTCCCGCGCATAACACTGCTTATCAGGGCCCCTTTGGCACTTCGCAACCCGAATGACCGCGCCAGTTCTTCGGTAACCGGCTGGATCGAAACCCCCATCCAGCCGCGGCTGACGTTCCCCTTCTTGATGAGTTGCGAAAAAATCGGTTTTGCCATAGAAACCGGTATGGCAAAACCAATCCCCTGGCCCGCCGCCACGATGGCGGTATTGATGCCGATCACCTCGCCGTAGACATTCAGCAACGGCCCGCCCGAGTTACCAGGATTGATGGACGCATCCGTCTGGATAAAATTCTCATAGGTTTCGATGCCGACATTGGATCGACCCGTAGCAGAAATAACGCCCACCGTCATGGTTCGATCAAGGCCAAAGGGGTTGCCGATGGCAATTGCCCATTGGCCGACTTCCAACTTGTCCGAATCGCCCAAAACAGCCACCGGAAGATCGGTGGCATTAATTTTGATAACAGCGATATCGGTTTTATGGTCGCCACCCACCACCTTGGCGTCGTAGACCTTGTCGTTGGAGAGCTTTACTTGGATGCTCTCGGCGTCTCGCACGACATGGTCGTTGGTCACAATGTAACCATCCTTGCTGATTATAAAACCAGACCCAAGGCTTTTGTTTTGTTTATACTGAGGCCCGCTGAAAAAATCATCGAAAAATGGCGACAGTTCAAAAAATGGCTGAACGACCGTTTTTTTGCTGATAGTCGATACGTTGACCACACAGGGGGTTACTTTCTTGGCTATCATGCTGAAAGCCTTCTGTGTGGCGAGAATATCGCTCGGAACATCCTTAACAGGGGCTTCGGCCTCGCCTGCCTTGCGTTTTGACTCAAAAAAAAGTGGCGAATCTTCTTTCTTTGAGCAGCCAGCTACTCCGTAAACCATCATGGAGCAGAGACAAAAATAAAGAAGTGTACGCAGATAAAGATGCATTGATTCTCAATACCCGGAAGAATGAAATGACACAGTGCAAATCGTTTGAAAGATTAGCTAAACTCCTCAGGTATGTCAACGGATATAATCACGTAACCGCGCTGTTTCAGGTTGGAACAATCTGCTTGGCAATCCCGGTTGCCACCGTCATATCTGGCGATCAGCATTCAGATTTTTCCGCCCATTTTCGCAGCACCCTCACCCGCTCCACCACCGGAGGGTGAGAAAAGTAAAAAGCAGCATACAGCGGGTGAGGAAACAGATTGGAGAGGTTTTCCGCCGACAGTTTGACCATAGCCGAGGCCAGATCCTGCGGCCGGCCGGTCAGATCAGCCGCAAAACGGTCGGCCTCCCGCTCGTGACGGCGTGACCACCATGCTGAAAAAGGTGTTATCGGAAACAGCGCCAGTGACGCAATTAAACCGAGGATAACCATTTTGGCCGGCAGCGAAATGGTTCCCGACTCCCCCAACACTCCCGGCAGCCCCGGCCAATTCAACAACTGGAAGCTGATCCATGCCCCGGCCAGTGCCGCCACCTCTGCCCAGAGCAACCGTTTCCAGATATGCCCCTTCTTCCAGTGGCCAATCTCGTGGGCCAGCACCGCCACGATCTCGTTGTGGCTCATCTGGCTGATCAACGTATCATAGAGTACAATGCGCTTCACCTTGCCGATCCCGGTAAAATACGCATTGGAATGCTTGCTGCGCCGTGACGCATCCATTTTCATCACCCGTCCCACCCGCAAGCCCGCCTCTTCCATCATGGCGCGGATATCATCCACCAGCCCTTCTTCCGTAACCGGTTCAAATTTATTAAACAGCGGTTCGATTACATAGGGAGACAGGAACATCATAAACAAACTAAAAACGGCCATGAAGCCCCAGACACAGAGCCACCAATACTCAGGACTCCAGTGGATCAACCAGAAAGCGGCGCCAATCAGAATAAGCAGCAGCAATGTACCGATCGCTTGCGATTTAATAAAGTCCGTGCACCAGAGGCGAAATGTGGTGGTATTGAAACCATAGCGGGCCTCGATACAAAAGGTGCTGAAAAGTGTAAAAGGGATATCCAGCAGGGTCTGGATCCAGACCAGTATCACAAAAAAACAGATTCCGTTTGCTATCGGTTGGCTGGTTAGACTGTCTATGAAATGATCGTAGACGGTCAGAGCGCCCCCAAACAGAAAAACTATTAACAACAGGTTATTGAACAGCGATTCCCACAACCCCAGGCGACTTGAATCAAGGGTATAGGCGGTGCTGGTGCGAAGCCTTTCTTCATCGATAGCCTCTTCGAACCCTGCGGGAACAGCACTTCCATGCTGTTTGAGGTACTCCAGATTGATATACCGCAACCAATAGGTAAAGGCTGTCTCAGCAACAAACAAACAGAATAGGGCAAGTTTCGTCAATGGCAGTTCCTAAATGAATGAGATTATCGCCCCGTGGTGGTGCGGTACTAAGAAATAAGCGAAAACACATCCTTCACGCACTTCCCGATCCCCTCATACACCTGGGAAATGCGATTGGCAAGCATATAAGCTGGAGTGGTTACAATCATTTTATCACAATCAACGATAATACTGGTCACCGAGCAGTTCTGGTGAACTGCGCCGGTCTTCTCAATTTCCGCGGCAGTGTCGGCATCGTTGCCGATTGTGAGGGTGGGCGCCAGTTCCTTGCCCAACACAGCTGCGATCACCACCGGTGCGATACAGATACCACCGATCGGCTTTTTGGCAGCCGCCATCTCTTTCAGCAAACGGGCCACCTCGGGGTTTACCGTTGCGGCAGCGCCCTTCATGGCAAAGTCACACAGGTTCTTGGCTGCGCCGAAGCCACCCGGCAGGACTACCGCATCCAGATCGGAAGCCTTGACTTCCTTAATGTCGCGAATATTTCCACGGGCAATGCGGGCCGACTCCACTAGGACATTCCGTTTTGCTCCGGTCTCCTGCATGGTCAGATGATTTGTCTCGGGAAATTCGATGTTGGGAGCCATGCAAACAGCTTCCGCACCGCACTGGTCAATGGCCAACAGGGCAAAAACCGCCTCATGAATTTCACTGCCGTCACGTACGCCACACCCGGACAGAACAACACCAATCTTTTTCACAATTAATCCTCCTTTTCTACAATGATCTGCCCGGCCTTAACCACGGGCTGTATTTGCTTATGATTTCAGCTCCACAAGCGCCTGGCCACCGATCCAGCTTCCTTTGGGCAATTGTGCCATAACTATACAGCATGGCAAGGAAGCACCGCGAGCTGCACTAAATAGCCGCCTCGCTTCCTCACCCTGTTGGTGATTGGCTTACGGATTGAAGACTCCATGCAAAGTCAGACTTTTTGCCTGCCCCTGATCGACTCCAGCGCCACGAAGGTCAGGGCCATGATAGCGTAACCTGCCGCCAAGTGCCAGACCATGGGTGACGGAGGCGCAAACGGAGAAAAGATCGCCCCGCTGGACAGCGGCGAATGAATCACTCCGCACAGGGTAAGCAAGCCACACATCACCAGATAAAACGCTGCCCGGCCCGGCCGGTGATCAAGCACATGGGCAAAAGCCGCCCCCCATAGCAGCGAGGTAACAATAAAACCGTTTCCCAACATGGTCGTGGTCGTATATGTCTGCAACAGGTCTCCGGACAAATCAGCAGCGTTTTTGCCCAATCCTCCCAGCATCTGACCAAACTCAATCGAGACCAGACAGGCAATAACCGGAATAAAAGAAATCACTACGGCACGAAAATGCTTGCGGGGCGTGGCCTCAAAGGCCTGGGCGGTTATCTCGATCCCGATAAAGATCAGGATTGGCGCCACGGCAGCTTCGGGCAGCAACCCGACAAAAAACGAGAGGTAACCGAACGCCGCTCCCAAACCGATAAAAAGCGCCGTGGCAATGGTATAACCGGAACGTCCGCCCATTTCCTTGTAGGCTGGATGACCGATATAAGGGCAGGACTGGATCACACCGCCGCACATACCGGCCAGCAGGGTGGCGAAACCTTCCACCAGCAGGATATCGCGGGTATTGTAATCATCACCAGCCACCGCCGCGCTCTCGGCCACGTCCACACCACCCACCACCGTGGCCAGGGCAAAGGGAATCGCCAGCGGCATATAACCCAAGGCCCGTGTCATTCCGGGCAGGAACCCAAAAGACGGGAACGGCAGATTGATTGCCAATTCGGGTGAATGCAGCGCAAGCGCCGCCCCATGGGGAAGCAGGCCAAAAGCTCCCAGCATGTAATAGACAATAGTCCCGCAGAGAATGCCTGCCAATGCGCCGGGCATGCGCAAGGGCAGCTTAAACCGGGCCAGCAACGAAATAAAGACGATCCCCAGGGAGATAAAGCCGACCACCGGAGAGGCAAACAGTTTGAGGAACGGCAGATAGGCGATCAGCATCAATGCCACGGCCGCAATGCTCCCCAACAGGCCGGCACGTGGAACCATTCGCCGCAGGGCCGGGCCGCAAAAAGAGACGGCGATCTTGAAGATGCCCATCATGACGATAACTGCCATGCCTACCTGCCAGGTCAGTTGGGCGTCTTTGGTGGCCAGATAACAGGGGCCGATCACGCCAAAAGCCATGCCAAATGTGGAAGGCGTATCCAGTCCCAGCGGCATAGCTGTCACATCGTCACGCCCGCTGCGCCTGGCTAGCCGCCAAGCCATCCAAGAATAGAGCAGGTCACCCGCCAGCACCCCCATGGCACTTCCGGGCAACATTTTACAAAGCACCAAGTCACGCGGCATACCGAAGACACCGGTCAGGATGGCGGCCATGATGACTAAGTCAGAAAGGTTGTCCAGCATCAGACCAAAGAAGGCGTTAATGTCACCGATGGCAAACAGGCGGGGTTTTCGGGGCATGAGTGGCTCCTCCAAGATTAAGGAAAAGTGCCACACAGGAAAGATGAATGCAATATAAAATCCGACACTTAAGCGCACATACAAAAAATGCCCGACGGTCGAAACCGTCGGGCATTTTTACAACTAGCTTGGCAACCTGCTATTAGCTAGCCAAAGCCTTGTCAAAGCCGATATTAAAAGCCTTCTTGTTCAGTTCGATAAACGCCTCCGGCACGCTGGAAAGAACCGCCTTCTCGGCATTCTCCCGTGATACGGTGCCGGTCAGGGCCACCATGGCCCCCAAAGCAACGATGTTGGCGACGATTATACGCCCCACATCATCCTTGGCGGTGTTGATGATCGGGAAAGAGACCGTCTTGAAGTTGCCGGCCGGAAGTTTCTTGACCAGATCGGAGTCCACGAGCAACACCCCACCTTCCTTAAGGTCGTGAGAGTACTTGTCGCACGCTTCCTGGGTCATGGCCAAAAGAGCATCACAGGCGGTGACTTTGGGATAATCAATAGATTCCTCGGAAATGATGACTTCCGATTTGGAGGCGCCGCCCCGGGCTTCGGGACCGTAGCTCTGGGACTGAACAGCCTGTTTGCCTTCATAGATGGAGGCGGCTTTGGCCATGATGATACCGGCGGTAATCAGTCCCTGACCACCCGCTCCGGAAAACCTGAGTTCATATCTGGACATCGTTATGTTCTCCCTGTTGCGTATAATTTATTTGGCTTGAGCCCGGTTAATGACTTTTGCGTATTCTTCGCAGTATTCCGGTTTGTCTTCCTTGTGGAGGATGCCGGTCAGGACTTTGCCCTGCAGCTGCTCGGCGGTCATTTTCTCGGCGGCTTTGACCGGGACAGTCATGTCCTTGAGACGATTCATCATTTCTACAACCGATTTGAACTTGTTGCGCCGTCCATAGGTCGTGGGGCAGTCATCGAGGATTTCCACGACGGAGAAGCCTTTATGCTGGACAGCTTCAACGATCAACTTGTCGATCTGGTTGGCGTGAAAGGCGGTGCCGCGGGCTACAAAGGAGGCACCGGCGCCAATGGCCAGTTTGGCGATATCAAAGTTGGGATCGGGATTGCCGTAGGGAGTGGTGGAAGCCTTATGGCCGGTTGGGGTGGTGGGTGAGAACTGCCCACCGGTCATGCCGTAGATGTAGTTGTTCATGATGATGTAAGTCATGTTGATGTTGCGGCGACAGGCATGGATGAAGTGGTTGCCGCCAATGGCGGTGCCGTCTCCATCCCCGCCCACCATGATGACGTTCATTTCCGGCCGGGCCATTTTAACGCCGGTGGCAAAAGCGGCGCCACGGCCGTGTGCGGTGTGCAGGGTGCAGCAGTCAATATAGCCGGGCAGGCGCGAGGCGCAGCCGATGCCGGAGACAAGGGCGGTGTTGCTCTTATCCAGCTTGAGGGTGTCCATGGCGCGAATCAGCCCCTTCATAACAATACCGTGGCCACAGCCTGGGCACCAGATGTGAGGCAATTTGCCTGGACGCAGATAGTTTTCATAATTAAAAGCCATGAGTTATTTTACCTCCTTGATCTTTGCAAGGATCTGATCGGGGTTGATAGGTTCGCCATCGACGCGGAAGATGCCGTGTACCGGGGCTTTACCTTCGGCGCAACGCTCAACTTCGAGGGTGCACATGCCGAGGTTCATTTCCGGGGTGATGAAGGCTTTGGTCCTGGAAGCAAGGGCTTTGATCTGTTTGTCGGGGAACGGCCAGATGGTCTTGATCCGGAACATGCCTACTTTGATGCCCTGCTCGCGGGCGATGTTGATGGCGTAGCGTACGGAACGCGAGGTGGAGCCGAAGGCAACGACAACGACTTCGGCATCTTCCAGGCAATATTCCTCAAAGGTGACGATGTCATCGATATTGGCGTCGACCTTACGAACCTGGCGCTCTTCTTCGGCCTGGACAAGGCTGGCTTTGGTGGTGGGGAAGCCGTCCTGGGCCTTGTTGAGGCCGGTGACATGAAAACGGTAGCCTGAGCCGAAAGCAGCAAGGGGCGGCACGTCGCCGAAGCTGGTGTCGTAGGGTTTGTACTGTTCAGGTGGTACACTAGGCGCTGTGCGGGTGATGACTTCCAGCTCTCCCGGAGCGGGAAAGACGACCCGTTCACGCATGTGGGCAACGATTTCGTCCGGCATGATCATGACCGGAGTGCGGTACTTTTCCGCGAGGCTAAAGGCCCTCACTGTTTCTTCAAAGGTTTCCTGGACCGAAGCCGGAACCAGGCAGATGGCGGGATGGTCGCCATGGGTGCCCCATTTGGCGCTCATGATGTCGGATTGACTGGGGCCGGTGGGCATGCCGGTAGAGGGCCCGCCGCGCATAACATTGATGATCACGCAGGGGATCTCGGCGATGCAGCCGTAGCCGATCAGTTCCTGTTTCAGGGAAAGGCCGGGGCCGGAGGTGGAGGTGAGCACCTTGGCACCTGTCAGGGATGCGCCCAGGCAGGCGGCCATGGCGCCAATCTCGTCTTCCATTTGAATGAATTTTCCGCCGATCTTGGGAAGCTCATTGGAGAGTACTTCAGCGACTTCGGTTGAAGGCGTGATGGGATAGCCGGCAAAGAAGGTGCAGCCAGCGTAAAGGGCTCCCTGGGCCGCGGCCTCGTTACCCTGTAGAAACGCTACTTTTTGTGTCACGGTTCATTTCCTCCTGGTTGTATTTAGCTAACTTTAATTGCAAAGTCCGGGCAGCGTAGTTCGCATTGCATGCACTTGATGCAGGCATCCAGATTTTTGACCGAAACGCACCTGCCATCCATCTCAAGTACTTTCGTTGGGCAAAACTCGATACAGATGTAACAAGCCTTGCAGAGCTTCTCGATAATTTCTATTTTCGGTTTTTGGTCCATCTAGGTTACTCCCTTGTACATAAGTATTTTGGTCTCTTACCAACCACTTAAGGTGATAATCAATCGTTAGTTAATCGCGGCAGTAAATTACAGGAAAACAGGTTTGCTACCAGGCCATAAAAACGGCAGGCATTTACATTACAAAATTTTTCCTTGGTTTGCAAGAAGAGCGATACTCCTCACCTCAAACACAATGACATGTTGGAAGTAAGTAGCAGGCCACCCAATCTGTGCACGTTAGTTAGAAAGAACTGCGATCTTTCCAGATGTTCCGGAAAGATCGCAGTGATTCAGCCGGTAACCAAACAAATCTTAGTTTAAGCGTATTAGCTGTCGTATTCGTAAGATTCTTACGGCTGCATTACAGCTAGTTAGGCTCAATTACTTCTCGTCAAGCTGCAAATACTTGTAAATTTTATCCTTGTTCGGTTCTATTTTTTCGTTAATGACTTTCTGATACTCTGCAGGAGTCGGCAGTTTTCCGAGAAGCGCGGTAACGGCTCCGAGCTCGGCGGAACCAAGATAGACTCTTGTGTTGTCGCCAATGCGGTTATCAAAGTTTCGGGTTGAAGTGGAGTAGGCCGTAACTCCTGCTGGTACGCGCGCCTGGTTACCCATGCAGAGCGAACAACCGGGGATCTCGATCCGGGCACCGAAGGCAGCGAAAACCTGGAACATAGATTCTGACTTAAGCTTATTGCTATCCATACGGGTCGGCGGGCAGAGCCAGGTACGTACATTGGTGTTGAACTTTTCACCACGCCAAACTTCCGCCGCTGCGCGGAAATGGCCGATGTTAGTCATGCAGGATCCAATGAAGACATCCTGGATCGGGTCGCCGGCAACTTCTGAGAGAAGCTTGACATCATCCGGATCGTTCGGGCAAGCCAGGATCGGTTCCGTAATTGCATTCAGATCGATCTCGATTACCGCTGCGTACTCGGCATTTTTATCGGCTTTCAACAGAGTGGGTTTTTTAAGCCACTCTTCAACGGCACTAATCCGCTTCAGCAGAGTTTCCTTGGTCTGGTAGCCATCCTCGACCATCGATTTCATCAAAGCAACATTGGAGCGAAGGAATTCGGAAATAGTCTTTTCAGAAAGCGCAATGCAACCGGCGGCGGCTGACCGTTCCGCGGCAGCATCGGTCAATTCATAGGCCTGTTCGACGCTCAGATCTGGCAGTCCTTCCATCTCCAGGAGACGGCCGTTAAAAATATTAACTTTGTTTTTCTTGGGTACGGTCAGATGCCCCTGCTTAATGGCAAAGTAAGGAATGGCGTTGACAACATCACGCAGGGTAATGCCGGGGTTAAGTTTTCCTTTGAAACGCACCAGAACCGATTCCGGCATATCAAGAGGCATGAATCCCATGGCTGCAGCAAAAGCTACCAGACCGGAACCAGCCGGGAATGATATACCCATAGGGAAACGGGTGTGGGAGTCACCACCTGTACCAACGGTATCAGGCGTACACAGCCGGTTGAGCCAGGAATGGATGACACCGTCACCCGGTTTCAAAACAACGCCGCCACGCTCGGCCATGAAGCCAGGAAGCGTACTCTGCATCTTAACGTCGGTCGGCTTGGGATAGGCAGCGGTATGACAGAAGGACTGCATAACCATCGGAGCCTGAAATTTAAGACAAGCAAGCTCTTTAAGTTCGTCGGATGTCATGGGACCAGTAGTATCCTGGCTACCCACAGTGGTCATTAAAGGCTCGCAAGCGGTTCCGGGCAGGATGCCGGCTACGCCGCAAGCAGCACCTACCATTTTCTGGGCAAGGGTATATCCCTGATTTGCCTTGGGCACCGGATTGTCAGGCAGTGTGAACACGGTGGAAGGCTTCAAACCGAGAGCCTGACGGGCCTTGTCGGTCACGGCGCGACCAATGATCAGGGGAATACGGCCGCCGGCGCGGTATTCATCAGCCAGGGTGTTGGGAGCCAGAGTGAATTTGGAAAGCTCTTTTCCACTTTCATCGGTGATTTGACCCTTAACGGTATCGATAACGATGACATCACCGGTTTTCATACCAGTTACGTCAGTTTTAATCGGAAGACCGCCGGAATCCTCGGCAGTGTTGAAGAAGATTGGGGCAATGGCACCACCGATGACCACACCAGCGGTCCTCTTGTTGGGTACACAGGGAATATCATCGCCAATGGCCCAGAGAACACTGTTACAAGCAGATTTACGAGACGAACCGGTACCAACCACGTCACCGACAAATGCTACCTGAAATCCTTCCTGACGGAATTTGGCAATGGTAGCCAATCCATCCGGAAACTTTGCTTTACCCATAGAGAGCGCATGCAGCGGGATATCGGGACGGCTCCAGGCGTCAGCGGCCGGAGAGAAATCATCGGTGTTGATTTCGCCATCCACCTTGTAGACCTTGACCTTGATAGATGCAGGCACTCCCTTGCGCGCCGTGAACCACTCTGCCTCAGCCCAGGCATTCATGACCTTGGCAGCTGCGGCATTTTTTGTTTTTGCCAGAGCGGCAACTTCATCAAAGGCGTCGTAAACGAGGGTGATGCGGGACAGAGCAATGGCTGCTTCATCCGCAAGATTCTTATCTTGCAATGCCGCAACAAGCGGAGTCACGTTGTACCCGCCTAACATGGTGCCGAGTATGCGGATAGCGTCTACAGGAGTGAGCAACGGCGATGTAGTCTTACCGGAGACAATCCCTGCCAGGAACTCAGCTTTAACTTTGGCCGAAGCGTCGACACCCGGTGAAACACGCTCTTTCAGCAGGTTCAGCAGAAATTCTTCTTTGCCTTTGGGCGGCTTAACCAGAAGTGCGCAGAGTTCGCTTGTCTGCTGTGGTGTGAGAGGTAACGCAGGAATACCCATTTCGGAACGTTCTTTCTCATGCTGCAGATAGGCTTCAATCATTTGATTTTCCTCCATTTGAGAGTGGATGCTAAATTCATGCTACCTAGCGTACTGTTTATGACAAAAAAACAAAATTAAATCAATACTCACTTTGCTTTCTGACGATATGTTTGTTTAGGTATAAACCTCAAAATTGAATACAGCTTACCGGCTCGATTTTCTCAAATGAACTGGAGCTTGTCAGTCCGACGGGCTGTTGAAACTTTGATTTCAGAGTATCAGGCTTGAGAACGATATCTCCCTGGGCAATCAGGTAGCCGTAGGAAAGTCCGAGCATATCCGCAACTCCGCCCATGGTTAGATTCATGCGAATGTAGTCGCGATTAAGCCGGGCAAGAAACGGGATATAATCAGCCTGTTGCGCCAGTATCCTCTCCAGTTCCTGTCCGTCGCGCCTGATGCGGGAAAGCCCCAGTGCTCCTCCGCGGTGCAGCGTAGTAGTATCTTCCACAGCCTGCATTAGACGCGCCATCATGGCAAACGAGGCACGCCGGAAACAACAGCCCCGCGCAATAGCGGCACGATAGGCCGGCAACGCAACGTCGAACAGCGCAGGAAATCCGTCAAGTGACTCACGAATTATTCCCCCTGCGCGGAAACGGTCCCGAACCTGCCCGCCATTGGTTGCCCGCTCACCACCCGCATTGAAAAACTCAGCTGCCAGTGATGCGATGCTGCTCCTCAGGGAATGTTCATCAGGAGAGGGACTGTGCCAACGGGCAATGAGCAGCATGCCGCTGAGAAAAAAGTACCCTTTGTGGGTGTTTGTGCCCAAAACCTGCTTCATGGTCAGCTCGGTTCGCTTAGCAACACAAACCTGTTTATCAAATGATTCTCCGGAGTTGAGCGAACAGAGCAAGTCACGGAGATAAACTGCAATAATCTGGAGGGAACGCTCCATGGTGGAGAGCGGCAGGTCCGGGTGGGAGCCACTATCAGCCAAATCAACCAAACCCGGCTTCGGGGTCAGGTAAAGCTCAAGCGCGGCGCCCTCTGCCAAGGCAGTGGCCAGCTGTTCAGTCTCTGTAAGGAGCGAGGAGTTCATCAATTTTTTCCGTAAGATCCGATGCGGTGTGCCGGCCGAGCCGGATACATTCCACCGCGGAACGGTCGCAAACCAGGCAGGGGCGTGGAGGCAGAGAGAGGGTTGCCCGGTCGATTTGCCGGCCCTGGCTGTCGTATACGTCCAAATCCACCAACCGGGCCGCAGGTTGTGACGTTTCAAGTGTCATGCAACGATGCTTTACTTCAACGGCGGCCTGCTGAATTCCCATAATGGCATAGGAGCCCATCAGGTCGTGGGAGGTTTCCAGAATAGCCAGTCCAGACTGCTCTTCGGCCAGCTTGTCAAGCGCCCAGGCGAAGAGCATTCCAGACCCCGGCGGATTTTTGATCGCGCCGGGAATATTCAACGAGAGAACCAAGGTGGCAGGATAGCCGACCGCAAGATGACGGTCAAGCTGTTCCTGCCTGTGGTCCCTGGTTCTCAGAATTTCACTCTTTAACTTGTCTGATAACATCGATGATTGATCCATCGCGGTATTCAACCAGAGCAACAACCTTGTCCAAGAATTCCAACGGAGCCGGCGCACCGGTGATGCCATAGATCTCGTCGCGCAGTTGGTGGATGTCCTTGACGGGAAGCCGCATTTTGAGGAGTTCCTTTTTCAGATCGGGATGCCTGTCATTGACGGCGATGCCACGCTCGGTAACGATAACGTCAACCGTTTCTCCCGGAGTGGTGATTGTAGTAACCGCGTCGCGGATCATGGGCAGGCGACCGCGGATGGAGGGAACCACGATGATCGTGAGCTTGGCTCCGGCGGCGGTGTCGCAGTGACCACCGGTATTGTGCAGCAGATGCCCCATGGATTCAGTGTTGACATTGACGTTGAAATCCACGTCAACTTCGGTAGCACTGAGAATTACGCAGTCAAGACGGTTGACAACGCTTCCGGCGTTGAAGGGGTTGGCGTACATGTCGCAACTGATTTCCATGTGCTTTACGTTGCGGGCGATGGATTCCACTGCCCGGAGGTCAAAACACTGTACGTCAAACAGGGCTTCAAACAGACCTTCCTCCAGCATATCTACAAAGTAGCCGGTGATCCCGCCGCAGCCAAAGCTACCCTTGACTTTGTTCTGGCGCATCAGGGTGCGCACCTGGTCGGCCACGGACAATGAAATGCCACCGGTTCCGGTCTGGAAGGAGAAGCCGTTCTTAACATAACCGGATGCTTCAATTACCTTGGCGGCATATTTTGCGGTGAGCAGCCCCATCGGATCGGTTGTAATGCGGGTAGTAGAGGAAACGATTTTTGCGGGATCACCGAGGCATTCAACGGTAGCGACAAAATCCACGTCAGTTGAATAAACGCTGATCGGCGCGACAGGATACGGAACCAGGTTGTCGGTAACAGCCACAACCTTTTTTGCGCAGAGGGCATCTACCAAAGCATAACCGAGGCTGCCACAGGCCGAAGCACCGGATGATGCGTTAAAATTGCCGAATTCGTCACAACAGGGAGCAGCCAGAAATGCCACATCAATCTGCACTTCGCCCGTCATTACGGAACGAGCGCGGCCGCCGTGGGAGCGAACGATAATCGGACAATCCAGCTCTCCTGTGGAGACCATTTCAGCAATCTTGCCGTTAACGCCGCACTCAAACTTAGTGATGACCCCTTTTTGAATAAAGGGAATAAGTTCTTTGTGAACAACATGCACTGAAGAGGAAGCGATAGTGATATTACGGATACCCAAGGCATCAATTTCCGCAACCAAATCGTTAAGAAGCTTGTCGCCGTTTCTCAGGCTGTGATGTGTGGAGATGGTCATGCCATCTTTTAGACCTGACGCAATAATCGCATCCTTGAGAGTACCAACATACTTCTTTTCTTCGAGGCCAACGCGACGGTTTGGACGGGTGGCACGATCACCAGTCGGCTGGATGCTCCAAGGGTCGCTGTATGGGATCAGTTCCTTCCCAAGAAAAGTTTTTGGAATCATTCGTCCCAGACTATTCCGTACCATAGATTTCCTCCTCGTTAATAGGTTCGTCAACCAAACCTTGTGCATAGGCGGTGTGCAGAACAAGAACCGCACGTTTAACCACAGGCGCATCAATCATCTTGCCGCGCAAGGAGATAACGCCGGTGCCCATCTCGCGGGCGCGCTTGATAGCGTCGACAACCTCGAGAGCATAATCGACCTCTTTCTGCTTAGGAGCAAAGACTTCGTGAATTATATCGATCTGACGCGGATTGACCAAGCTTTTGCCGGTAAAACCGAGGATTTTGATCAATTCGGTCTCCCGACGTAAGGCTTCCATATCATTGACATCGGAGAAAACACTGTCGATGGCCTGGATACCGGCTGCCTTGGCGGCCATCACGATTCTCAATCGGGCACTTGACAGCTCTTCGCCCCCCTTGGTGCGCTCGATTCCCATGCTAGCGGTATAATCTTCAGCGCCAAAGGCCAGACCTATCAGCCGCGGTGATGCATATGCGATTGTTTCACAGTTAATCACGCCATCAGCAGTCTCTATGGAGGGCAGAATACGGAAATGACCTGCCTTCAGACCATTCTCTTTCTCGAACTTAGTCAATATGACGTCAAGTTGCTGAATGATTTCCGGCTTAGTGGCCATGGGGAGACGGATGCCGTCGGGCAGACCCGGCAGAACCATTTTTAGATCGTCCTCGGCCCACTTGGTGTCCAGGGCGTTAATACGCACAAGAACTTCCTTGTCCCGCTTTTCAGGTGTGTACATGTCCAGAAAGCTTCTGATCATGAAGCGAGCAGCATCCTTTTCATTCAGCGGAACGGCG
>WSSedB1CaDRAFT_10000497_pt1 | contig 17081 bp, 15 predicted proteins | sample WetSurSB1Cattail_FD_9460 | JGI IMG/M metagenome (IMG submission 9460)
CTGAATGGTTCCACCTGTTCCCATACCGAACACAGCAGTTAAGCATTCAGAGGCTGAAAGTACTTGGGTGGCGACGCCCTGGGAGGATAGGAAATTGCCGGTTAATAAGAGCGCTTGCCAGTAAATGGTAGGTGCTTTTTTCGTATGCAAAAGCATCACCACCAAGTTCTGATTTTATGCGGGTGCTGTCTGGTTTCGCAGGGGCCGCCGGATAGAAGGCAGCTGCACTCCAGAGGCGATACACGCATGACTTGGGTGGCGATGCCCTGGGAGGATAGGAAATTGCCGGTTAAAAGTAAGAGCACTTGCCAGTAAATGGTGAGTGCTTTTTTGTGTTTACTGAATCATTTATGAAAGAATAAATATATTCCTACCAATAAGAAGGTATTCTTTGAAATATGTCGAATTTATAACAAGATAGAAAATAGACATGGAGGTAGAGAGATGAATTTTCCGGAAACTATAAAGACAAACGAAGACATTTTAAATGCATTTAAGGTTGTGCTGCCATATATTAAGAAAGTTACACGCGAGGATATGGTTCTTGGACTTAGCAGCTTGACCGAGTATATCGACTATGCACCGGGTAAGCGTCTTGAAATTGATCTTGCAGCGGGTAAACCTGTCAATAATATTAGTACGATTGTTGAGTGCATCAATGGAAACAAGGAAACTTTTGCTGATATTGATGCCTCTGTCTATGGTAAGCCGATTAAGACGATATTTACACCGATTCATGGCATCAATGGTGAAGTTATTGGTACGTTTAGTTCTGGCGTTGATATGAATGAAAATGCAAGTCTCATTGAAGCTGTAAAAGAAATTGCGGCTTCGACACAGACGGTTTTTCATGCAGTTGAACAAGTTGCTGATAGTGCTGGTGAGCTTGCGAAAGCTGGTCAGGAATCTATTGCTGAAGCGGCTGTACTCAAAGAGAAGAATGCTGATACGATCAAGGTTATTGAGTTTATCAACAATATTGCACAACAGACGAATCTCCTCGGACTCAATGCAGCTATTGAAGCAGCACGTGCAGGTGAGCAGGGACGTGGCTTTGCTGTTGTAGCTGAAGAAGTGCGTAAACTTGCAGAACAGTCGCGTACGGCTACAGAAAAAATTCGGGCAACTCTTGCTGAAATGAACCGTGCTGTTGCTGAAATTTCTAAATCAATTGAAACTACCGGGGCAATTAGTGAAGAACAGGCGGCTTCAACAGAAGAAATTACAGCAAATCTTTCGCATGTTACGAAGGCAGTGGAAGATCTTAATACTTTTGTTGAAAAGTATAAATAATCTTTTTATAGGATAATCATAGCATGAGCAGCAACAGAGACATCAAATAATGGTGGCTCTGCTTTTTTTTATGACTGATGACTGTAGAAAACACAACAGAATATATTGCTTTGAGAAATAGGCCTTGTTTTTCCGGTGAAGAAGTCAAGAAACATCGCAGTGCTGCTATGAATGTACTTTTTTTTTTCTGAACCTATAGAAAATGAAAAAAGTGCATAAATTTAAATTATCGGGAAACTTTTTGTTTTCTTAAAGAAGCGGTTATTATAAGATATTTATACGAAAAATATTAGCCATGCAGCTGTACGACAATCGTCTTGTGAATTTGAAAAGGATAACTTTTTGTGTAAAATAAGGAAAGCCTTGTTTTTCAAATGAAGGAAAGATAAAGCTTGAGCTAAACCGGAATAACATCAACCTTTTTTCTTGTTGCAAAAGACAAAGCCTGCAATAAAGATGATATAAACAAGTTAAGAAATAAGTAGAATATCTATAGGACATAAGTAATAAAATTTTTTAATAGCTGTATCGTTGGTATAAATCATGATATAATTAAAATAGATTTTGCAGAAGCTTTATTACGTACTAAAAAATAAAGAAAATTTGCAATACTCAAAAATGTTTTCTAATAAAAGGGGCTGGGTGTATGAGGTTTACAAAAATTAGAAATAAAATGTTGGTTGTACTTATTCCATTGTTTTTAGTTTCTTTTATTGCGTTAATGAGTATCAGTTTTTATATTTCACGAAATAGTATGAAGGATCAGTCGCTGGAGTCGTTACGCCTTATTTCTGATAAATATGCATTAACTGTCGAATATGGTATTCAGACACAAATGAATCATTTGGAGTCAATTGCAAATCTTACTGTAGTACATTCACTGGATGAAGATGCTATTGTAAAACGACTGGCGGCAGAAGAAAAGCGGGTTAAGGGGTATAGCACATTGTTTTTTATTAACTTGAAAGACCCGGCACATGATTATGGCATTACAGCAGAAGGCAGCAAGTTTGATTATAAGACACGGGCCTATACGAAGCATATCCTTGCAGATAAGAAATCGTATGTATCAGAGCCGTCTGTTTCCTCAACGACGGGGGCACTGTCTGTTATGCTGGTGACTCCGGTTATGGAAGGCACAACATTGATTGGTTTTATAGGTGGTACAGTTCCTTTGGACTATCTGACAACGCTGATGGAAAAGACAAAATTTGCTGATACAGGGTATGGCTATATTATAGATAAGGATGGGCTTATTCTTGCGGAGCCAAGAAACAAAGAACTTATTGGAAAGGGGAATGTGAAAGATGCAGCGGACAGTAAACTACAGTCAGCATTTGCATCAGCAATCGAAAGCAAGGAAAAGGTTTCTTTTAATTATGCGCAGGAAGATCGTACAGAATTGATGTCGATGATGACTCCGATTGAATTGGAAGGCAATCGCTGGGAACTGTGTATTGTTGCTCCGGTAGATGAAGTAAATGCACCAGTCAATCGACTTGGCAAAATTCTGATTGGTGTAGCACTTTTTTCTTTGCTGGCGGCAATTGCGATTATTATATTGTTTGCAAAAAAAATAGCGGCACCGCTGCAATACATTTTGAATGAATATAATATCCTGAACAGTGGTGATTTGCGTCCGCGTGAAATGAAAATTGACTTGGAAGATGAAATCGGTCAGTTGGCAAAAGGCTTTGTTACGATGCAGATGACCCTGGCAAAACTGATTAAAAACACACAGGCACAGGCAGAAACGGTTGCGTCGACAAGTGAAGAGCTCACGGCAAATGCTACGCAATCATCTGATGCAGCGGAAAGTGTAGCAGAGTCTATTACGGATATTTCCGAAGGGGCTGAAAAGCAGGCAAATGAAGCCCACACGTCTTCGACAGCGGCAAAAAATATAGCTGGAGCAGCCCGAATGATTTCAACGAAGGCAACAAAGGTTGGAAAAATTGTGGACCATACCAATAAGGAAGTAGAGGGTGGGCGCAATGAAGTTGCCAAGGTTGTTGTCCAGATGAATAAAATCGAAGCGGGATCGGTGAATGTTGAACGTTCAATTAGGGAATTGGCTGAAGGATCGAAGAAAATTAATAGTATGGTGGAACTAATTTCTACGATTGCAGATCAAACAAATCTTTTGGCACTGAATGCGGCAATCGAGGCCGCTCGTGCTGGTGAACATGGCAAAGGATTTGCTGTTGTTGCGGAGGAAGTTCGTAAGCTTGCCGAAGAATCAAATAAGGCATCACAGAATATTGCTGAACTTGTAATGAAGAATCAGAAAGATATGGATACGGCTATTGATGCAACAAAGAGCAGTAATGATGGTGTTAAAATAGGCCTGAGTGCAGTGGACTCAGCTGATACGACTTTCAAGAATATTGTATCGGCAATTGCTGAATTGTCGGATGAGATTGTTGGTATTTCAACTTCAATCAACCAGATGGTTCTTGACTGTGATTCTATGATGGCATCAATCGATCATATTGACAGTATCAGCAAGTCTAGTGCGTCTGACTGCCAGTCGGTTTCGGCGGCAACTGAGGAACAGGCTGCATCAATGCGTGAGGTTGCACAGGCAAGTCAGAGTCTGGCGGAACTTGCAGCAAATCTGCAGAAGGAAGTTGTGAAGTTTAAGGTTTGATCTATTGTCTGTCAGGCAAAGCTCAAAGTAAATGAAACGATATAGGAATGAACTGCTATACTGCGAAATTGGTATGGCAGTTTTTGATGCGAGGGTATAAGCTAATCTGACAGATAAGCACCTTGCATCTTTTGATCATAAAGATATCGTTTACAATAGGAGTATAACTAATTGAATAGTATATACTGAATGGCAGCTAAAACAATTGGTTACTGTCTGCTCAATTATATATGTGAAGAGTATCTTTTCGGAAGCTCTTGCAAAAACAAAGGTTTTCGGCTAGAATGAAGATGTAAGATTGTATGAAAAGGCGGTAAGTGCAAGTGGATTTTGAATATTTAGAACCGGAAACCATAGAGCTTTTACTAAGCATTGCTCCGACGGATGCCAGCTTGAAGGAAGAAGGCTGGGACAATACATTGGAATTACAGCTTTTATTGGAAGAGGCGGCGATATGAGTTTAAAACCAGAAGTGCGGATGAAGCTGCAAGTACAGATTGATGCGCTCAAAAAGCGTATGGAATATGATGCAAATGATCTTGACTATGAAACGCATCTTCAAGCGGTGCGTGAACTGCAAAAGATTCTTGATCGAAAATAACAAGTGCTGCTGAAAGCTTATTTCGGCAGCTTTTCTTTATGATGGATAAAAAACAAAAAAACAGAAGGTGGCGGTGTATATATGAAGAATTTAATAAAAAAGTTGATAGAGCTTATAAGGTATCCACAGCAAACAATTCCGGTACTGGCAGCGCAGGGGGTTATGAAGGAAGCAATGGTTGTCGTCAGCACATCGGCGATTGTTTCGGCAGTTTTAGCGGGATTTGTATTCAAGGATATGCCAACGTCAGTCGCGGCAGTCAGCATGGTTGTGATGGTTATTCTGCCGTTTGTAGTATGGGGCGCTGCGGCTTGTATTGCATATTTTTTTGCACGATTGTTTGGCGGGCAGGGGAGTATGCGGCAGCTTTTGATCGTAATGGGTTATATCAGTGTTTTTGATATAATTGGTCTTATACTGGGAAGTGCGGCAGTGTCAATCAGTCTGCCTGATTTTTTGCCGATGGTCTGCCGTGTATGGGCACTGTGCCTTTATGTGCTGGCAGTTAAGGAGGTACTTCATCTTCCATTCAAAAAAGCAATTGCGGCCATTCTGGTACCGGTTTTCTTGCTTATAGGGCTGTTTGTGTTTCTTTTTGTGGCGATTATGAAAGCACAGTTCCTTGGAGCATGAAAAATACTTTTTCTTGTCTGGAAGACTAAAGTATAGTAAAATAGAAATAGTCTGTATTTTGTGAGATGTCGGCAGAAGACTTTCAGAAAAGAACCAGACAGATAATGTAGGATAGAAGAAAACTAAGGGGGATTTCCATGTCAGAAAGAATGACGATGCAGGATGTTCTCAAAGAGTACGGGATTCCACAGATTAAGCTGGATGTCCATGCAACTCGTGAGGAATGTCTGAAACTCAGAGAAAAGCTTATGGCGATTCGTGATTTGAGCCAAGCGAAGGAACAAGGGTATCTTAATATTGACTGTAAGCTATATATCGATGTACACGATATCGATCGCTATTTATCCGGCGAGCTTGATACCTTGGGTGAAATTTATGCATTTCCAGAAGATATTAAAGCATTTCGGGAGGAAGAATAAAAATGAATCTTAAAAAAATAGGGACGATCTTTTTTCTTTGTGTATTTGTCATGACATCAGTGGCATTTGCAGCAAAGGGTGGTGCACGTATGTCTGCACCAAGGACGACAAGCAACAGTGTAACAACGCAGAAGAATGTATCAGAACCATCAACAAAGACAACGCAGTCGAAGGACTATAAACCATCGACCGATGCAAAGTCACTTACGAAAGAAGCACCTGCAACAGGTGCAAAAGCCAATGCAGCAGCTGCTGCAACAAAGAGCAGCACACCATGGGGCGGCATGATGCGCAACATAGGTCTTCTTGCAGGAGGGATGTTCCTCGGCAGCATGCTCAGTAATTTGTTTGGCATGGGTGGTCTTGGTGGAGTAATGGGAGATATTATGGGCCTTCTCGTGAATATTGTTATTTTTGGAGCAGCAGTATTCATGATCGGACGTATACTTTGGAATAAATTCCGCGGACGCTCCAAGGAAAAAAACGATAATGTATATCGTAACAACTACGAAACGTCAATGCGTCAACAACCACAGCAGGAACAGCCACAGAAAAAAATTATTGATATCACGCCATCAAACAATGGCTATGAGGCAAAGAGCAAAGCAGATGAATATCGCAGAAGATAAAAAAATGCTGCTATTTTATTGAACGAAAGGGACGATGACCAAATGATAAAAGAATCCACAGTGACTGCAGTTGATGATCTTATCGAACGCTATCCGGCACTTCATGATTGCAGGGACGATATGGTCGCAGCTGTTGCAGCACTCTGTGACAGTTATCGCGCGAAGCATAAGCTGCTTATCTGCGGCAATGGCGGTAGTGCGGCAGATTCGGAGCATATTGTGGGAGAACTTATGAAGGGGTTTATTTTGCCGAGAAAGATCAAGACGTCCATGCGTGAGGAAATCAAAGCACTTTTTCCAGAACATGCAGACTATTTGGCAGATCATCTGCAAAGTACGCTCCCTGCAATCTCTCTTGTAAATCAGATTGCACTGAATACAGCGTTTGCAAATGACCAGGCGCCGGATCTGTCGTTTGCACAGCAGGTTCTTGGCATGGGCGAAAAGGGTGATGTGTTTTTGGGCATTAGTACATCGGGAAATTCGACAAATGTGATCTATGGTGCTGAGATGGCAAAGGTCAAGGGGCTTACGGTTATTACACTTACGGGTGAAGGTGGCGGTGAGCTCAGGAACATATCGGATATTTGTATTCGTGTGCCGGAAAAAGAAACATATAAGATTCAGGAATATCATTTGCCAGTCTACCATATGCTCTGTATAGCAGCAGAAAATGAATTCTTTGGTGCATAAAAATGGATGGTGCCGCATTATGAAGCGGCACCTTTTTTGCGTTGTTTCTTTATTTTTGTTCTAGATACAGGTGATATGAAATAAAAATATTGTTTTAGATATTATAATATGGAGGTAGTTTTATGATTTCAGAAAAAGCGATGATGAATCTCCAGAATGGCAGTGATGTACGTGGTGTTGCGACAGCGGGGGTTGCAGATGAGCCTGTAACACTGTTCCCAGAGGCCGCAAATCGTATCGTGGCTGCTTTTGTGAAGTTTTTGGTAAAAAAAACAGGTAAGAGTGCGGCGGATTTGAAAGTTGCTGTAGGGCATGACTCCCGTATATCAGCAAATAGTCTGAGGGAGGAAGCACTCCGGGGAATCGTGTCAGAAGGGGCTGCAGCAGTTGACTGCGGACTCGCGTCGACACCAGCGATGTTTATGTCAATTGTATTCAATGAAACGAATATGGATGGATCTATTATGATTACGGCAAGTCATTTGCCGTATAATCGAAACGGGCTTAAGTTTTTCACTGAAGATGGTGGGCTTGAAAAAAGCGAAATCACTGAAGTGTTAAAACTGGCTGTCGAAGGCAGGCAGCAGATTGTGGATATTACGGCGGTGGAAAAGGTCAATCTTATCGAACTCTATGCCAAAAATCTTTGCCGAAAGATCTGTGAAGGCATTAAGGCAGCAGACTATGCACATCCGCTCAAAGGTATGCATATTGTTGTCGACGCTGGTAATGGTGCGGGTGGATTTTTTGCAGCGAAGGTACTCGACGTGCTTGGGGCGGATACATCAGGCAGTCTGTTTCTTGATCCGGACGGATATTTCCCCAATCATATTCCAAATCCGGAAAATCAGCAGGCAATGGATGCAATCCGGGGGGCTGTTCTCAGCAGCAAGGCAGATCTTGGTATTATTTTTGATACAGATGTTGATCGTATGTCAGCAGTTTTGCCGGATGGGGAACAGCTAAATCGCAATGCACTCATTGCTATGATGGCTGCAATTCTTGCACCGGATTATCCAGGCAGTACGATTATTACGGATTCGGTTACATCTGACGAACTGGCAACATTCATTGAGAAAGATCTTAAGCTTAAACATCATCGCTTTAAACGTGGTTATAAGAATGTTATTGATGAATGCAAGCGTCTTAATAAAGCTGGTACAGTATCGCCGCTTGCGATTGAAACATCAGGTCACGGTGCACTCAGTGAAAATTACTATCTTGATGATGGAGCTTATCTTGCAGTGAAGATGCTTATTGCAGCTGCCAGAGCAAAGCAGGATGGCAGGGCTTTTGGCGATCTTATCAAAACATTGGGATATCCGGCGGAAAGTGTGGAATACCGTCTTAGGATTAAAACGGAGGATTTCCATACGTATGGTGAAGAAGTTCTGGCGACATTTACGCAGCGTGCTGAAACTGCTGGACTGAAATTCGTGTCGCCGTCGTATGAAGGCGTGCGTATTGTATTTGCTAAGGGCTGGGCACTTCTGCGTATGTCCTTGCATGATCCTAATATGCCGTTGAATATTGAGGGTAAAGAAGTCGGTGAATGCAAAAAAATTGCTGCACAGGTTAAAAATCTTCTACGAGGTTTTGAGGCTCTTGATTTGAGTGCATTTGATAAATGAACTAAAGTGACAAACAGACCGGTATCATTTTGATGCTGGTCTGTTTGGTTTTGCCGGACTTTTACAGAATAGCTTTGTATTTAAGGTGAAAGTATAATATAATTGTAGAGGATTGGATAAACAGGAGCAGGACGAATCATCCGGCAAATTTTTTGCAATAGAAGGAAGTCTGCTGGCAGGATAGAATATAATGGGGTACGGAAGCTTGAAAGGGTGGAGAAATGGTTAATCATAAAATAACATCAATGACGGAGAGCGGACTGCTGGCGGCGATGACTGTAATCATGGCACTTATCGCGGTCTATGTTCCGGTTGTTGGTGCGCTTGCAGCACTGATCTGGCCATTGCCGGTTATTGTGCTTATTGTGCGGCATGGCCTGCGTTGGGGCATTATGTCGATTTTTGTATCGGGTGTGCTTATGGCGGTTCTTTTAGAACCGATATTGTCACTGCGTATGGTCATTGCCTTCGCACCGGTTGGAATTATGCTGGGAATAGGCTATCGCAGGGGATTCTCAACTACAAAAATATTTTTGACGACGATTGTTGTCTCGATTGTGGCAAAGCTTGTAGCACTGGGACTTGTCTTTGCGATGACGAATATCAATCCACTTAATATGCAGGTAGATATGATGAAGGATGCATTCAATGATTCGATTGATATTTATCGAGATATGAACATGAATGAGGAACAGATTGAGCAAACAGCAAATGCTTTTGCGCAGAGTATGCAGATTGTATCCATACTGATGCCGCTGATTGTTGTACTTATGGGCCTGCTTGATACCTTTATTAATTTTATTGTTGCGGGTAAGGTCCTACGGCGTCTGGGAATGTCAGATGTACCTGAATTTCCACCATTCAGACAGTGGCATTTACCAAAAGTGTTTATCTATCTCTATGGTTTTGGCCTTGTTGGGATGTATTGGGGGGGCACACGTCAAATTGACCTCTTGTATCAGATTGCAATGAATATGAATATGCTCGCGACTTTTGTTGGTTTAATACAGGGGCTGTCTTTATTTCAATACTGGGCGGAACAGGCACATTTGTCAAAATTTGTGCGATGGATTATACTTATCCTTATACTGTTTAATGGAATGTTTGCACAAATACTGGCATTTACCGGTCTTTTTGACATGGTCTTTGATTATCGACGCCGTTTTGGACAAAAAAATGGATAATGATTTGAAATGGGGGGGTAGCTATGCCTCGTAATTTGTCTGCCTGGATGGATATTTGTATACATATGGCAGTTACTGGCGGGCTTCTGCTTGTTATTCTGCATTATAATAGATATGTGGCTTCTATTAGCTTTATTGTATGGATATGCCTGTTCTTTTTTGGTCGGGAACGTTGTATTGACCGGAAAAAAGCTTTTGATAATTACTGTAAAAATATTGTCCGTAACGTAAATGAAGTATCGAATTATGCAATCGAAAAGGTACCAGCAGCAATACTGATTATTGATAATGATGGGCGTCTGCAATGGCATAATGCTGAACTGAATAAATGGCTTGATGAACCACCGGTAATTGGTACGGCAATTAAAGATTTTTGGCCGCGTATTATAACNGCTCCGATATGGGGATCGGAAGGCGAGTATGTATTTGCCCATGGGGATAAATACTATAATGTAAAATATCGTCCGGTCTCGACAACAGAAGATTTGCATGGGCTTATGGCACTTTACGTATGGGATGTATCNGAAGTCGAACATTTGAAGCATGAACATGCCATGGGCAAACTGGCACTGGGCTATATCCAGATTGATAACTATGATGAGGTGCTGCAGGGACTTAGTGAAGCGCAGCGTACGTCTATTGTTTTTGAGGTGAATCGTCTTTTAGACGAGTGGAGCCATAATATCGGTGGCTTTTTGCGCCGGGTATCGGATGATCTTTACATTATTGTTATGGAGCGCCAGTCTCTTGATCGGGCTCTTGCAGAAAAGTTTGATATTCTGGATAAGGTTCGGGCACTAAGTGGTGCAAACAAGTTCCCCGTAACACTGAGTTTTGGTATTGCAGTAGCCAGTTCGGCGACGACAATGAGCCAGCTCGGAGAACAGGCTCAGGCTGGTCTCGATTTGGCTCTTGGCCGGGGCGGCGACCAGGTAGCTGTGCAAATTGATAGTAAGACACAGTTCTATGGCGGCAAGGCCAAGGCTGTAGAAAAACATACGCGTGTGAAGGCACGTGTTGTCGCCCATGCAATCAATGAAATTATTGAGAACTCGGATGAGGTCTTTATCATGGGTCATCACAATGAGGATTTTGATTGTTTTGGTGCATCCATGGGTGTAGCAAAAATGGCCCGTCAGCTTGGCAAACCGGTCCATATTATTTTGAGTGATATGAATGAGGGCGTGGACAAGTTTATGGAAATGCTTAAAGATAAAAAGGAATATGCAGACCTCTTTATTTCAGCGAAGGAGTTTACCACGATTGTGGCGATCAATCCTGTGTTGTTTATTGTAGATACGCATATTCCACATCTTGTTGCAGGTCCGGAACTTTTGGAACGTGTCGACCAGAAAATCATCATTGACCATCATCGACGCAGTGAACAGTTTATCGAAAATCCACTGCTTATCTATATCGAGCCGGCATCCTCATCTACGAGTGAGCTTGTTACAGAGCTTCTCATGTACTTTAGTGAGGAACTTGTACTTACGCGCATGGATGCAACCGCACTCTATTCGGGCATTGTTGTCGATACGAAAAACTTTGCTGTGCAGACGGGGGTACGGACTTTTGATGCTGCAGCGTATTTGCGGCGCAGTGGGGCAGATCCTGTGATGGTACGCCATCTTTTTCGGACAGATTATGAAACGAATCTTGCCAAGGCCAGAGCAACGGCAGGATCGAAGTTCTTTGAAGGCGGCCTAATTGTGGCAGCATGTCCGGAAAATACATTAAATATCCAAACCATTGCGGCACAGGTTGCGGATTCCTTATTGCGTATTGAGTCGGTACGCATGAGTATTGTACTTTTTCAGTTAAAACCAGATACGGTCGGCATTAGTGCCCGGTCTACAGGCGAGATTAATGTTCAGGTCATTATGGAAAGCTTTGGCGGTGGTGGTCATCAGAATGTTGCTGGTGCGCAGGTAAAGGGTGAGACATTGGAAGCAGTTGAAAAGAGAGCAATTGATTTAAGCTTAAAATATATCGAGGAGAATGATAAAGATGAAGGTAATATTACAGCAGGACATTAAAAAGATTGGTAAGAAAGGCGAAGTCGTTGAGGTTTCTGAAGGCTATGGCAGAAACTACCTTTTACCAAAAAAATATGCAATTGAAGCCAATACTGCAAATATGAACGTGGCATTGGCACAAGCCAATTCTGCTGCGCGTAAAAAGCAGCAACAGATAGATGAAGCGAAGCTTATGGCAGCACAGCTGTCAAAAATTGAAGTATCGATACCGGTAAGAATTGGTGAGGGCGGCAAGCTTTTTGGCTCGGTTACAGGTAAAGATGTAGCAGAAGTGCTCAAGCAGACACACAGGATCGATATTGATAAACGCAAGATTGAAATTAAAGGAGAAGTCAAGGGTGTTGGCACATATGATGCTGTCATTAAGGTGCATCCGGAAATTACAAGTACAATCAAGGTGCATGTAGTAGTTGACTAGGAAGAGGAAGTTTATGAAAGGGTTTTTAGATAAATTATTACATCCGAGAAAGAAAATGAAAAAAAAAGCAGCAGAGCAGGTAAAACGATTGGAAAAGGATACGGAGACCATTGATAAAGAAATTGATGCGATCTATGGTATTCTTGTTGATATTATTGGCTCGGATAAGCTTGTACTGAAGGCAGGAAAGCTTGGTGCAATGCATCTTATGCGGTCAGATAAGCGTGGCGAACGAGTGCTGGCACTGCAAAAGCTTGTGCAGGAAAATCCTACACTGGAAACGATACCGGAAGATGCGGAGATTCCAGAGATTTTATCACAGCTATCGGAAAATGTGGCAGATATCATGGCACGTAGATCGATAGAGGATAAGATTGAGCGGAAAATTGCAGAAAAGCTGGAAGAAAACCATCAGGACTATGTAAAGGATATTCGTATGCAGGTACTGAAGGATGAAAAACCAGAAGAAGATACACCACAGGAAAAAAGCAAGCTTGAAAAACTTGAAAAACTTGAAGAAGTTAAGCTGACACAATCGGTTATGGAATTGCTTCGACCAAGCACACTAGATGAAATTGTTGGGCAGAGACGTGCAGTGAAGTCACTTAAGGCAAAACTTAGCTCTCCATATCCACAGCATTTATTGCTCTATGGGCCGCCGGGCGTCGGCAAGACGACAGCAGCCCGGCTTGTACTTGAGGAAGCCTGCAAAACGAAATACACACCGTTTGGTGCGAAGGCTCCATTTGTTGAAACTGATGGAACGACGTTGCGATGGGATCCTCGGGATATGACGAATCCACTGCTTGGTTCAGTGCATGACCCGATTTATCAGGGGGCGCGCCGCGATCTTGCTGATAGTGGTGTGCCGGAGCCAAAACCTGGACTTGTAACAGATGCACATGGTGGTATTCTTTTCATCGATGAAATCGGTGAAATGGATGAAATGCTGCAGAATAAGCTTTTGAAGGTACTTGAGGACAAACGGGCGTTTTTTGAGTCGGCCTACTATGATCCAACGGATGAAGGTGTGCCGCAGTATATCAAAAAACTTTTTGATAAAGGGGCTCCGGCTGATTTTGTTCTTATTGGAGCAACGACACGGGATGCAAGTTATATTAATCCAGCGCTTCGCTCACGCTGTGCTGAAATTTATTTTGAACCGCTTACACCAAAGCATATTTTGAAAATTGTTGAAAATGCAGCAAAAAAGCTTAAAGTAGAACTTGGCGAAGGTGTTGCAGAACTTATTGGGGAATATACGATCGAAGGTCGTAAAGCAATTAATATACTGGCCGATGCCTACAGCGTCGCTTTGCAGCGTCAAACGGATGATAATGTAGAAGCAGGCTTTGTTATTGAGAAACGGGATGTCTATGAAGTAGCGCAGGTAAGCCGTCTTTCTCCATTTATTACCAAACGGGCTTCGGATGAACCGGCCGTTGGTAAGATATTTGGTCTAGGTGTGGCAGGTTTTCTTGGTTCGGTTATTGAAATTGAGGCAGTGGCTTTTGCGGCGCATGAAAAAGGCAAGGGAACTGTACGATTTAATGAAACAGCGGGTAGTATGGCGAAAGACTCTGTATTTAATGCCGCATCTGTGCTGCGAAAACTCACGGGCAAGGACATTCACGATTATGATGTTCATATCAACGTCATTGGCGGTGGCAATATCGATGGGCCATCAGCAGGGACGGCGATTCTTGCAGTGCTTGTTTCGGCAATCACAGACCGCAAGATTCGTCAGGATATTGCGGTTACTGGTGAAATTTCTATTCAGGGCCGCGTACGACCGGTCGGCGGGGTTTTTGAAAAGGCTTATGGAGCGAAGCAGGCTGGTGTAAAGATGCTTATCATTCCGAAGGAAAATGATAAGGATATTCCAAAGGAACATCTTAAGCTTGATATTCGTGCCGTAGAAACAGCAGAAGAAGCTCTTGCACTGATTTTTGCTGATGAAGAAGAAAAGTTTAAACAGCAGTAGAATTTGTATTATATAACAGGACGAAGGAATATGCGATGGAGCGGCAGAAAAAGTGCCGCATCATCGCATATTCCAGCTATGCATTGATTATTTGTTATAGATTGGAAGTGTAACCATTGATTGAAAGAGTACCACCGCAGAACATTGAAGCGGAACAGGCTGTGCTTGGTGCAATGCTTATTAAGAAAGAGGCAATCTCCGAAGTTACGCAGATATTGAAGGCCTCTGATTTTTATCGTGAATCGCATCGTATTATTTTTGAGGCAATGCTGGAACTTTTTAATAAAAATGAAGCGGTCGATCTTATTACGATAACAAACCAGCTAAAAAAGACAGAGCAGCTTGAAAAGGTTGGCGGTATTGCCTTTGTAACATCATTGGCAAATTCTGTGCCAACAGCTGCTAATGTTGAATACCATGCGAAGATTGTCGAAGAAAAGGCGCAGATGCGCAATCTCATCAATTCAGCAACAGAAATTGCCGGCATGGGTTATGAGGATACGGAAGATGTTGCTCTGGTTATGGATAAGGCGGAAAAGATGATCCTTGAGGTCGCAGCGCACCGTAATGGCGGTGACTTTGTGCCAATCAAGGATATCCTGCTCAATACCTTTAGTAAGATTGAGCAGCTCTATGAATCGAAAGGTGGTCTTACTGGGATTGCCTCTGGATTTAAGGATCTTGATAAGCTGACATCGGGACTGCAGCCATCGGATCTTGTTCTCGTCGCAGCCCGTCCAAGTATGGGGAAGACAGCTTTTACATTGAATATAGCCACACATGTTGCGGTTCGAGAAAAACAGGCAGTTGCATTCTTCTCACTGGAAATGTCGAAGGAGCAGCTTGTACAGCGTATGCTTTGCTCCGAGGGAGCCATTGATTCACAGCGGCTGCGTGTTGGTGAGCTGGAAGAAAAAGACTGGACGAAGCTCATCAGTGCGGCTGATCGTCTTGCTTCGGCGCCGATTTTTATTGACGATACTGCTGGTATTACTGTTATGGAACTGCGGTCAAAGGCACGTCGACTCAAAGCGGAGTACGATTTAAAACTTATTGTCATTGATTATCTGCAGCTTATGCAGGGACGTCCGGGCAAAAATAGCGGGGACAATCGTCAGCAGGAAATCTCCGAAATTTCGCGTTCGCTTAAGGCACTTGCACGTGAACTCAATGTACCTGTTGTTGCGCTTTCACAGCTTAGCCGTAGTGTCGAATCACGTCAGGTCAAGAAACCGATGCTCAGTGATCTTCGTGAATCAGGGTCCCTTGAACAGGATGCTGATATCGTAATGTTTCTGTATCGTGAGGATTACTATGACCCGGATACAGAGAATAAAAATATTACAGATGTCATTATTGCCAAGCATCGTAATGGTCCGGTTGACACAATACAGCTTTTCTTTCACAAGCAGTTTACAAAATTTGCGGATCTTTCCCGTATGCAATAGAGTGGAAATCAAAGATGACGTGCCATATGAAAGGGGACGTCATTTTCTATATACAAACTTTAACTATTAATAAAAAACCAAGATAACGATGCGAGTCTGTTATACTGATGAAAATGACAGCTTCCAGCCCCATATGAAAAATCTCATGCCATAATTGCTGGATAAGAAATCTAGTCGTTCGTTGTCTCATGCTGTATAATGAAAGATGGGTTTAGAAAATATATACAGCAGAAAATTTGGTTTTTGTCAGCGGAGGCAGTATTCTTTTGCTTTGTGCCGTTGTGGTAAAAGTCAAATTGTCTTATGAGGAGATAAATAACTATGAAAATAATTGATGCACATCTTCATTTTTTCCCGGAAAGCGAAGCATTTACGCAGAGTGCTAAAAAAGCGGGACATGAGGCTTCACTTACGCATTTGTCGAGTGTGATGCAGGCGAATGGAATTATTCTTGGCATCGGGATGGGCACGGTACCGGCAAGGGAATTTCTCCAAAATCCGCGTGAGCTGTCTTTTTCAACGCAAGACTGGCCAAAGAATTTTGTCCAGTGTTTGGGCATTAATGCTACGGCAATAACGAAGGAAAATCAACAGGAGACAATGACGGCTTTTGAAAAGGCGTTGCAGCGTCCGGAATGTGTGGGGTTTAAAGTGTATGCCGGCTATGAGCATTTCTACGTAAATGATGCACTCTATCATCCGTTTTATGAGATGGCAGAACAGTATGATGTTCCGGTCGTTATCCATACAGGCGATACGGCGAATGCCGAAGGATTGCTTAAGTATTCACATCCGTTGACGGTGGATGAGGCTGCTGTAAACTTTCCTCGTGTAAAATTCGTCATGGCGCATTATGGCAATCCATGGCTTGTTGATGCGACGGAGGTCATCAAGAAGAATCCGAATGTCTATGCAGATCTGTCTGGACTGGTAGAAGGGAATTTTGTGCCTGAATGGTTTTTGAAAACCTATCATGGTTATGTAGAACAGATACGTACATGGCTGACGTATCTGTCACGCTATGATAAGCTTATGTATGGATCGGACTGGCCACTTGTAAATATTCCTTCTTATATCGGGTTAATTCGTCGGCTGATACCAGAAGAATATCATACAGCAGTATTTTATGAGAATGCAAAAAGTCTGTTTAAAAAAATAAGGGTATAAAATTTTGAACGAAAAAAACCTGGTACTAAAAAGAGAATGGTGCTGTAAACCATTCTCTTTTTAGTACCAGGGGGCAGTCCCAATAAATAATTCAAGTAAAGAAAAAATATAGTAGTGCCAGAAAAAGTTTCAGGCCAGGTTTAAACGATGACGTAGAATATAATTTGTGATGATAAAAAGAATGCCACAGAGAAGCAATGAGGTGACATAGTAGTTTGCATTAAGTATAACAGCAAACATCTGACCGAAAATGAAAAGTCCGAAAAAAGCAGCGAAGGCACAAAAGATACTATGC
>WSSedB1CaDRAFT_10000498_pt1 | contig 17065 bp, 16 predicted proteins | sample WetSurSB1Cattail_FD_9460 | JGI IMG/M metagenome (IMG submission 9460)
ACAACACTCATATGACTCTACAGAACGTGCAGCGATGAGATCAAAGATGCTTTCATCCCATCACCGTTCAAAATCAACGATGAAAAGGAGAGGAAAGATGAAACTGAGAAGAATTTTGGCAACGGCGTGTACGGCAGTGGCTCTGGCAAGTGGAGTGGCGATGGCAATTCCGACTGCTCAGACGTGGATTCCGTCACCGGACGCAAAGGGTTTTGGTGAGGCTACCTTTAACGTTATCAGTATTCAACGCTTCTCATCGAAAGCTGATGCCGGCCCGAGTTACTATGATGCCGGTGTGACTTTTGGCGTGTTACCGTTGGAATTTTTGAAACTCGAATTGGGTTTCGACTATCTGACGACCAATTTTCAGAACGATAACTTTGCCGACAACCACCCCTTTTACTTCAACGCCAAGCTGGCAACCCCTGAAGACCTCGGAATCAAAGGGATGCCGGCCTTTGCAATTGGCGCGTATAATCTGGGCATAGCTGACAAGGGTGATGCCATTGGTTCAACCCGTCAGAACATTGTCTATGGACTGGTTGGTAAGACATTTCCCATTGTCGGGCGAATTTCAGCTGGCGGTTATTACGGATCCGCACGTGCCCTGGCAACTGCCGGCAACTCGGCATTAACACATAACAACAGCGGAGCAATGGTATCCTGGGACCGCACCATCAGTGAAATTTCCGACAAGCTCTGGCTGGGTGTTGACTATATGAGCGGCAACAACGCAAATGGTGAGATCAGTTTCGGCGCTTCCTGGGCTTTCTCCAAGCAGATCACTTTTCTGGCGGGCGTTCAGATCTTTAATCCATTCTATAAAATATCAGCTAGTGACAACGGCGCACTTCCCGGCGGTAAACCGGCTTTCACCACTCAGTTGTTTATCAATCTTCCCTAGGCAGTTCCTCCTTCAATTCGGGGGTGGCGATCACCCCCCATTTTTCCAGGAGCGCGAGAAATATACGAAACAAGGAGGCAGACTGAATGAAACTCATCGAAGCGATCATAAAACCCTTCAAACTTGATGAAGTAAAGGATGCCCTTAATGAAATTGGTGTCGAGGGTATTACGGTCAGTGAAGTGAAAGGGTTTGGGCGGCAGAAAGGGCACACCGAGCTTTACCGTGGCGCTGAATATGTGGTTGATTTTATACCCAAGATCAAACTTGAAATTGCGGTTAATGATGCTCTGCTCAACAAAGTGGTTGAGACAATCCAGAACACAGCCAAGACCGGAAGGATCGGGGATGGCAAGATATTTGTTCTTCCGCTCGAAGATGCGGTCAGGATCAGGACAGGTGAAAGTGGCGACGATGCTGTCTAACACTGGGAATTTTCAACAAACAATACGAGACGGAGGTTTCTCGATGAAACTCAAATTATACCTAAGCGCAATCATGCTTATACTGCTGGCCGGCTTGATCCCCATCTCGGCCATGGCCGAGGAGAAAAAAGATGCTGCTCCGGTGGCAGCTCCCGCAGCAGCGCCTATAGTAGCTCCTGCTGCTGCTCCGGCCCCTGCGCCGGTAGTAAAGAACGATCCTTCCGGCGCTAATACCGGTGTGGCAAGCGATATCGTCGGCGGCTCCGCAAACGCCCCAACCCAGGAAGAACTGGACAAGATGGGCAAGACCGAGCCACTGGCCGCCAAGGTGGCCGATGTTGTTGGCCACAATAAGATTTCTATAAACTTTGTCTGGACGCTTATTTGCGGCTTCCTGGTCATGTTCATGCAGGCTGGCTTTGCCATGGCCGAGACCGGTTTTACACGCGCCAAAAACGCCGGACATACCATGGCCATGAACTTCATGGTATATGCCTTGGGTCTCCTCGGGTACTGGGTATGCGGTTTTGCGATCCAGATGGGCGGGGTTGGCGGGATGGCAACACTTGGCGGTGCCAAGGCACTGAGCCACGAGTTTGTCGTCCATCTGTTTGACAAGGATTTCGGACTGTTCGGAACAACCGGTTTCTTCCTCGGCGAAAAGGTATACGATTCATCCATTTTTGCTCTGTTCCTGTTTCAGATGGTCTTCATGGACACCACAGCCACCATCCCGACCGGTTCCATGGCTGAGCGCTGGACCATGAAGTCGTTCTTTATCTACGGTTTCTTCGTCTCCGGCATCATCTATCCCCTGTATGCCAACTGGGTTTGGGGCGGCGGCTGGCTTGCCACTTTGGGAAGCAATTTTGGACTCGGCCACGGCCATGTGGATTTTGCCGGCTCTTCAGTCGTGCACCTGACCGGCGGGGTTTGCGCCCTTGCTGGTGCCATCGTCCTCGGTCCCCGTATTGGCAAGTTTAACAAAGACGGTTCCGCCAACCCGATCCCCGGTCATCACATCCCGATGGCGGTAGTTGGTTGCTTTATCCTGGCTTTCGGCTGGTTCGGTTTTAACGCCGGTTCAACTCTGGCCGGTACCGATCTGCGCATTGCGGTGGTTGCCGCTAATACTATGTTGGCTGGCGCCGCCGGAGCCTTCTCTTCTTGGGTCTATATGTGGATGTTCTACGGCAAGCCGGACATCTCCATGAGCGCCAACGGTTTGCTGGCCGGTCTGGTAGCCATTACCGCACCCTGTGCCTTTGTTACTGCTCCGGTGGCCGTCTTAATCGGCCTGATTGCCGGTGTCCTGTGCATTCTCAGCATCTTTTTTGTCGAGCGCGTACTGAAGGTCGATGATCCGGTCGGCGCCATCTCGGTCCATGGAGCCAACGGCGCTTGGGGTGTTCTTGCCCTTGGTCTCTTCGCCGATGGCAAGTACGGTGACGGCTTTAACGGTGTCAAGGGAACAGTAACCGGTTTGTTCTACGGCGATTCCGGACAGTTTGTTGCCCAGTGTATAGGCACACTGACTAACATCGTCTACGTTTTCATCATTTCGTATGTCTTCTTCAAGGTGCTTGACAAGGTGGTCGGCATGAGGGTACCCAGGGATCAGGAGCTGGAAGGTCTCGACCAGCACGAAGTTGCGGTTTCAGCCTATCCCGACTTCAATCTCCGCCAGCTTCCGATGGGTGGATATCATCATAAGGGTGAAGAGTAAAACACAAGTGTGCTCCACCACGCGTTCGTGGTGGAGCACACAATCGGTGATACACTATTTCAAAGTCAACAGTAATACGCAATAAATCTACATACGGAGGCAAGCAATGAAGCTTATCGAAGCAATCATAAAACCGTTCAAACTGGACGAGGTAAAGGATGCCCTCAACGAAATCGGTATCGAAGGGATCACTGTCAGCGAAGTAAAGGGATTTGGCCGCCAGAAGGGACACACCGAGCTGTATCGCGGCGCCGAATATGTGGTTGACTTTATTCCCAAGATCAAACTGGAACTTGCCGTTTCAGATGATCTGGTAGCAAAAGTAATTGACGTGATAGAGAAAACAGCCAAAACCGGGCGAATCGGAGATGGGAAAATTTTTGTTATTCCCATGGAGGACGCCATCCGTATTCGAACAGGGGAAAGAGGTAACGACGCAATCTAAGCTTCAAGAACAACGAACTAATAATCATTTGGAGGAAACTATCATGATACAAAGAGGTATCGCACTGTTCTTTGTACTAATGCTGCTCTCACTGTCGACTGTGCTCCATGCCGAAGAGAGCAAGCCCGCAACAACATCAGCCGCAACTTCAGTTTCATCACCCGCCGCGACTCCCGCGGCAACACAAACGCCTGCAACTTCGGCTGTTACCCCAGCCGCAACTCCCCCCGATGTCAAACCGGTGCTCAATACCGGTGACACCGCCTGGATGCTGGTCTCCTCGGCGCTGGTACTCTTGATGATACCCGGCCTGGCCTTCTTTTACGGTGGCATGGTCCGCCAGAAGAACGTGCTTTCCACCATGATGCATTCTTTTGTGGCAATGGGCATCGTCGGTGTTCAGTGGGCTGTGATCGGATATTCGCTGGCGTTTGCTCCTGACATGAATGGTATGGGGCTGATCGGCAACTTCAGCAAGGTGATGCTGGACGGCCTGATTATCATGAAGGATGCGGCCAGCGGCGCGGTTGAATGGGCACTGTTCCAGAACTACGCCAAAGAGCCGGGCGCAATTCCCGAGTTGGTGTTTGCCATGTACCAGTGCATGTTCGCCATGATTACCGTGGCCTTGATTTCCGGCGCCATGGCGGAGCGCGTCAAGTTTTCAGCATATTGTATATTCGTGTTGCTTTGGACCACCCTGGTCTATGATCCGCTGGCCCACTGGGTCTGGATGACCGACGGTTGGCTCTTTAAAAAGGGCGCTCTGGATTTTGCCGGAGGTACTGTTGTTCATCTTTCCTCCGGTATTTCGGCACTTGCATTCCTGAGCTTCCTGGGCAAACGGCACGGTTTTCCCCACGAGCGCATGGCGCCCCATAACCTGCCCCTGACTCTGCTGGGCGTTGGTCTGCTTTGGTTCGGCTGGTTCGGATTCAATGCCGGTTCGGCAATCGTTGGTGTCAATACTTCCGATGCGGCAGGTGGGTTGGCAGGCCTGGCTTTTGCCACAACCACCATCGCACCGGCAGCTGCCGGCCTTTCCTGGATGATTGCGGAATGGATCCACTCCGGTAAGCCGAGCGCCCTCGGTTTCGGTTCGGGGGTTGTGGCCGGGCTGGTTGTCATAACACCGGCCGCGGGTTTCGTACAGCCGGGCGCTGCCCTGCTGATGGGCATTGCTGCCGGTATTGTCTGCTACGGCGGTGTGTTGCTGAAAGCCAAACTGAAATACGATGACTCGCTGGACGCCTTTGGTGTCCATGGAATTGGTGGAACCTTCGGCGCCATACTGACCGGCGTGTTTGCAACTGTCGGCGCCACCGGTCTGATTGCCGGCAATGCCAAACAGCTCATGACCCAGTTGATTGCAGTTGTGGCGGCTGGCGCGTATGCCGTGATTGTTACGCTGATAATCTCCTTCGTCCTCGACAAGACCATTGGCCTGCGGGTGGAAAAGGAAGACGAGATCATTGGTCTCGACCAGACACAGCATTCCGAATCAGGTTACAACATGTAATCCCCGGCCGTTTGTTTGTCCGAGAAAGCGCGGAAGCCGTCCTCATGGGCGGCTTCCTGCCGTAACATGCCGATAACCAACCCCGGAGCGTGCATGAATAAACTGCCAGCCAATTATTGCGATGGAGCCATCAACGAAGATCTCCTGAAGAATTTGGCCCATAATGAAAAAATGGCTGAATTGGGCAGAATCTCCGCTGGTGTGGTGCATGAACTGAATGCTCCTCTGTCCGTTATTATTTCCGCCTCCCAGATGATTATGCGGGAACAGGATGTTTCCGAATTCGTCCTGGAGATGGTGGCCCGGATCAGTTCCGAGGCACAGCGTTTATCCCAGATGACCCGAGGTCTGCTGAATTTCAGCAGTCACGACGACACATTCAGTGAAGTCGACATAAATCTCACCATTTCATTTGTCCTTGATTTTCTCGGCTTCGAAGCTGCACGACGCGGCATCAACATCTCGCGTCAGCTGGATTTTCAGCTTCCGGTGCTTTTCATTGACGGCAACAAGCTCAAGCAGATTCTGCTCAATCTTATCATGAATGCCCTGCAGGCAATGGAGCCGGGGGGGGGCGATCTGCTGGTGAAAAGCGTCTCTACATGCCTGGATGAAATTGATATTATTATAAGCGACACCGGACCAGGCATATCGGAAGAGAATTTGCCTAGAATTTTTGAGCCTTACTTCACAACCAAGAAGCCGGGTGAGGGAACCGGCCTGGGGCTGTTTGTAACCAAAACGCTCGTGGAGAACCTGGGCGGACGTATAAAAGTAGCCAGTACGGCTGGAAAGGGCACTGCTTTCACAGTGACACTGATGGTGGATGAACCGGGTAGTTAAAGTGAGGGGTGAAGGGTGAGGTGAGGGGAGTCAGACGGGCTCTTCTTCCAGCAGGGGGATGATGACTACCTTGATGGTTCCCTTGCGCCACAGGCCGATCTTCTTGGCAGCGGCCCGTGAAAGGTCGATGAAGTGAAACGGTTTCCATGCGCAACGGTCATTGATAGTGACGTGAACTTCCTGTTTTGTGTCGGGATTGACAACCCGGACGACTGTTCCCAGCGGCAGGAAGTGGTGGGCGGCGGTCATTTTGTCGGGGTGATAGCGATGTCCCGAGGTGGTCTTGCGGCCCTCGAAACGTTTTGCGTAATAGGTGGCAACTCCGTCCATTGGCTCGCGCGGGCTGCTCTTGAGGACGAGTTCTTCCAAGGCGGAAACAATCGGTGTGGAAGATTCCGCAGGCGGCACGCTTGGTGAGCCGTTGCCAGTCTGATTGGCATGACACAAACCCGCAGACGCTAGTGATATGGTTATGCAGAGCTGAAAAAATAAATAGTTAACGCAGCGTGTAATATTCATAGAACGCTTTTATACAGTATTTTTGCTCAACGGTCAAGTAATGCCGCTGTTCAGCCCTTCAGGTACTCTCGAATTCCCTCTTTGAAATCGCGTGGTTTGAACCCGAAAGTTTTTTGCCAGCGCCCGTCGCAAATGTTTTCCTCCAGCAGCATCTGGAGTTGGTCGCTAGTGATTGGAAATTGCGGTATGTGCTGCATGATCGGGATTATCAGCTTCATCAGCCCTAAAGGCGCATGAGGTTTTACCGGCGCCGGTTTGCCCATGGCCGAGGCTATGGCGTCCAGCAGATCGACATAGCGGAAACGGTCGTTGCCACAAAGCTCGAAGCATTGTCCGATGGTTTCGGGCAGCTCCAGGGACAGTGCAAAGCAGTGGGCAACGTCATCGGCATGGATCGGCTGGAGCCGGTAGCGTCCGTTGCCCATGACCGGCATGATCGGCGCATGCCGGAGTTGTCCTGCCAGCATGTTGATAAAGGCATCCTTGGGACCAAAGATCAGCGAAGGACGCAGAATGGTCCAGTCCAGGGAGGAGGATGCCCGCACCAGTTCCTCGGCACGGTACTTGCTGATGTGGTAGTTTGAACGCGCATCAGGGCGCGTGCCCAGGGCCGACATCTGCACATAACGCCTGATGCCGGCTGTTTGTGTCGCAGCCAGCATGTTGGCGGTCGCCTGCACATGTAACTTCTCGAAAGTGATACCCTTCGAGGGAAATTCCCGGATAATCCCCACCAGATTGATGACCGCCTCGCATCCCTGCAACGATTTATCAAAGCTATCCAGTTTGGCGACATCACCCTCAACCTGCTCCACTCCCTTGATTGCCGGGCTGCGCCGGTGTACCAGCAGACGCAGTTCATGTCCCCTGTTCAAAAGTTCGCGGGTCACGTGCCCGCCGACGAATCCGGTACCGCCGCTGATGAAGATCTTCATGGCTGCTACCTCCAACCATAGTGTACCACATGGTATGGATCATGCCATTCTGTCCGATTTTCGTGTGTGCTGGTTGGAGTGGGGTTGCAGGATTATTGATCGGGCTTTGCTGCCGCAAACGGTGTGCTGGTCAAAGATGGTGATTTCCTGCGCCGCTGTAGATGGTTAAACGGTTTTTTCCGGCGCGTTTGCTGATGTACATGGCTGTGTCGGCATTGGCCATAACTGATTTTACGTCATGGCCGTCATCGGGGTAATCCGCAAGCCCGGCCGAGAGGGTAGTGGTCAGATATTCGTTCCCGAACGGGAAGGGGGTGGTGGCCATGCCGGTTATGATCCGCTCAACGGTTGTAGCCACCTCATCCTTGCGGGTTTCGTTGAACAGGATTACAAATTCATCACCGCCGTAACGGGCGCAGATATCGGAACCGCGAATGTTGGCATTGATCATGGAGGCCACTTGCCGGATCAGCTCGGTGCCGGCCAGATGGCCGTACTCGTCATTGATCGCTTTGAGGCCGTCGGCGTCGAGCATGCAGATGGCAAAGTTGCGGCTGTGGCGTTTGGCCAGTTTTTCCTGGATTTCGGAGAGCAGAAAGAAGTTGCGCATGTTGTGCATGCCGGTTACGTCGTCGGTCAGGGAAAGGCGTTCCACCTCGCGCCGGGCGTTTTCAGTCTCTCCGGCCAGCATGGCTCCCAGGTGGGCGATCAGCATGTAGGGAAACAACTCCAGGATGCGGGTGAAGTTGTAGAATTCCCTCAACTCTTCCGAAGCAAGCAGGATGTAGGACGTGATTGCCAGACCAGCCATGAGGTAGGTAATCCGCCGGCCCTGAGTCAGGGCCGTGGCCATCAGCACCAGATAGATCAGCGACATGAAAGGGCTGGTTATGCGCCCGGTGTACCAGCAGACGGCAATAATAAATGCCAGAAAAACCATCAGATCAACAAAAGTTTTGAATTGACTGTAACGGCGGGAAAAGAGTCCGTAGCGGGCATTAATGTTGTATAAAAACAGCAGGATGCAGAAGACCGCCAGAAAAATCAGGCTGGAGTGGCCGGTGGGCTTGAGTTTGATGTCAAGGGCAACCAGGGCAATCAGCAACCAGGAGATGTTGCCCATGATGCGATCATAACCCTGAAAGCGCTGGTGCATGCCGGTTTCGAAGGTATCCTGTTCCGTGTGCATGAAATTCCCCATAAATGATGAAAAGACAGCCCTGCCCCGGTCGTGGAGCGTGCCTGCATGTGTCAGAAAGAGATTGTAAAATTGGTTCAAACGATTACACTGCCCTGATCGGTCTTTTGATGCTGTTTTCATGAAGGTTGGCTACCATTGTAGCCGGATTTTTCTTTTCGGCAAGGTGTTGAATATGCAGCAGGGCAAGCCGGCAAAAAAATATTCCCAGGCCGGCCGGTTGCACGGCATTATCCGTCTTTTGGAAGCACGGCGCGGCATGACCCTGGACGAACTGGCCACCGAATGCGACGTCGACCGGCGTACGATCCGTCGCGACCTGAATGCCGTTGAGGAGGCTGGCTATACGCTCACCACCGAATGGCAGCAGGGGAAAAAGGTGTACAGTTTTCTCACCAAATCCCGCAACATCCCTCCCATAACATTTACCCTGAATCAGCTGATGTCCCTCTTTCTGCTCCGCTCGCTGGGTGTGCATCTGGCCGGGACCCATTTTCAGGCCGAAATCGATGATCTGTTCCGCGCTATCACGTCGGTACTGCCGGACCGCTACGCGGCTCATCTGGAGCGTATTGCGCGGGTATCTCTGCCGATATTGCATGGCGCACGCGATTACAGCGCCACTTCGGTACATTTCGAGGGACTTCAGCGTGCATTACTCCATCAGTACCGCCTGAGGCTGACGTATGCAAAAAAAAGGATTGCCGAGACAGAAGAGTACGAAGTGGACCCCTATACCCTGGTGTTTCATAAGGATGGCATCTATCTGTTGGGGTATGCGCATAATCGAACGGGGATGCGGCTCTTTGCTCTAGAACGGGTCAGGGGTATCGAGGTAACCAGACAGCGTTTCGAGATCCCCGGCGATTTCGAGCCTGAGCATCACTTCAGGAGCGCTTTCGGGCTGGTGAACGATGCTCCCATGAAGGTGCGTGTGCGCTTTTCGTCCGAGATCGCCCATACCGTGCGGGAGCGGGTCTGGAGACCGGGGCAGAAGGTTGAAACCGATAACGAAGGACGGGTGATTATTACGTTTGAGGCGGCCGGGGAGATGGAGTTGGTTTCCTGGGTTCTCTCCTACGGCATACATGCCGAGGCGTTGGAGCCACCCCGGTTGCGCCGGGAGGTTGAACGCCAGATTCGTGGGATGCAGCAATTCTACCAGACCAAAAACGAGAAGCAGGAAAAAGCCCAACCCGGCGTATTTGACAATGCTGGTGCGGTGAATTATAAACAGTTTACTTCTGTCTCGGAAGGGTAAAAAAGGCTCGGGATGATTCATGACGAAAACCACGCAGCACAGTAACAATTCTGCCGAATGCGTCAGCAGCAGAAAAAATGAAATCACCATCCCCCTTGCCGGAGAAATTCGGGCGATTGTATTCGATCTGGACGGGACGCTGTATGTCTCGGACGAGTTTGCCGCTGCTATTCAGGATGGGGCTGCTGTCTACCTCAGCGGCGTGCTGGAAGTGAGTGTGGAGGAGGCTCGTCAGACGATGGCCGCGACTCGCCGCCGCCTGACTAAAGAACGTGGAGTTGTCCAGACGCTCTCCACGGTTTGTGTTTCGTTGGGCGGCAGCATACCTGACGTGCATGCCTTTTTTCAGAAGCACCTGACTCCCGAGTCGTTTCTGATACGCGACGATCGGGTTGTTGCTCTGTTGAAGCGTCTTCGTCAACAGTTTGCATTATACGTGTATACTAATAACAACCGCGCTCTGACGGCACGCAGCACAAGGGTTTTGGGTATCGACGGTTGCTTCAATGGAATTTTTTCCATTGATGACACCTGGCGGGCGAAGCCGGATGAGGAACGGCTGGAGCAGATCCTGAAGACAATCGGCTTGCCTGCGTGTGAAGTACTCTTTGTCGGCGATCGTTACGAGGTTGATCTGCGGCTGCCGGAACAGAAGGGGTGCCCGGTTTTCCTCTCCACGAATATAGACCAGTTGTTGCGGTTGGATCAACTGGTGAGCAGCGAAGGTACGTGATGTTTTCCCACTGTTTATGCAGGATGAAGCCTGCATTTTGGCATCAGCTCCCAAACGTATGACGATAAAAGGAGACAGAGACATGAGTGAAAGCAAGGATATGCTCGACGCCATCATGCGTGCTATCGAGTTGGAGAAGGAAACATTCGATTTTTACACCCAGGCTGAGCGCAAGACCTTTAATCCGGCCGGCAAACGCATTTTCAAGTGGCTGGCCAGGACCGAGGAGGGGCACTACCTCAAGCTGAACGACCTGCACAACTCGCTGAACGAGAGTGGCCGCTGGGTATATTATGGCGGTTCAACCTTTGATCTCGCTCCGGCCGGCAATGATGAACAGGCGGTTTCCTTTGACACCGACGATGTGAAAGCCCTGAAAATAGCTCAGGGGATTGAACAGCGCGGGATTGACTACTACAAAGAGCTTGCGGCCAAAGCCGGCGATCCCCAAGGCAAAGCAATGATGGAAACCCTCAGGAACGAGGAGATCGAGCATCTGCGGGTTATCACGGAGAAACTGGAGGGGTTTAAAATCTAGACACCAAAAACGTTTAGCCACAGAGTTCACAGAGGACACCGAGGAAAACCTGGGTTACAAATAACCACATCCGCTTTGCCTGCTGTCCCTGTTTTGGCTGTAAGCGGCACGGCTCTTTTCTCTGTGGTCTCTGTGTCCTCTGTGGCAAAAATGTTGTAATGTCATCTTTCAAGAATAAATGTCACCGGTCCGTCATTGACCAGCGTGACCTGCATGTCGGCCTGGAAGATTCCGGTGGCTGTTGCCACCCCCCTCTGCCTGACCGCCTCAACAAAGTAGTCATACAGCCGCTTGCCTTCATCCGGTGGGGCCGCGGTGTCGAATGACGGCCGTCTCCCCTTTGCGCAGTTACCCGCCAGGGTGAACTGGGAGACGGCCAGCAGACTTCCCTCCACATCTTGCAGTGAAAGGTTCATTTTTCCTGCCTCATCGCTGAAAATCCGCAGTGAAACGATCTTTTCCGCCAGCCAGTCGGCCTGGGTCTCGCTGTCCCCCTTTTCCACGCCCAATAGTACCAAAATGCCTTGGCCGATTTCCCCGACTGTTTTTCCCTCAACGACTACGCTTGCGGAACTTACACGTTGGATAACTGCTTTCATCTGAACCCTTTCTCTTTGTGTGGCTTGTAACGTGGCCCTGCGTTGTGAGATAACCGATTGAGCCTTATCGGGAGCATGATTGTCAAGCGAGGAATGTTGTAATTGAAGGAGTGAAGGAGAATGTCCATCAAGCTGGACCTGCACTATCCCCCAGCCATCGCGGCTTATCTGCGCAAACGCGCCATCTTGGAGCCCTGGCAGATTCAGGGACAGCCCGGCCGTACCTTTCGCGCTGCCGTGGTGATCCCCGCCCTGGCGGAATACGCTAATCTTACCCATACGTTGCAGACGCTCTCCGCCAACCCGCCCGGCCTTCTGGAACAGACTCTGATTTTGGTGGTTGTCAATCAGCGGTCCGGCGCATTATCTACGGAACAGGCCGATAACCTGGCCACACTGGCGGCGCTGCCCCAATGGAAACGGGAATACGGGCTGGAAAATCTGTACTGGGTTGATGCAGCCTCAACAGGTAACGAGCTTCCTCTTAAACAAGGGGTAGGTCTGGCACGCAAGATCGGCCTCGACCTGGTCCTGAATCACCTGGATTTCAATGAGAGCGACCCGCTGCTGATCTGTCTGGATGCCGATACCCTGGTACAATCGGATTATCTTGGCGCAATAACAACCCACTTTGGCGCCGGCAGCGCCGGTGGCGCATCTATCCCCTTCCGTCATCGCCCGGCCGAAGACTTGCGTGGGCAGGCTGCCATTGACCGCTATGAACTGTTCTTGCGTGCCTATGTGCTGGGCATGGAGTTGTCCGGTTCCCCTTACGCCTTTCACACCGTGGGGAGCGCCATGGCATGCAGGGCTTCGGCCTATACCGCAAGTGGAGGCATGAACCGCCGTCTGGCAGGAGAAGACTTTTATTTCCTCCAGCAGCTGCACAAGACCTCAGGCGTTGCCCCCCTGACCGGGACTATTGTCCACCCCTCGCCCCGCTCTTCGCACCGCGTCCCCTTTGGCACCGGCCGCGCCGTGGGTGATATGCTTGCTGCGGGAGGTGGCCAACTGCTCTTCTATCAACCACGGCTGTTCGGGATTGTAGGCCAGTGGCTGAAGTGCGTTGAGGAGCATGGCGGCGCGGACGGCAACCATTTGCTGGAGTGCGCCGGGGAGATTTCACCCCACCTGCGGACCTACCTGGAACAGGCCGGTTTCGGAGAAGCATGGGGCAACCTGAGCAGGAACAGCCGGGAGGAACAGCGGCTGATAGTTTCTTTTCACGGCTGGTTCGACGCCTTCCGCACCATGCGGCTCATGCACTACCTGACCGACAGCGCCTATCCCCGCATCCCGGCGGAAGAGGCGGTGCCACCGTTGCTGGAGCGGGCCGGGCATGCAAGCCCGGATGATCTGGGCGGATTAATTGCTTGTATGCGTTCGTTTCAGGGGGGTTGAGTTTGGCTGGGGATGATTTTAGAGTGCGCTCCGGTCGGACCTCAAGGCCCTGAATCAAGCCCATCCAAGCAGAAGCCTGATGCAGGCCGTTCGATATAAAACGGACATCACACCTTCCTTGAAACGCAATAAGATATTATATTCACCATGGAGGCGTAAAATGAGTACCATGAGTCTGAGGCTTCCCGATTATTTGCATAAATCGGCCAAGCAGTTAGCCAAGAGCGAACACGTTTCCGTCAATCAGCTTGTTGATACCGCACTTGCGGAAAAAAATTCCGCGCTTGCTACAGAGGAATACCTGGATGCATTGGCTGCCCGGGGCAGCCGCGAAGCATTCGACCGGATCATGTCCAAGGTTAAGGATCGCCCCCCACTTCCCGGAGATGAACGCTGATATAACCGAACCCCCAAATGCTTCTTCACTGGTCGGATAAGCTTCATAAGTGCACAATCAGTAAGAATGTGGTAACCTGCGCAGCAATACGAAGGAATCAAATCTTTAATTAATTCAAGCCTCAGGCTCTCTTCCGCTACGCTCAGAAAAAAAGCAGATATTCATTACTTTTCAACGAACCCAGTAACTCTTATCGAGGTTGCTATAGCCGATGAACTCCGAACGCCAGACACGTCAGGAAAAGATCGACCTTCAACTGGGGCGCGCCGGCTGGGCCGTGGGCAGCAGACGGTTGATCGAAGAACACCCTGTCGAGACGATTTCCGGGGTACACGAACCTGATACCGATTTTCGCGCCACAAACGAGTTCTCTGACTATGCGCTCATGGACCGTTTCGAACGACCGCTTGCCATAGTTGAAGCCAAGCGCTCCAGTCGTGACCCTCTCGAAGGGGAACGTCAGGCTGCCGACTACGCCGATGCGCTGCGCGCCAAACACGGCGCTGAGCCTTTCGTGTTCCTGGCCAACGGAAACGAAATCTGGTTTTGGCATCGAAAGCTTTATCCTCCACGAAAGGTCAGCGGATTCTTCACCGAGGAAGACCTGCTGAGACTTGCACACCTGGACAAGTTCGGGCAACCACTTACGGGTGAAATGCCACTCGAACGAATCATTGATCGCGCCTATCAAATTGAGGCGGTCAAGACCATTGCCGAGCGTATCGAAGGTGCCAGGCGACGTTTTCTCCTGGTGCTTGCAACCGGCACCGGCAAGACCCGTGTCGCCGTTGCACTGGTGGAACTGCTGCAACGCCAGGAACGTATTCAGCGTGTTCTCTTCCTTGCGGACCGTCGGGAACTTGTGAAGCAGGCGCTCGGCGCCTTCAAGGAACATCTGCCCGGTTCACCCAGGTCATGGATCGAAGGCGGGAGCATCGATAAAGACGCCCAGATTCACTTCGCCACCTATCCGGGCATGATGTCGCTCTATAAACGTCTCTCTCCCGGCTATTACGACCTGATCATCGCGGATGAAAGCCACCGTTCGATCTACGAGAAGAAGAGCTACGGCGGGATCTTCGACCACTTCGATTCAATGTTGCTCGGGTTGACCGCCACGCCAACCGACTTCCTCGATCACAACACCTTCGAGCTGTTCGACTGCCTCGATGACAGCCCGACATTTTACTACGGCTACGATGAGGCGGTGCGGGACAAGCATCTCGTCCCCTACCGCCCTGTCCATGTGGCCCGCACCGGATTCCAGATCGAAGGCCTGAAGCCTGGCGAGCTTCCCGACGAGGTAAGCCAGCAGGTCCGTGAGCAAGGCGTCGATCCCGAACAGTTTAGTTTTGAAGGGTCTGAGCTGGAGCGTAAAGTCACCAACACCGGCACCAATGATGCCATTGTCCGGGAGTTCATGGATAATGCCATCAAGGATGCCGTCGGCACTTTGCCCGCGAAGACCATCATTTTTGCCGTCTCACACAAACACGCTCTGGAGATATACAAAAGCTTCAACCGCCTCTATCCCGACCTTCAGCGGAAGGGGCTGGCCAAGGTTATCGACAGCCAGATGGAACGGGCAGAGAAGACCCTCGACGACTTCAAGAACAAGAACTTTCCCCGCGTTGCTATTTCCGTGGACATGCTCGATACCGGCATCGACGTGCCTTCCATCCGCAACCTCGTTTTTGCCAAGCCGGTCTTCAGCAAGGTGAAGTTCTGGCAGATGCTCGGCCGCGGCACCCGCACCTGGACCGATCCGGTCAGCGGCCAGAAAAAGGCCGACTTCCTGGTTATCGACCACTGGAACAACTTCGACTATTTCCAGGTCAACAAAGACGGCCGCGCCGGAGCGGTTTCTGAGCCACTGCCTTCACGCCTGTTCCGGCTGCGTTTGGAGAAGCTCCAGATTCTCGCTGGCCGGGCGGATACCCCATCCGTGACCCACACGATTCGGCAACTTCGCGGTCTTGTCGCCAGCTTGCCCCTGGAGAACATCAACATCGCCCCCCATGCGGAAGAGATCCGGCTCCTCTCCAACAGCGACGAGTCATGGCGCGCCCTGACCGATGAAAGCGTCGGACATCTTTCCTATACCATTGCGCCTTTGCTGCGTTTCTCCGAGGCAGGCTCATATCAGGAGCTTCAATTTGAGAATCAAACCGAGCAGCTCGCCCTGGCGCACCTCAAAGCGGATGCCGGAGAAATTGCCAATCTCCGCGAGCGAATCTCGGAACACCTCTCGTTGCTCCCGACAAACATTCCGGAGGTACAACCGCATCTCGAAGCTCTCGCAGCGACCCAGACCGATGCCTTCTGGGGCAATCTGACCTGCCCCGTCGTCATGCGGATGCAGGAGATCTTTGCTCCGCTCATGCGGTTTCGAAACCGTCGTCCGGCCGCAACCTTTGTTCGCCTGTCGCTTCCCGACCAGATCAAGCGACGCCACTGGATCATCTATGGTTCATCGGGAGAAGGTGTGTTTGCCGAGACCTACCGCGCCCAAGTGGCAGCGCTTGTCAAGGATCTCGCCGGAGACAACCCGGCTCTGCAGCGGCTCCAACGGGGCGATGAACTCTCATCCGACGACATCGAAGCCATTGCCGCCGCACTGAACGGCCCTGACCTCTTTGTGACCGAGGAACGCCTGCGCGAAGCCTTTCAGCAACCCAAGGCCAATTTTGCCGATTTCCTCCGTCACATCCTCAATGTCACCATGCTTCCGTCCCGTGAGGAATCCATCTCGCGCGCCTTTGACGAATGGGTTCGCCAGCATCCCCAGCTCACCGCCACCCAGCTCATGTTCGTCAGGACTCTGCGAAAGGCAGTAATGCAGAAGGCAAAAATTACGACTCTCGCGGCATTGAGGAAACCCCCGTTTTCCACCATCGGAGATCCCGAACAACTCTTCAAAAAAAGGGAGCTCACCGAGCTCTTTGAACTTATCACCGCCATCGCCGCCTAAGGAACCTTCATGCTCTCACCACAGCTTCGCCGCAAAGTCCACGATCTCTGGTCGCTCTTCTGGTCCTCGGGACTTTCAAATCCTCTTGTCGCCATCGAACAGATCACCTACCTGCTCTTCATCCGTCAGTTGGAGGCGCTTGACCGTGCCCGTGTCGTTGCCAGGAAAACCTCCATCTACGCATTGACCAAAGAGGAAAGGAATAAGCACAAGAAAGAGAAAACCACGCCACCTGACTATGAGAAATGCCGCTGGTCCTATGTCCGGCAGAATCCATCCTTCCCATTGCTCAATGAGATCGTCTTTCCGTGGCTTCGTACCTTGGAAGACCGCATCGATCATGCACAGAATGGAGACACAACTCTCGACCGTATAACAGGCCGTCTCAGCGACGCTTATTTTATCCTCGACGTCAACAAGACTGATACTCTTAAACGTGCTGTTAGTCTGATCGATGAGCTATTCCGGCAGCTTGACACCCGCTCGGTCAACTCCGATATTATGGGCGACATCTTCGAGTATCTGCTGGAAGAGGTGAAGGAATCCGGCAAGAACGGCCAGTTTCGCACCCCGCGCCACGTCATCCGCTTCATGGTGCAGTTGCTCAAGCCGGAACTTGGCAAGTCCATCCTCGATCCCGCCTGTGGCTCC
>WSSedB1CaDRAFT_10000499_pt1 | contig 17054 bp, 11 predicted proteins | sample WetSurSB1Cattail_FD_9460 | JGI IMG/M metagenome (IMG submission 9460)
AGCAATCATCTGCGCTTCCGTATGCTTGCTCCTCGACATCTTCCGCTCCTTCTCCAATCTACAAATTCGTAGTCAGATCTGTGCGGATTTTGGGGGGCAGGTCAGCGTGACGCACACAATCCAGAAGGTGCCCGGCGACGAAGTGTGAACCGCCGCAGTGTCGATTTCATACTCCTGAACGGTTCCGTCGGTGAGCAGCTTCTCCATCACCGGCACAATCACGTCCTTGCTCAGCGTTTCGACGGCGTTGCTGGGGGCATCGGCCTTGAGCTTGTAGCTCGCGACGGAAACAAAGCCATCTTTCCATGAGCCGGACTTCCAGTTGTAGTACCGGCTGACGAGGATCTCGTCCCAGTGCTTTGTAGCGCTGGAGAAAGTGGAGGAGGTGGAATTAGGGGACGCGTAGAACTGGGTGAGCACCTTCATCAGTCCGGCCATGGACATGGCGGAGAACCAGCTATCGTGCGTTTCGCCCCCGGGCTGGTGAACCAGATTCTCATCGAAGCCATATCCAACAATGGTTCCGTCGGCGAGTGCTTTCTGCAAAAGAACCTTTTCCGACGCGTTTTCCTTTGCCATGTCGGCCCACTGTTCGCGTGGAATCTGCCAGTTGGAGAGGTACGAATACATGGGTGGTTTCTCTTTGACCTGCGACGTCTGCGCGCCGGAAGGAACGGCACACAGGGCGGACACAACCAGACACAACCCCGCGAAGATGCTCCAGACTTTCTTGTTCATCCTCTTTCTCCTGTTGTGATTTGGTCAGCGGTGCTCTTGGGGAAGCACTGACCGGTGAAGTGTATAGGAGCTGGAGATCGAGGGACAGGAAAGATTGCATCTGGAGCGGGGGACTGTGTTGAGCCCGGCAAACTGGCTGGTTACAGGGCGACAAGAGAGTGTGGTGTGGATTGGGAACGGGGCGTGCGTCGCCATCTCAAGCACAAGATGGAGAGCGCCTTATTCCTTCAGGATGATTCGCTCGGTCAGGTTGGAGCGGAGCGATTCAAACGTGCCTCAGAAGGTTGAGACCAAGCTGGAATCAGTCCACAGAACCCGACTGTCGAATTTGACCTGATGCCCACCAGCGTTGCAGATAGATTACCGGTTATCTATCTGCTATCACGGCACTACCAAAAAACAGCCCGCTACAAGCATCGGAGGGTCTGCCAACCTCAGGGCCGTGTTGGAATTCACCTGCCTGAATGATAGGGGAAATCTATCAGTTTTAGCAGTGGACGCATCGGAGGTTCGAGACTAGCGTTCACGGTTGGGGCTCTACGATCGTGCATTGGAGCGCGTGTCGAAGATTTCTGAAGGCGGTTGTACCCGAATGGATGGGGCAGGAAAGCTACTGGGAAAGAGAACGGATAGCCAAAGGGAGTCAATGAATGAAGACGGCATTACTACGTTCAGCGCACGAGGGGGTCAGGAACTCAGGTACCAGATGGCCGTTCCTGAAGAAGTCCAGTGTGGTTGGGATGGCTGCCGCGCTTGCCACCCCTCTGTTCGCACGGGCCGCAGAGCCAACTCGCCCCCCGAATATCGTCATGATCCTTGGAGATAAAAATTGCAACCGAGGATTACTCGGTATTCGAAAGTCAAACCGGCCGGTCAGTTGGCCTTGGTTCGTTGCGGTAATCCTGCTATCGTTCTTTTCGGCATCAGCCCAGGCCCAGGAAGCGAACGCAGCTAAGGAGCCAACGCCGGCCGCCGCGGCACAAGCTCAGGAAGCAGCAGCCGCGGCACTGCAGAAGGCGGCGCAGAATCCTGTCGCCAGCATGATCAGTGTTCCCATTCAAAACAACGACAATACGGGGATCAATCCGGGATACCGCACCCAGAATGTGTTGAATATCCAGCCGGTAATTCCCTTGAAACTGAACCCCAGCTGGAACCTGATCGTTCGCTGGATCGCTCCCATCATCTACCAGCCGCTTCCTGTGCCGTCGCCCGCACCTCAAGTAGGCGTTTCCGGTTTGGGCGACATGCAGCCCACGTTTTTCCTCTCTCCGAGTAAGCCAAGCAAGCTGATTTGGGGAGCCGGGCCGATTCTTCAACTGCCGACTGCAACGAGCGACTATACGGGACAAGGAAAGCTCGGCTTGGGTCCAAGCGTTGTCGCCCTGACGATGCCGGGTCATTTCGTGGTGGGCGCACTCGTCAACAACATCTGGTCGGTCGCGGGTAGCGGAAGCCGCACGGACGTGAATCAGATGCTGGTGCAGTATTTTGTCAACTACAACATGAAGAAACAGTGGTATCTGACCGCGCAGCCGATTATCACGGCTAACTGGAATACGACTGCAGCCAGCGGAAGTGTTTGGACGGTGCCGTTCGGCGGCGGCGTTGGAAGAATCATCAAACTGGGGAATCAGCCGGTGAATATCAGCGTCCAGGCCTATGGCAACATCGTGCATGTTCCCGACGCATCTCCGTGGGGAGTGAGGGCAACATTCGCGCTTCTGTTCCCGAAGATGAGCAGGAAGCAGCAAAAGATGATGCTGGAGATGAAGCTCAAGCAGATGGACCAGGAAGATCAAAACCCGAAACAGACGAAAAAGTAATGCGATGCGGCCGGGCTGTTTTTAAGTCACCGGCACACGAACAACTGTGACTCGCTGAGAGAAGGCGTAGTTGCTGAAACCATCTATAACGCACGAGGAAGGAACTCTCTTATGAGTGACAACGATACGATCAATCGATCTGTTCTTCCCATTCCGGATGTCCGGCCATTCAGCTTGACTACTTACGATGCGAAAGACCCCGATACGAAGTATCCGCCGAGTTTTCACTTGCCTACGCCGACCAAGCTGAGAAGGACCACGCGGCTCTGCAAAGCGCGATTCGTACTGGCAAGGTGAAAGCCGAATTTGAATCGGACCGGTAATGGACAACAAGTAAACGTCAAAATCGAGCGATGTCATGTGAACAAAAGAGACAGTAAACGAACCGAGAGAGGAAGTCATCGAATGAAGACCGCAGTGCTACGTTCAGCGCACGGACCAGTCAGAAATCCTACGAACAGGTGGGCATTTCTGAAGCAGTCAGGCCTAATGGGGATGGCTGCCGCGCTTGCCACCCCTGCGTTCACCTTCGCCGCAGAGCCACATCGCCCACCAAATATTGTCATCATTCTCGGCGATGACATGGGATATGCCGACATGGGCTCGTTCGGCAGTGAGATCAAAACGCCGAATCTCGATTCGCTGGCAAAGGATGGCGTACGTTTCACAAATTTCTACACCAACCCCACTTCCTCTCCAACCCGGTCGGTGTTGTTAACCGGTGTCGACTCGCACTTGAACGGCCTGGGCAACATGGATGAGTGGGCTGCTCCAAACCAGTGGGGCGAGGAAGGCTATGAAGGCTACCTCAACAATAGTGTGGTCACCTTGCCGCAGCTCCTCAAGGATGCGGGCTATCACACCTACATGGTTGGAAAATGGCATCTGGGGAAAGCGCCAAATCAGATTCCCGCGGCACGCGGATTCGAGCGCGACTTCTCGCTTCTTGACGGAGCAGGCAGCTATTTCGATATGACGAACTTTACTGCCGCGTCGCCAAGATCCGTTTACACCGAGAACGGTCGCTATTTAGCACGACTTCCCAAGGGCTATTTCGCGACAAAAACATACACCGACAAGATGATCGAATTCATCGGCGCCAACCACGGAGACGGCAAGCCCTTCTTTGCCTATGTAGCGCACCAGGCACCGCACGATCCGTATCAACTTCCCCGAAGTTGGCGTAATCGTCATGTCGGGGAATATGACAAGGGATGGGACGCGGTCCGGCAAGCGCGACTGAAGAAACAGGTCGAACTCGGTATCACTTCATCGGATACACAGCTAGCGGATCGAATGTGGTTTGTGCCCGATCCCATCGTGCTTGCCCCGGTTGCACGGGCCGTTCTCGGCAAGAAGATGGAGCTCTATGCCGGCATGATGGAGAATCTCGACTACCATGTCGGCCGGCTTATCAACTACCTGAAGAAGATTGGTGAATATGAGAACACCATCTTCATCGTGTTTGGTGACAATGGCGCAGAAGGTACCGACCTGTTCCAAATGCTTGCGGGCGCACCCGGTACCCGAAACTACCTGTTTGCTGCGAACAAATGGGCGCAGACCGACATTAATGCGTGGGGTGATCCGGGCTCATATGTCGCTTACGGGCCAATGTGGGCACAGGTTTCGATGACACCCTTCAGCCAATACAAAGGTTGGGTTGGAGAAGGAGGAATTCGGAACGCGCTCATCGTCAGCGGCCCGATCGTCAAGCGGCCCAAGGGGAGCATCAACAATGGGCTGATGCACGTAGCCGACCTGATGCCGACGCTGCTTGAAGTGGCAGGCACCACCTATCCGAAGGCATACAAGGGCACCGAGGTTCCCCCTCTTATCGGCAAATCCTGGGGCCCGATGCTTGCTGGGCAAGCGGACTCGCCGCGAACAAACCAGGATTACATGGCCTGGGAGATATTCGGCAATCACGCGGTACGCCAAGGGGATTGGAAAATACGTTGGGAATACGAGTCCATCGGCAAGGGTAAGTGGGAATTATTCAATCTCGCAGCTGATCCTGCAGAGAAAAAGGATCTCGCTGTAGAGCGCCCTGACAAGTTAGGGGAAATGATCGCGGTTTGGGACACGTATGCCAAGGCAAATAACGTGATCCTGCCGAACCGCTCTATGTTTGAGACGCTGAAGGACCAGCTTCCCCCGCGAGTTCCCGTGGACCCGGGGTATCCGCCAGCGAATTATAAGCAGCAGTTCGTTCCGCCCAAAGACATGATGGCAAACCCCAAATGAAGATCGCAACCAGGAAGAGAGGGCACGATTTTATGAAGAATGACGAAAGTCCGCTGAGGCCAGTTCATTGGTTCTGGTTCGTGGTCGCGACAATGCTTTCCTTCAGCGCATTCCTGCTGCCGTCGGAAGCACTGGCACAAGTCCCGGCGCGCTTTTACTGGAAGAATCTGTCGAATTCAAATGGGGTACCGGTTATCGTCCAATCGGTGAGCGGCAACACCAATCCATTCGATCATTCGGCCATTGTGACGCCCGGAGCGAACTTCGATGTCACTTTGGCGTTGGTGGGTTATGCCCGCACTTTCTCCCTGCACAATCGGGCCACCATGTTTGCCATTCTCGCGCCGATGGGCCGAATCTCTGGAGATGTGACTGATGCCGGAAGAACGACAAAGCAATCGGCCGCTGGGTTTGGAGATCCGATGTTTGAGTTTGACATCAATCTCCACGGTCCTCGTGCGCAAAAATTACTGCCCGATGCGATTCGCTATCAGCCGGGATTCTCCATCGACCTGCTCGGAGATCTGGCGCTGCCGATTGGTCATTATGACTCCAAGCAGTCTCTGAACCTCGGGCAGAACAGATGGTATGGACGCATCGGAGCGCCCATCGTCTGGCAGCTTGGACCTTGGGTTCCAGGTCGCCGTACAACTCTCGAGTTTTTGCCCACTGTGTGGCTCTTCGCCGAGAACAACGACTTTGTCGGCAAGACATTGAAGAGTGATCCGCTCTTTCAGCTCGATGGGCATTTCACTCGGGACCTCACCGAAAACTTCTGGGCGGCGTTCGATACGGTCTGGTTTGCCGGCGGGAAGGCCACGATCGATGGTGTTGCGGGAGAGAACCGAAACAACCTGGGCTTGGGGCTGACGGCTGGTTACAAAATCAACGACAACCTGGGCCTCACATTCGGCTATAAATCGACCATCAATGACTCGGCTCCTGACGCCCTTCGCTTGAACCAGTTTTCGTTCTCGCTCGTTTACGGATGGAACTCGGTGGTCGAAGGGATGAATCGGTTGAAGCACGAATAGCCTGGTCGAGCGGTGAAGACTGGATTTCAAATGCGATAACCCCAACTTGGTCTTGAATTGATTTCGGTCCGCAGCCGGGCACCCGGCCTACGCAGCTTCCGCTTGGATGTTCCAGAGGGCGTGCCTACATTACACCCGGACTCGCGACGTTGTCTGAAAACTACGAATCGACTTCGGACCCGGACCTTGAACAGACCCTGGATTACCGATTACCAGGAAGTTACAACTCCGTAGCTGCCGAGTTGGCCACATTCCGCACGGAACCAAGGCTCAAGAGCGCAAATCAGGATCGGCCAGAAGCTTCAGGAGATGGCTTGGTTTGCGCTCTCATTCCTTGTTGCGGTTGAGGTCGCGATGACGCAGCAGGTTTCGCGTCTGCCCGGGATTGCTAGAATGCCTGCGGACTTGCCCGGCAATCTGCCTGGTTTTGAACCGCACTGCTGATGTGGCTGGAGGTAAGCGTGCAACGGATCAAGGCTCTCTTAGTTTCCATCGTGCTTTTGGTGTTCGTGTTCTCTTGTGGCCGAGCCACGGCAAGCGAAGTGCGCGTGAATGTCGGCGATTGGGTGCTGGCTGCTAGCGCCGGCGGAACATTCTCCGTCGATGCAGGACCTCTCGGCCGCCTGCTTGAAAACGGACGATTCTGGGTCCGCCAGGAGAACGGGCTTCGCCAGGCGAATGGCTGGATCATCCGCCCAGTCAAGGAGGGTCTCGTCATTCGCACCAGCGAACCGAAGATGGAGTGGAAACTGAGCGTGAGCGGCGACGTGCTGCAAATCGCAAGCACCGATTACCGCAGCATTGTGACGGCCGATGCACCCTCGAAGATCGATCGCATCCTCGGGCGCCTGCTCGACAAGCAGGGCGCGCACGTAGTCTGGTCGGGAACCGGAGAAGTGGCGGGCGGATACGGTGGAAGCTACACGCGGAATCCCTCCTTCCTTCCCCGCACCAATCCTGACGTCATGTACGTTCGGCTGGGGCGGCTGGAAGGCGCCGGATTCCACAGCCTGTTTGACCGGAGCACCGACACCGCCGTCGACTTTCCCGAAGACAGCACGCTGCATCGCGACGAAGCGAACAACGACATCCTAAAGGTCACGATGCCGGTTGCAGGCAATGCGACAATTCGCGTCGAACGCGACTATTACACGCGGGTGCTCGGCGTTCCGTACTACGCCCGTTACGACGACCAGCGATTCCCCACCTCGCCCATTGTCTGGTCCAGTTGGACAAGCTATTACGAAGCTGTCCGCGAGCAGGACATCACCGTGAACGCGGACTGGCTTGGACTGCACCTGAAGCCGTATGGATTCCAATACGTTGAACTCGATGACGGCTACGATCGTGGCTCAAAGGGCGAACACTACTGGGTCGAAAACTGGGATGAGACGAAGTTTCCCCACGGCGCCGCCTGGCTCACGAAGTACATTCACGATCGCGGAATGAAAGCCGGAGTCTGGCTCGTGCCCAATTCCTACGCAGGCGCGTTGAAGGACCATCCCGACCGCTACCTCTACGACAAGAAGGGCGCAGTGGTGCAGGACTACAGCACGCCGGCGCTCGATCAGACGAATCCCGCGACCTTCGACTGGCTCAAGCATGAGTTCAGCGTGCTCGACGGCTGGGGCTTTGACTACTACAAGTTTGACGGTGAGCACGCGCTGCCCAAGTATGCGCCAACGGTGGACATCAGCCGGCTCCACGATCCGAACGCTGATTTCCTGAAGAACTATCGCGACAGAGTCAAACTCATTCGCGAGACCATTGGCCCGGATCGTTTCATCGAGTCCTGCCCCGCCGGAACACCGCTGAACAGCATCGGCTTTGTCGATTCGTATTTCAATGGCGACGACCTCTACAACAACTGGCAGGGCAGCTACCCACTGTTCAGTTCCATCACTTCCAACCTGTTCTTGAACCACCTGCTGGTGTATGTGATGCCCGGCGAAGGCATCGAACTGGGCGAGCCGATGACCGTTGAGGAAGCAAGCAGGAAGCGCCCGCCTATCGTCATCGAAACAGAGAAGAGTCGCGAAAACCCAATGACCGGCTTCGGCGTCACTGATGCCGAGGCGCGCACGCTGGTGAGCTACGTGGCAATGACTGGCGTTGTCTATCCGCTTGCGAGCGTGATGCCTGAGCTGCCCGACTCGCGCGTGCAACTGCTGAAGGCAACCATGCCCACCCTCCCCATCATGCCCGTCGACTTGTTTAGCCGGGGCAATGACAACAACTGGGACACGTTCCGGCACGAGCAGCCCGACTACTACATCCACAACTACCCCGAGATCCTCGATCTCAAGGTGAATTCAATCTCAGGCCGGTACGACCTTGTGGGCCTTACCAACTGGCGCAGCACGCCCGCAACCAGGACATTGGATCTCGTCTCGAAACTGCACCTCGATCCAAAGCTCCGCTATGTCGCCTTCGACTTCTGGAATCAGGCGCTCGCCGGAGTCTTCGAAAAAGAAATGAAGCTTGAAGTCGGCCCACACGACACGCGTGTGCTCGCCATTCACCCGCTCCGGGGCCGTCCGCAACTCGTAGGAAACTCGCGCCACATCTCCGGAGCCTTCTCGGTGCTGGCAAACAATTGGGATGAGGATGGGCTCGTGCTTAGCGGAAAATCACAGACCGTGGGCGACGATCTCTACACGGCCTGGATCTATTGCCCCAAGGGCTTCACTGTGCAGAAGATGGAAGGAAACTCCAGCGGAAAAGCGGTGAAGATCGAGCAGAATGCGCAGCGCGAGCTCATAGGCATTTCCTTCCGCGGCGGAGGCGAGGCTGTGAGCTGGACAGTCCAGTTTGAGCGTGGAAACAGGTAAACCGCATCTCGACACACGATTCCGTCATCGGCCGGAATCAGGATGCACCGAGGTGAAGGGTGGCATACCCGCCATTGCGCTGTTCGCGTCAGGAGTGAATCGACAGCACCCGAGCGTAGTAAGGATGATTCCTCTTCGACCCGCACTTCAAGTGTTTTCACCGGCCCGAATGCTGTTTTCAGTTCCTCTTGTTCTGAGTGGAATTCAAATGTGGTGGTCTGTTAGACTCGCGAGCCAAGGCTGTGTTCGGGTCCAGTCCTCTTCCTCTAACCGGATTGGGGTGTGAAGCAATGCCCATCAAATTGAATGTAAACAACGTGGCAGCCACGGTGGACGTTCCGCCGGATACACCGCTTTTGTGGGTGCTGCGCGACGTATTGAACCTCGAGGGCGCCAAGTACGGGTGCGGAATCGGGCTTTGCGGCGCGTGCACCGTGCTGGTGGGCGGCCGTGCGGTGCGCTCCTGCATGACGCATGTGGGGTCCGTGGCGGGCGAGCCGATCACCACGATCGAAGGGCTCTCGCCGGATGGCCTTCATCCGGTGCAGGTGGCCTGGGAAACGCTGGATGTGCCGCAATGCGGATACTGCCAGGCCGGACAGATCATGTCTGCCGCCGCCCTGTTGCAGCGCACGCCGCATCCCACCGACGCGGACATTGACTCGGCCATGAGCGGCAACCTTTGCCGCTGCGGAACGTATACGCGCATTCGCCAGGCCATTCACCAGGCAGCAGAAGCGGGCGCTGCAGCCCGCACGAAGTGAAGGAGGCCCACTCATGCGCGTGACTCGGAGATCGTTCCTGCGGTTGACGGCTCTTGCTGGCGGCGGCTTCGCACTCAATCTCTACCAATCCCCTTTGGGTGAGGCACAACGGATTGGGACGGACATTGAACTGACGCCGAAGGCCTTCATTCGGATTGCACCTGACGGCGTGGTCACCATCATGGCGCGCGCTTCAGAGTCCGGCCAGGGCATGCGCAACATGCTGCCGATGCTGATTGCCGAGGAACTGGATGTTGACTGGAAAGACGTCCGCGTTCTGCAGGCAGAACTCAACGAAAAGATCTACGGCCCGCAGTTTTCCGGAGGTTCGGCGAATACCCCGATGGGTTGGGAGCCGATGCGGCGCGTCGGCGCAGCGGGCCGTCAGTTGCTCATTACGGCCGCTTCGCAAACCTGGGGCGTGCCTGAGACTGAGTGCACCACGAAGTCCGGACGGGTGAGTCACGCCGCGTCCGGTCGTTCCATGGGTTACGGCGAGCTTGCTGCCAAAGCCGCTACACTGCCCGCGCCCGCGCTCAGCAGCGTCAAACTGAAAGACCCCAAGGATTACCACATCGTCGGCCATTCGCAGACCGGTGTAGATACGCACGCGATTGTCACCGGCAAGCCGCTCTTCGGTATCGATGTTCAGCTCCCGGGAATGTTGTACGCCGCGATTGAAAAGGCCCCCGTGTTTGCCGGAAAGGTGAAGTCCGCCAATATCGATCAGGTCAAGACGCTGCCAGGCGTTCGCCATGTTCTGGTGATTGATGGCGGCATCACTCCCGCGGCTTTCACACCGTGGGAGCCGGGAATGGAGCCAGGCATCGCGATCGTTGCTGATACCTGGTGGCAGGCGCAGCAGGCTCGCAAACAGCTCAAGGTTGACTGGGACCTGGGCCCTGCCGTGGCGCAAAGCGCGGATGGGTTCAGCAAGCGCGCAACGGAGCTGCTCGCTGCTCCGCCCGCGAGCACGCTGCGCAAGTATGGCGATGTGGACGGCGCACTTAAATCGTCGGCGAAGGTAGTCGAGGCCACCTACCAATATCCGTTTATTGCGCACGTCACGCTTGAACCGCAGGGCGCCACAGCGCATTGGAAAGACGGAAAGCTGGAGATGTGGTCCACAAGCACTCTGCCGGTCGATGGCCGCGGACTGGTAGCCACAACGCTCGGTATTCAGGAAAGCGACATCACCACTCACATGATGCGTTCGGGAGGCAGTTTTGGCAGGAGACTCCAGAACGACTACCTGGTGGAGGCAGCCTGGATTGCGAAGCGTGTAGACGCGCCAGTCAAGCTGCTGTGGTCACGCGAAGATGATATTGCGCACGACCCATTCCGGCCGGGTGGAACGGTTGGGTTGAAAGGCGGCCTGGATGCGCAGGGGAAGCTCGTTGCCTGGCGGCACCATTTTGTGACCTTTGGCGATGAAAAGCATTCAACCTCCGGTGGCGGCATCGGACAGAACACTTACCCTGCGGGATTTCCGCCGGCCTATGGACTTTACACCTCTGTGCAGCCGCTCTCACTTCGCACCGGAGCTCTCCGCGCTCCTGGCGACAACGCATACTGCTGGGTGGCGCAGTCGTTTCTCGACGAACTGGCTCACGCTGCCGGGCGCGATCCACTTGAGTTCCAGCTTGAACTTCTCAGCAACAAGCAGTCCCCATGGTCTTCGGGAGAACACGACCCGGTGGGTGACCACGAACCTTCGGGACCGTCCGTGCTGATCCCGGAGCGCTTTAAAGGTGTGCTTGAGTTGGTCGCGGAAAAATCGGGCTGGGCTCATCGCAGCAAGACGCCTGGGCGCGGAATGGGAATTGCCGCGTGGTTCTGCCATTTGGGGTACTTCGCCGAGGTTGCCGATGTCAGCGTTGACTCACAGAACAAGGTGACAGTGCATCAGATCTGGGCTGCGGGCGATGTGGGAAGCCAGATCATCAACCCCGCGGCTGCCGAGAACATCTCGTTCGGCGGCATCGTCGAGGGAATGGGCCATATGGGGCAAGAGATCACACTGGAAGAAGGTAAAGTCCAGCAATCCAACTTCCAGAACCACCCGTTGATACGCATGCGGCAGGTGCCGAAGATTGAAGTGTATTGGCGCAAGACGGATTACGCGCCGACAGGCCTGGGCGAGCCGACACTGCCGCCAACATTGCCGGCAATAAGCAATGCCATCTTTGCCGCCACTGGCAAGAGGATTCGCACATTGCCACTCCAGCGGAGCGGGTTCAGTTGGGCCTGAGGTCTCTTGGCGATCTGCTTCGAGATCTAATCTCCAACCCGCATGCCGGGCACTGAAGGCTGAGGAATCCATTGACTTCTCGGGTTGCGGATGGAGAACCGGCTAACAGGCAGTTGCCTTCCGTTCCTGCCGGGTAGGCGAGCGCAGAAACACATCCGCGAATGAGCAGTTGTGCATAGTCAGCGAGCAAGCGAGATCTCAAAACCGACACATGGAGCGCCCGGCCAGGGTGGGGTACGTCGGCCGTTTGCCTTCTGAGGAAGCGGGTGCGCCGCCGGCCATAGAGAGCGACGTGGTTTTGCGTGACTGTGCCTCTGGATAGTAGTCTTCCTTGCGAGATTCGGAGGGAAGAGATGAAGAGGCGGCGCTTTCTCGCGGGCGGCGCAGCGTCGGCCGGCGCCCTTGCGGCGAGTGGCAACGGCCTGGTCCACGCGCTTGCGGTGCCGGCAGGGAATGCGTCGGTTGGCCTCGATTTGAACCAGCATCGGTTCGGGGTGAATTACACGCCCTCGCGGAACTGGTGGTTCTGCTGGAACGACTGGGTTGCCGGGCCGATCGAGCGGGACCTGGATGCGATTGCTGCGTTAGGAGCCGATCACCTGCGAGTGATGCTGATCTGGCCCTTCTTTCAACCCAATCCAAAGATTGTGAGCTGGGCGCACCTGGAGCGGCTGAGTCAGCTACTGGAACTGATGGGCGAGCGGCGTTTGGATGCCTTGGTGACGGTATTCACGGGGCAGTTGAGCGGGTGGTATTTTCTGCCGCCTTTCAATCGGCGGAGTGAGGGGTTCTTTACCGACGCGACAATGCTGGGCGCAGAGGAACTGCTGGTGCGCACCCTGGCCGGGGTTATGCGGCGGCACGATAACGTAATCGGGTTCGACCTGGGGAATGAGATCAATACGTGCTGGCAGGCAGAGACGACGGCGGGCGATGCGTGGATGAAGCGGATTCTGGCTCTGATGCACGAGGTGCTGCCGGATGGGGTGCACGTGAACGGGGTGGATCATCATCCGTGGTTTGCAGAAGACACGTTCAGCGCGCAGGCGCTGGCGGCGCAGCGCTTTCCGGTGATGCACTGCTATCCGTATTGGACGGGGGCGATGAAGTATGGCGGAGCGATGGACCCGCCGAGCGTGAAGCTGATGGCAGGGATGGCTGCGCTGATTCGCGCTTACGCCGGGGACGCGAAGAAGCCGGTGTGGACAGGGGAGTTCAACACCTGTATCGAGGAGCTTCCGGAGAAGGGGCAGGCGGCGTGGCTGGAGAAAGCTGTGATGGCGGCCATTGAGCAGGGCGTGAGCTGGTTCAGCTACTGGGACAGCCATGACGTGGACCGCAAGTTCGCATTCAATCCACTGGAGTACAGCCTGGGACTGCTGACCAACGACCGGCAAGTGAAGGAGCAGGGCCGCGTTTTCAAGCAGCTTGCTGAGGCGTATCGGGGCAAGCCGGTTGTGTTTCCGAAAGGGAGCGCCCCGGAGCCGCCGCGGGAGCGGACGGAAAAGACGACGTGGCGGTGGCTGCTGGAGTGGATGGGGCAGAATCCGTCAGTGTAAGCGGGCGATGCGAACGAACAGGGGCGAACTTCACTCGTGCCGTTCAAAGCACGCCAGGATGATCGCGCGACTCAATGACGGTGCTGAGAAGAATAGCCTCTTAATGGAATTAGTGGCTTGAGAGGCACCAATGGCAATTCGGCGATCACATCCGGATAGAGGAGGTAAATCTTGGTTTCGGGATTCTCGATGAAGGGGCCATATATCTCCCCGACCTGCAAGGTGACCGTTCTCAGAATCGGACCCGTCAGCTCAACGTCGCTCTCTCTCCACGTCTCGAACCCCGGGGCCCACACGCTTAGGGCATATGTCCCAGGGCGCACTTGAAATATGGCTTTGCCCTGAGGGTTCGTCACGAATGCGTAAGCGTCTCCGTGCGTTATGTTGATCGCGGTGACACGCGCGCCGGGAATCACGGCTCCAGTTTGATCCATCACAGTGAGCGTTGTAGTGTTCTGTGTGGGCTCTTGCCCAAAGAGCGACGAGCTAAGCACGACACATGCAAGCAGAAGTAACGGTTTCGCTGGCATTGGCGGATGTTAGCACGATTCCGCCTAACTTGCGGATGAGAGAGTCTTGGATCGTTGCCATCAGAAGATAACTCCGTAGCTGGTAGATCTTACCTATAAGCTTTGAGGTCAGGGCTGCTTCCAGTGCGGAGTCTTTCTTGATTCCGCACTTTTCTAATTGCAATCAAAGGCTTTCCAGCGGGACTTGGCGCGGGCTGCGTCCTGATAGGATTTCTGCATGTTTGCGGATGGCTTTGTGAGGCGTGTTTCTGCTGCGGCGGTGTGCGGTGGTGTGGTGTTGGTGTTGGCGTGCGCGGCGGCTGCGCAGGCGACTGCGCCGGACCGGGCGCACCTGGATGAGGTGTTGAAGGGGCTGGAACGCGGGCACGGCGTGGGGCAGGTGGCGGTGGCTCCCGACGGGAAGCGGATGGCGTGGATCGAGGGCGGGCACATTGAAGTGGCCCCTTTGGACGACTTGAAGAAGGCTGTGCAGGTGACCGCGGCGACCAAGGCCGATGCGAAGTGCGAAGAAGGCGACCTGGCGTGGGAGCCGGATTCGAAGGCGCTGGCGTTCTTCTCAGACTGCGCGGCTCCAGAGGAGCAGACGGACCTGTACTTGTCGCGGCTGGATGGGAGCGCGTCGCGTCGGCTGACGGCGCTGAAGGGCTACGAGGACGCGCCGGCGTTTTCGCCAGACGGGACGAGGATTGCCTTCCTCTATGTAGAGGGTGCAACGCGGCAGGCTGGGGCGCTGGCGGCGATGAAGCCTCCGGCAGGGGTGATTGGCGAGGACGGGGTGGAGATTCAACGGGTGGCAGTGGTGCAGGTGAACGCGGAAACTGCCGTGCCGGCTCAGGTGACTCCGGCGAATCTGCATGTGTACGAATTTGACTGGGCTCCGGACTCGATGGGGCTGGCCTATGTGGCGGCAGCGCCGCCTGGCGAGAACAACTGGTGGGTAGCGAAGCTCTACACGCAGGCGATGGGCGGGGTAGCGACTGTGGTGCTGGCGCCGGCGGAGGTGGATGGGCCGCTGCACGGGCTGCAGATCGCGGTGCCACGCTGGTCGCCGGACGGCAAGGCGATCGCGTTTATTGGCGGGCTGATGAGCGACCAGGGCTCGACGGGCGGCGATGTATGGATGGTGGCCGCGACGGGCGGCGCTCCGCAGGACCTGACTCCGGGGCGACCGACGACTCCGCAATGGCTGGAGTGGGGTGGCAAGGACTACCTCTACGTGAGCGAATTGGCGGGCGGGAATAGCCAGCTGATCCGGTTTAAGGTGGCGGGCGAGCCTGGGACGGCGACGGTGACATTCGGGTCGCCGATTTTCAGCATTCCGGGCACGGTGGGCGATGGCCGGCTGGAGGTGAGTCTTTCGCCGACGGCGGATCATGCGCTGTTTGTGTTCAGGGCGAGCACGTTTGAGCGGCCGGCGGAGATCTACGGAGCAAAGCCGGGAACGGTGATGAGCCCGGGCCTCGATGGCGTGATCCAGCTTTCACATATCAATGATGGGGTGGAGCCGGCGTGGGGCAAGTCGGTTTCGCTGAGTTGGAGGAGCGACAAGTTCCGGGTGCAGGGCTGGCTGATGGAACCGAAGGACTTTGACCCGGCGAGAAAGTATCCGCTGATCGTGCTGGTGCACGGCGGGCCGGCAGCGGCTGTGACGGCGCACTGGGGAGCGGGCGTTGGCCTGAGCGCGGCGGCGTTTTCTGCACTGGGCTACTTTGTGCTGCAGCCGAATCCACGCGGGAGCTACGGACAAGGCGAGGAATTTGTGCAAGCCAACCGAAAGGATTTCGGCTACGGCGACCTGCGGGACATTTTGGCGGGCGTGGACGTGGTGGAGGCGCATTACCCCATCGACCCGGAGCGAGTGGGGCTGACGGGGTGGAGCTACGGCGGGTTCATGACCATGTTTGACGTTACGCAGACGGGACGCTTCAAGGCGGCGGTGGCCGGAGCGGGCATTGCGAACTGGCTGAGCTACTACGGCGAGAACTCGATTGACCAGTGGATGCTGCCGTATTTCGGAGCGAGTGTGTATGACGACCCGGCGGTGTACGCGAAGAGCTCGGCGATCAACTTTATCAAGCAGGTGAAGACGCCGACGCTGGTGGTGGTTGGGGATCGGGACGGGGAGTGTCCCGCGCCGCAGAGCTTCGAGTTCTGGCACGCGCTGCGGGCGCAGGGGGTACCGACGGAACTAGTGGTATATCCGAACGAGGGGCACGGATTTGTGGACCCAGAGCACCGGCGGGACGTGCTGGAGCGGGCGGTGGAGTGGTTCGCGAAGTATATGCCGGCTCGGCAATAGAAATCCGCCGGACGAGGCGGGCTGCGCCGGCAGTTCTGCTCGCCAACCGGGTCTGGCGGAGTCTATCTGGTATCAGGAAACCAGAGGCGGTTCCGGCCATCGGGGGAGCCGGTTGGTCCTGATACACTTTTCATTGGAGAAGCGGGTGTGTTTCGTCAACCGGCAGCAGCGTTAGGGCTTGCCGGAAGCCGATGAGCACAACAAGTTGTGCCGGCGGCGAGCGAGTGCTGAGCGCGTTGACGGGCAGCCCCTCACACCTTTTTTCCTGATGCGATGGGAGAGACCGTTCCGCGCCTGGTAGGGCTGGAGCGGGGAGGATTCATGCGGCGGTATTTGGCGCTTGTCTTTTTAGTCAGTCTGGCGATTCCGGCGGGAGTTTCGATCTCCGGGTGCACGCGTAACCCCGCGGCGAACTACTGCAACGGCCTGGGTTACGGAACCAAGATCTCGGATGTGTATTCGATCGACCTGGAGCCCGCCACGACGGGTATCTCCCTGGCCTTCGGCCAGACCAGGCAGGTTACGGCGCCGACCTCGAAGACGTGCAAGGGGGATACCGCGAGCCCGTCGTCGTATACCTATGGCACGACGGATACGACGCGCAAGTACGTGGATATTTCGCCGACGGGCAACATCTGCGCTGGCTCGTGGAACCGGAATTCGGGAGGCGGCATCTCCGACTACACCATCTGCTCGGCGCCGAACCCGCAGCCGACGACGAACGGGCTGCCCTATACGACGGCTTTCATCACGGCCTCGGCCGATTCAGTGACGTCGAACCCGGTGGAAGTGTATGTGCACGCGGCGGTGAGTTCGATCAACCTGTCAGTGGGCGGTACCACCACAGGGGATCAGTGCTACTCGAAGGGCACCGCGGAACAGCTTGACTCCGAGGCGTGTTACGCGAGCGGCGGCAAGCAGTATGAGCTGTGCGCGCCTTCGACGGTGACCAGCTATTCCTGCCCGGGTGGATTG
>WSSedB1CaDRAFT_10000500_pt1 | contig 16995 bp, 17 predicted proteins | sample WetSurSB1Cattail_FD_9460 | JGI IMG/M metagenome (IMG submission 9460)
GGGACACGATCAGAATTTCGCACGTTGACCCTATATTTAGCCTTCCTCTCCCTGTAGCCCCAGAACTCGAGGGACACCATACTCAACACTGCTTCTCTTTAGTAAATAATTGCGTATGGTGTCCCCGGAATTCCCAGGGCGGCTTTCTAGCTCGGTTACTGTACCTTCAGACAGGCAGAAAATCTTTGTGTCGCTCATTCGTTACCCCCCAATTCCCGTTCAATCTGCTCAATGCTGGGAAGACTGGTTTTCAGCTCTTCCGGTAACGCCGCAACGAGCTGATATTCGGCGACACCGATTGGTTTGTTGGAATCGCGAAGGGCATATTCCGCCACCACCCGGTTTTTGGTTTTGCACAATAAAAGGCCAATGGTCGGGTTATCCCGTTCCGCCTTCATCTGTGCATCAACCGCGCTCAGGTAAAAACCGAGTTTCCCGGTGTATTCCGGTTTGAACGCCCCGGCCTTCAGTTCGATCACCACGTAACAGTGCAGTTTGAGATGATAAAAGAGCAGGTCGATGAAGAAGTCGTCGCCCCCCACCTCGATATGCACCTGACGGCCAACGTAGGCAAACCCCGCGCCGAGTTCGAGAAGGAAGTGCGTAATGTGTTGGACCAGAGCCGACTCGATTTCTCTTTCCTGCGCATCATCCGTCAGACCGAGAAAATCGAAACGGTAAGGATCTTTCAGGGATTCACGGGCAAGATCGGATTGTGGTTTGGGTAAACGCTGCTCGAAGTTGGTTACTGCTTTCCCGTCTCTTCCACGGGCATCGACCTCAATCTGCATGACAAGAATATTGCGCGACCAGTTATGCTCAACAGCCTTGGCCAGATACCAATCCCGCTCATCCCGTGTCTTGAGTTTGTCAATAAGCGTACAGAGATGGAACCAGGGCAATTGTGCAGCAGCCTGCTGCACAAATTCACTATCAGGCCAAGCTTCGGCAAAAGCGCGCATGTACTTGAGGTTATCCTCGATTCCCAGCAACTTCATGATAACGGGTTATGGTCTTTTTCTGCTAAAATCTCCAATCCAGGTTAAAGTGTCCTTGCCTCCCTGCCGATAATTAAACATTTCTTGTTGTGCATGGTTATACTTTCCGCACATGGCAGCTCTGGATGCCCCCTCACATTTTTTTGAACCCGACTTCCTTGTCAACGTCCTAATTCTCCTTTTATTCTTCCCGAAACGGGAAATCCGCTCGTCTCCTCAAACCAGTAACCACCATTGCATTAATTCTTGACATTGCCCGATTTGGAGAATAGTGTTCTGTTGTAATGGACAATATGAGAACTATAGATGATATTGATCTAAAGATACTGCACATTCTTCAGGAAAAGGCACGCATCCCGAATGCCGAGGTCGCCCGCCAGGTCGGGATGGCGCCATCGGCGGTGCTGGAACGCATCCGCAAACTGGAGGAGCACGGCATCATCGAGGGGTACGAGGTGCGCCTCAACCCGGAGGCTTTTTCCCAAGGGCTCGCGGCTTTCCTGTTCATCGAGGTTGATCCAGACGGCAACGGCCAGCTCGGCGACCGCCTCGCTCAGGTTGCGGGAGTGCAGGAAGTCCACCAGGTCGCCGGTCCGGACGGATATCTGATCAAGCTGCGCGCTGCCGATCCGGGAGAGCTCGGCCGCATTTTGCGCGAAGAGATCCAGCATTTTCCCGGCGTCCGCGCCACCCGCACCCAAATCGTCCTCAACACGGTCAAGGAAACGCGCCGCATCGATCTGGATGTAAAAGAAAAAGGAACTGCATTCCCGTAGGGGAGAGACTGTGTCTCGCACAGAGCGGACCATGGATCGTTCCTGCAACAACATATTCAATACACCATACCATCATGGAGAGAACCACAATGCCGATGTCTCAATCCTACAAGGACCGTCTCTTTCCGGTCCTGCCGCAGCTTGCCGCTCACTATGGCACTCCCTTTCACATCTACGACGAAGCCGGGATCCGCGCCACCGGCGAAGAGCTGAACAAGGCCTTTGCCGGCATCCCCGGTTTCCGTGAGTACTTTGCGGTGAAGGCGCTTCCCAATCGCAGTATCCTGGAGCTGTTGTTCGACCTCGGCTTCGGATTTGACTGCTCGTCAATCCCCGAATTGATCCTCTCTCGCCAAGTTGGAGCGCGCGGTGAGGACATCATGTTTACCTCAAACAACACCAGCCCCGAGGAGTACGCCTGTGCCGAAGCTGATGGTGATTGTATTCTCAATCTTGACGACATCAGCTTCATTGACAAGATGCCGAAATTTCCCGAGCTGATCTGTTTCCGCTACAATCCCGGCCCGCGCCGCACCGGTAACATTATTATCGGCAACCCGGTCGAGGCCAAGTACGGTGTTGCCCACGAACAGTTGGTCGACGCCTATCGTTTCTCCCGCGAGCGCGGGGCCAAGCGCTTTGGCCTGCACACCATGGTCGCCTCGAACGAGAGGGACTACACCTACATAGTCGAGACCGGGCGGATGCTCCTCGACCTGACCGCACTGCTCAAGGACGAACTCGGCATCGAACTCGAATTCGTCAACATCGGCGGTGGACTCGGCATTCCCTACCATCCCGAGCACGAAAGGCTTGACCTCGCCGCCATGGCCAGGGAGATCACTGTCCTCTTCGACACCTTCCGCAACGCCAACGGCTTTGCTCCGAAGATGCTGATGGAGAGCGGCCGCTTCATCACCGGTCCGCACGGCTGTCTGGTGACGACGGCGATCAACGCCAAGCAGACCTACCGCAACTACGTCGGCGTTGACTCCTGCATGTCGGCCTTGATGCGTCCGGCCCTCTACGACGCCTACCACCACATTGACGTCCTCGGCAAGGAGAACCTGACGAAGAGCGAAACCTACGATGTTGTCGGCTCTCTCTGCGAGAACAACGACAAGTTCGCGGTGCAGCGTGAACTGCCGCCTATCTCTGACGGCGACATCCTGGTTATCCACGACACCGGCGCGCACGGCCATGCCATGGGCTTCCAGTACAACGGCAGGCTGCGCCCCAAAGAGTTGTTGCTGCGCACCGACGGAACAGTCGAACTGATCCGACGAGCCGAGACGGTTGAGGACTACTTCGCCACCTATAACTTCACTCCGGATTTCTTCAAGCCGTAAAGGAAAATCACTGCATGAACGAGACCTATATCCAGGGGCTGTTCGCCGACAGGCTTGGTGGCAGCGGGTTCGGCAAAGAAACTGTCATCTACAAGTTTGAGATGATCAAGCGGGCCAAGCGGCTGGCGCTGAAAAACAACCCCGGCGTGGAACTGATCGACCTGGGCGTAGGGGAGCCGGACTGGGCCGCGGACCCGTCGGTGGTGGAAGTCCTGCGCTCCGAGGCCGGCAAGGCGGAGAATCGAGGCTATACGGATAACGGCCTGCAGGCGTTCAAGGAGGCGGCTGTCCACTATTTGGAACAGGTGTACGGCGTGGCCGGCATCGACCCTGAGAACGAAGTGAACCACGGCATTGGCTCCAAACCGATTCTGGCACTGCTGCCGCTGGCCTTCATCAATCCTGGGGATATCGCCATAATGACCGTTCCCGGCTACCCGGTTCTGGGAACCATGACCGAGGCGCTGAATGGCGAGGTTGTAAAGCTGCCGCTCCTGGAAGAGAACGGCTTTTATCCCGATCTCGACTCTTTGACCGCCGACCAGCGTCACCGGGCAAAGCTGCTCTACATCAACTATCCCAACAATCCTACCGGCGCCACAGCCACCCGCGAATTCTACGAAAAGGTTGTCTGTTTTGCCCGTGAGAACCAGATCATCGTTGTTGCTGATGCGGCCTACGCCGCGCTGATCTTTGACGGTGAACAGCCGCTCAGTATCCTCTCCATCCCAGGTGCAAAGGATGTGGCGGTGGAGATCCACTCCCATTCCAAGGCCTTCAACATGACCGGCTGGCGGCTCGCCTTCATCGCCGGTAACGAACTGGTAGTAAAGGGATTTGCCGCCGTAAAGGATAACAACGATTCCGGCCAGTTCGCCGCCATTCAGAAAGCTGGAATCTACTGCCTTGAACATCCGGAAATTACCGTCCGGACCGTCGAGAAATACTCCCGGCGCCATGACCTGCTGGTGGCGGCTCTACAGCGAGTCGGCTTCGCTGCCCGCAAGCCGAAAGGGTCGTTCTATCTCTATCTGAAAATTCCCAAGGGAACCTCAGGTGGCCGAACCTTTGCATCGGCGGAAGAGTTTTCCAAGTTCCTTATCACCGAAAGTCTGATCTCCACGGTCCCTTGGGATGATGCAGGTCACTACGTGCGATTTTCCGCGACCTTTGCCGCCAAGGACGAGGTCGAGGAACGGCGGATAGTTACCGAGATCGAGCGGCGGCTGGGTGAGCTGAATTTTGTATTTTAGGGGAACAGGAATGCGGCAAAATACCAATGCAATCCATACGTGAAGCAAGAGGTGCTGATGCCGTTGCGGTAGCGACACTTTATCGATCATTCGTTTCAAGTCCCCATATCACCGTTCGCGAAGATCGCCTGGAAACCATCGCCTCTGATCCGCACAATTTCATATTCGTATGCGAGGCAGATGAGGTCGTTTGTGGAACAGCTTTTCTGACTCTCTGTCTTGATGCCATGTTCGGGAATCAGCCTTACGGAGTACTTGAAAACGTTATTGTCAATGAGGCCTGGCGTGGGAAAGGAATAGGCAGTCTACTTTTTGAGCATGCTGAAGAGGTGTGCCGAATACACGACTGTTCGAAGATTATACTGCTGAGTACGGCAACGCGTGAACCTGCGCATCGCTTTTTTGAGCAACAGGGATTTTCATCGTCGAATAAGCGAGGATTTATCAAATATCGCAGCCAATTCCGGCATTCACCTGGGATCACTGTATGTCCAGGTAAGCCATTGGAGCGATAATCTCACGGCAACGCAATGAACCTCACCTGTCAGGAGGCTGAATAGATGGCCAGAAATATTGAAATCAAGGCACACATCGAAAGCGTTGAAGCTGTTATCCCGAAAGCAGCCGCATGTGCGGACAAGGGACCAATCGAGATCATCCAGGACGATACGTTTTTTGCATGCCAGAACGGCAGGCTGAAACTTCGTGCTTTTTCTTCCACGGAGGGCGAACTTATTTTTTATCGCCGTCCGGATCAGGCAGGGCCGAAGGAATCGTTCTATCTCATCTCCCCTACATCCGCACCGGATGTTCTCAGAGAGTCCCTGACGCTAGCGTATGGTCAAGCCGGGCGTGTATGCAAACACCGTACCTTGTTCCTCGCCGACAGAACACGCATTCATCTTGATCGCGTTGAAGATCTGGGGCATTTCCTCGAGTTGGAGGTTGTCCTGTCGGATGGCGAAACAGTGGAGTCAGGCGAAGTGATCGCGCAGGATCTGATCGGGAAGCTGGGCATTTCACCGGCTCAGCTCATCGAAGGGGCGTATGTCGACCTGATTAATCAAACGTTACCAGATCATTCCAAATAGAAGCATTACCTGGCGATTGCTCCGGGTTTCTGGAACAATCGCAATTTCGTTTACCCCCCCTCCTTGTAATCTCCGTTGAAAATACTCTTTGACAACACGTCGCATGTGGTATATGTAACGCATGTAATGTTACACACGTTGTATAACGCTTGTTTTCTAATATGCCATGGAGTTTGAAATGCCGCCAAAATCCGAATTCAGCCGTGAAATGATCCTGGATGCCAGCCTGAAGATTGTCCGGGAACAGGGTTGGGAGCAGCTTTCCGCCCGCTCGATTGCCAACGTGCTCCAATGTTCCACCAGGCCAGTTTACTCGTGTTTTACTTCCATGCAGGAAATCAAAGACATTCTTGGCCGGAAGGTCAACGATATGCTGCTTGATTACCAGTTCCGCGCAAAAACCGGCAAACCCCTTCTGAGTATGGGGGTCGGTTATGTGTTGTTTGCCAGGGACGAACCTGAGCTGTTCCGGCTCTATTATTTGCCTCACATCTGCAGTTTTGATCTGGAGCAGGAAATGCGGTCCAAGGCCCAGGTCCGTCTTCTCGATCAGATGAATAACTCTCCCGAAGTCCCTCAACTCAACGGCGAGAGAGCAGAGAAGCTTCTGCTCAAGCTGAAGATATTTGCTCATGGATTGGCCTGCTATATCACAGCCGGAACGTATGAATTCGGAGAGGGGGAGATCGTTTCCCTCATAAGCGAGGCGGGCCGCGCATTTTTCAAGGATGAAATGAGCGAAATTGAAGCGAAGAATGAAGTTACGGACTGAAGGTGTTATGCACATGGGGTTTCCGTTAAGGAGGAGTATCAATGAATGAAAACGACTTCGTAGTCCGTTTTGATGACGTTACAAAGAATTATCAGCTCGGGAAAGTGGTTGTTCCCGCGCTCAGGGGAATCACCATGTCCGTTCCAGGCAGAAAATTCACTGTCATAATCGGACAGTCGGGAAGCGGCAAGACGACGATGCTGAACCTGATCGGCTGCATCGATACCCCGTCCAGCGGCGCCGTAGAGGTATGCGGGAAAGCAATGGCAACGCTTTCTGATGACAGAATCTCCGACTTTCGCGCCAGGAATATCGGTTTTATTTTCCAGAACTTCAGCCTAATAGCGGTTCTTTCAGCCTATGAAAATGTGGAATACCCACTGCTCCTGACAAAAACGCCCCCGAAGGAACGAAGGGAGCGTACCCTGCGGATGCTCGAGGCCGTGGGGCTGGCGGACCAAAAGGACCAGCGGCCCAACGAACTGAGCGGCGGTCAGAGCCAGCGGGTGGCGATTGCCCGCGCCCTGATCAAGGAGCCTCAGTTGGTCCTGGCAGATGAACCTACCGCCAATCTCGATTCGAAAACCGGCCAGAGCATTCTTGAACTGATGCACGAGATGCAGGCCAAAAACAACACCTCTTTTATCATATCTTCACATGACAAACAGGTCCTGGACCATGCCGAGGAGGTGTTCGTGATTCAGGACGGCCTGCTGGTGGAGCACAGGGGGGGACGCCGCTCATGAATACCCTGAGAATTGCTTTCAGAAGCATCTTTCGCAATCGTCGGCGTTCCATCACTACCATGCTTGCCATAAGTGTCAGCGCAGTTTCCATCCTGCTTTTCGGCGGTTTTGTATTTTCGGTCATGTATGGATTGCAGACAGGCATTGTACAGGACACGGGGCACCTTCATATCTATCAAAGGGGATATTTCGAATACGGCTCCGGCGATCCCGGCTCCTACGGAATTAGCCATTACGAAGAACTGATACAATCCATCCTGGCGGACGAACAGTTGGGCAAGAGTGTCAAGGTAGTAACTCCCATACTCAACATATGCGGGATAGCGGGAAATTTCGCCAAAGATGCGTCCAAAACATTTTTCGGTCGTGGAGTCGTGCCCTCTGACTTTGAGCGGATGAGGAAATGGAATAACTACAATCTCAGGAATGCCGTTAAGGAAGAACTGGGACTTTCCGACCGGGATACGGAAGGCGGGGTTGTCGGAAACGGCATGGGCCGCATGCTCCAGTTGTGCGACGAACTGCATATCAACTGCAAGGAGAAGAAACCAGAAAAGAATGATAACACGGCCAAAACCACCGAAGACTTCAGCGCCCTGACGGATCTCGATTTTCAGGATAAAGCCGGAAAACCGTCCGACAAGCGCCCAAAGCTCGATCTGTTGGCGGCTACCACCGGCGGTGCGCCGAATGTGATTACCCTTTATCTGAACAGGGCGGTCAGTAAAGGGATCAAGGAGATTGATGACAGCTATGTCGCCATGCACCTGACACTTGCCCAGCGGCTTCTCTACGGCCAAAACCAACCGAAGGTGACCGGCATCGTTCTTCAGCTCAAACATACCGGCGATATCCCAGCCGTTAAAGCCCGGCTCGGAAAGCTGCTTTCCGGCAAGAAAGGTGACTACGAGATCAGGAATTTTACGGAACTGGTCCCAACCTACGGTCAGATAATATCCATGTTTGCCATGATCTTTACGTTCATCGCGCTGGTTATGGGAGTAATCGTAATCTTCACCATCGTTAATACCATGAGCATGAGCGTCATGGAGCGGGTCAACGAAATCGGGACGCTCCGTGCTCTGGGAGTCCGGCGCAATGGGATAATGAGGCAATTCCTGACGGAAGGGTGCCTGCTGGGAGGGCTGGGGGCAACGATTGGAGTTGCTATCGCCGTGGTCATAGGCCTTTCCATTAATGCCGCCGGCATAATGTGGACTCCTCCCAATAGCGTTCAGCCGTCTTATCTTACGATCCTGATTATCGAAAATCCGTTTTTCCTGCCCGGTTGCTGGCTGGGATTGATTCTGTTGACCGTAGCGTCTTCACTCATTCCCGCACGAAAAGCGGGGCGCATGGTAATTGTGGATGCACTCAGGCATGTATGAATCTCATCGATAATGGAGGCCCCATGCGTCGTTCGGTATTTCTGATATTCAACCTGGTAGTCATTTTTTTCTCCGTTTCCTTTAGCGCCGGCAGCAGCATTATAACCGCGGATCAGATAGTGGCTGCTTCCGATGCGGTACGCAATCCGGACAAGCCTTTCAGTTTAAAAAATCTCCTCATTGAATACCGGGACGGCAGAGAACAGGAAAGAATGTCGCTTGTCGTTTATTCAAAGGAGAGGAAGCAGAGTTGGGAATACCGTTCCTTGGTCCGCTTTGTCGAACCGGCGAGAGACAAGGGCAAACTCATGCTGAAAAACGGGAATATCCTATGGTTTTACGATCCCGCTTCCAAGGCAAGCGTGCGCATTTCGCCGCAACAGCGCTTGATGGGTCAAGCCTCGAATGGTGACGTAGTAACCGTGAATTTTCATAACGATTATAGCGCAAAGCTGGAGAGTGAGGAGACCATCACCGATGCGGAGAAAAAGACCCGAACCTGTTACCGGCTTAACCTGCGGGCCGTCAATGCGTCAGTATCCTATCACCGGATCGAGTATTGGGTGGATAAGAAAAATTATCATCCGGTAAAAGGTAAGTTCTATTCGGAAAGCGACCGGCTACTGAAAATTGTCTATTATCGCGGTTATTGCGAACAGTTGGGGAAATTGAGGCCAACCGAGACAGTAATTATCGATGGCGTGGACAGGAAGCTGGTTACGAAAATGATTTACAGTGATTACACCTACCGCGTCATACCGGAAGAATGGTTTCAGAAGGAATACCTGCCGCATTTTAAAGGTGAATAATGGGTATGCCGATACGAATGCGCAAGGTCTTTGCTATTTGCGCGATATACCTGCTGACCCTGATTCCGCACGCTGCAATGGGCTCAAGCGAGGATTCAGATCTGGGTCTGATACCCGATGAGGCAACTTCCGCGCCTGTAGACAAGGCCAAACAGCCGGAGCCTGCAACGGGCAACTCCGCCAGGGCGAAGGTTTTTATCGATAACGCGCTGGAGGAGAACTTCAGGCGTACCAGTCTTAGGGTTCCGGTGTCCGATTCACATCCCGTCGATCTGAACAATCGCCTCAGCATCGACGGTCGGGTGGAAATCAATCTTCTGCCTGGACTTATGTTCACCTTCGCCGATCGGTTAAATAATTTTACCGATAAAAGAGGAGATGACTATAGAGACAAGATCCAAAACGATTTGAAAGAGGCTTATTTTACCTGGAACGTTTTTGAGTCCGACTTTATTGATATCGGAAGGGTGAACGTAAAAGAAGGTGTAGCCATGGGGTTCAATCCAACTGATTACTTTAAGAAGAACGCTGTTAGCACAAGAATTTCTGAGGATACGAGCGTCCTTCGGGAGAATCGGCTGGGAACAATGATTGCCAGAGCGCAAGGTATTTGGGAAAAAGGGGCGCTTACTTTTCTGTTTTCCCCCAGGATTTCCGATGATCGGGGCAAGTGGTGGACGGATAGTACGGGGGCGGGTCTCGGGCTTGAACGTACGAACAGCAGCAACCGCTTTCTCGCCAAACTGAGCGTGAATGTCTGGCAGGACGTCAGTCCCGAATTTCTCTATTTCAACGATAACGGGCATGCAAGTTATGGTTTGAATCTCACCAAGGGGATGGGGGACAGCATCGTAGCCTACCTTGAGTGGAGCGGAAGCAACAGACCGGATATAGCCGGTCAGGCTTTGCAGGGTGCGCAGGGCAACGAGACACTTCCGGCGGATGTGCCAGGATTCTTGCGGAGAAAGGCTGAAAGCCGGTTCAGAAATCAATTGGCGGCCGGATTTTCGTATACTGCGAAAAACAACCAGACCACCTATGTGGAATATCACTACAACGAGGCCGGATTATCAGGAAAAGACTGGCAGGACTGGTTCGATACCGGCGCGGGGGCGGCAAAGCTGCTGAACGACCCGGCGACGGCGCGCATTGGTCAGGGTATGCTTGGCCGGCTATGGTCCATCCGGGGATTTGCGCAGAACGCTCAAGAACCGATGGGCAGACATTACATTTTCATAAGAACCCATTGGCAGGATGCCTTTGTAAAGAAACTTGATTTAACCGGAATCATGCAGATCAACCTTTTGGATGGCAGTTTTTTCACCCAGCCGATGGCGGAGTATCACCTGAGTAACCTTCTGACACTCACCCTGACCCTTAATTTTTTTATCGGTCCGGATAAGAGTGAGTTTGGCAGTTTACAACAATGGGGCAATGTAAAGGCAGGTTTTACCTATTACTTTTAGCCTTACCAGTTGAATCTTCGATTTGAGCAATCAAGGTCATTGTAAGGAATGTTGGGGGGTTTATTAATCGTCTCTTGTGAAGCTTGGCAAATGGCGCTATATCCTTGGGTGTCTTGATTGAATCTTTGTTATGCTTTTAACGCCACAATCAATTAATACAGGAGTCGAAATGTCTGCAAAACTTCTTGAAGGAAACGTAGTCGCCGAAGCCGTTTTAAACGACGTGGCCATGCGGGTTAAAAGACTGAAAAAACAAGGCATCTCGCCTGGACTTGGCACCATTTTAGTGGGCAGCGATGGAGCAAGCATCAGTTACGTCAACAAAAAACATGAGACATGTAAAGCCGTCGGGATTGAATCTTTCCATAGTGAGATTCCGGAAAACGGAACCCAGGAAGACCTTCTTCAAGCTGTTCAGGGCTTCAATGAAAACATCAATGTTGACGCTTTTATTATTCAATATCCGGTGCCATCGGGTTTTGACTTTAATCAGGCTCTTATGCGCATGGCCCCTGAAAAGGATGCCGATGGATTGCATCCTGTAAATTTGGGACGTCTGGTATTGCAGGAACCGGGTCCTGTTCCCTGCACACCGGCAGGCATTCAGGCAATGCTCAAACATTATGGAATACCTGTCGAGGGGAGAGAGGTTGTTATTGTCGGGCGAGGTCCTACTCTAGGTCGCCCCCTTTCTCTTATTCTTACTCTCAAACAACCTTATGCAAACGCCGCGGTAACAGTGGTGCATTCCGGCATAAAAGATCTCGCTGCCTACACAAAGCGCGCTGATATTTTAATTGCAGCCGCAGGCAGTCCAGGCATAGTCAAGCCCGACATGATAAAAGCGGGGGCAACGGTAATTAGTGGCGGGATAACATGGGAAGGCAAAAAGCTGGTGCCGGATGTCGATGAATCCGTCGGCGAAGTCGCGGGCTGGATTACCCCGAGGCTTGGCGGCGTTGGTCCAACTACTGTTGCCATGTTGCTTCGGAACACGGTGATGGCAGCTGAAGTTCGCGCCTCTTAGATGAGAGAAGTGGAACCATGCTCATTGTCATTGGCATTGTGGTTCTGGCATTAACAATCACCATCGGCGTGGTTGCCGTCATAAAAAAACAATAGGATCAAGTATTTGAGCATAACTAACTTCAAACTACTTTCGTCACGCCGCAACCGCACAGCGGCCATGCCTTTTATCATGTTGACCGTATTGATCGACATGGTGTCGATCGGATTGATCATTCCCGTGTTGCCGACTTTAGTCGGAAGTTTCACCGGCTCACAAGCGGATCAGGCGTTCTGGTATGGCGTTGTGGTGTTCGCGTTTGGGATCGCCAATTTTTTTGCCTCGCCGATCCTCGGTGGGCTGTCCGATGCTTATGGCCGTCGCCCGTTGCTATTGCTTGGTTTTTGCGGACTCGGCCTCAATTTTATTGCTACCGGTCTTGCCACCGCGTTGTGGATGCTGATCGCTGTGCGGCTGGTGGGCGGTGCGATGCAAGCCAATGCGGCCGTCGCGAACGCGTATGTCGCAGATATTACTGCTCCCGAAGAGCGTGCCAGACGTTTCGGCATGTTGGGCGCGATGTTTGGTCTTGGCTTCATCGTCGGGCCGGTGATGGGGGGACTGCTGGGCGCGATCCATATACAGCTTCCTTTTTTCGTTGCCGGCGCCTTCGCGCTGATTAACTGGCTCTACGGCTATTTTGTGTTGCCCGAGTCACTTCCTGCCGAACGCCGGCGTCCATTCCACTGGAGGGTGGCAAATCCGCTCGTGTCGCTACGCGCGCTGACCCAACTGAGCGGTGTCGGCCGATTGGTTGCCGTGGTTGCTTTGAGCAGTCTTTCCCAATTCGTGCTATTCACCAGTTGGGTGTTGTACACAACCTTCAAGTTCGGTTGGGGACCGCGGGAAAACGGCTGGTCGCTCGCGGCGGTCGGCATCATGTCGTTGATAGTGCAGGGTTTTCTGCTCGGACGTTTGTTAAAGCGTTTTAGTCCACGACGCCTTGCGGTTGCAGGACTGGTGTCGTCGACGTTGACCTACGTATTGTGGGGCGCAGCCAATCAGGGCTGGATGATGTATGCGGTGATCTTTTTGAATGTGCTCGGCTATACGATTACCGCGTCTCTTCAAAGCATCATTTCGGGCGCTGCCGATGCCCAAAGCCAGGGACAGACCTTGGGTGCGGTGAATTCCCTGAACAGCCTGATGGCGGTATTTGCCCCGTTGTTCGGCGCGCCGCTGCTTGCGATGGTTTCGCATTTGCCGCACGGCGATTGGCGAATTGGCGCGCCGTTCTATTTTTGCGCCGTGCTTCAAGCCGTATCGCTGGCCTTGGCATTTTTTCACTTCCGTAGCGAACGCGAGCACCTTGCGACGCACACGGCAACGTCCGAATAGGGCATACTGCCGCGTGAAAGCGGCTTTTCAGGATTACTTCTCCAGCTGCGCCTTGATCGAAATACCATGCTTTTTCAGCATGCTCTGGAAATTCGGGCGCAATATGCCGGTTTCCTCAGCAGCCCTGGTAGCGTTCCAATTGTTGCGCTCCAGTGCGCTGAGCAAAAAAGCCCTTTCCAACGCTTCAATTGCCTGCCCCCGGATATGCTGCTTCATATCCTTCAGTTCCTCGGCATTCATCGGGATTCGGTCCAGACCGGTTTCACCATAACGTTCGACACCATCCGGCAATTCCAGATCTTCCTTGCTAATGATATCGCTTTCCGCCAGCACGACCGCCCGCTCGATAATATTCTCCAGCTCCCTGACATTACCGGGATAGGAGTACCCCTCCAGGAAGGTTCTGGCATCAGCCGCCAGTCCACGAATATTCTTTCCAATTTCGGTGGTGAATTTCTTCAGGAAATAGTTGATAAGAAGTGGAATATCCCCCTTTCGTTCGCGGAGCGGCGGCATTTCAATGGGAATAATATTCAACCGGAAAAACAGATCCTCGCGAAACGAGCCCTCGCTGACCATGCTTTTCAGATTGCGGTTGGTGGCGGCCACCAGCTGGATATTGATGGGAATCGGTTTTGTATCGCCGATGGGTGTTACCTGGCGCATCTGAAGAACCCGCAGCAGCTTTGCCTGGGTCGAAAGGCTGATGTTGGAGACCTCGTCCAGAAACAGGGTGCCGTTATCCGCCGCCTTGAAGAGCCCCTCTTTGGCTTGGGTTGCGCCGGTGAAGGCGCCCTTAACGTGCCCGAACAGCTCGCTCTCCAGCAAGGTTTCAGCCAGCGAGGTGCAATCCAGAGCCACAAAGGGTTGATCCCGCCGGGCGCCATGGTTATGGATGGCGCGCGCCACGAGCTCCTTGCCGGTTCCGCTTTCACCGGTGACCAATACTGTGCTGCTGGATGAAGCCACCTGCATGATCCTGCGGTACACCTTCTGCATTTCGCGGCTTTCGCCGATAAACCGGTCAAAACCGTGCTGATGACTGACTTCGCTCCGAAAATCATACTCATCATCCCCCAGTCGCCGCTGTTTCAACGCTTCCTCGACCTTTTCCAGAAACTGGTCCGGACTAAACGGCTTGGAGAGATAATCGAACGCGCCATTTTTCATGGCCTCCACGGCGGTATCCACGGTGGCGTATCCCGTGATTATAATCACCGGCACGTTCGGCTGGAGCGCCTTGACCGCCTTGAGCACCTCAAGTCCGCTCATGCCCGGCATTTTCAGGTCGGTAACGATCAGATCGAAATCATGCGTGTGCAGCAACTCAATCGCTCCATAACCGCTTGAGCAGGTCTCGACGAAAAAACGTTGGCTGTCAAAAATACGCTTCAGGGCATCCCTGATAACAACTTCATCATCAACAACAAGTATCCTTATTCGTTCCATCGCATACCCTTTTCGGTAGTCGTTACATCTCAACTGCTTGATCAGATACTACACCAAACAATCAACAAATCCATTGATTCGCAGTCATTTTTTGGAATATTCACGACAAATATAGTACAATTATTTTCAATGTACTACACTATTGCTTCAGCGTGTATCTCACTACCATGATCGACTTTTCAGCCTGCCCCTGAGCAATGGCATGTGCGCATGCCCATGGAAAAATCGATAAACCGGAAGAAAGCAGGACACCACACCATGATACGCACCTCCACACTGATTCTGTTACTGGTCTTGCCGGTTCTTACGGCAATAGTCAGCGCCTCGGCTGCCATCGGCCCGGAAAACGAACGCTGCCTGATCTGCCATACCGATAAGCAGATCATCAAAATGGGCGGCAAACACTTGTACCTCGACTCCAGCCTGTATGCGGCAACCACCCATTCCTACATCGGATGCAAATCCTGTCACACGGCAATAACCGCGGTTCACCCCAATGACAACCCCAAACCGCCCAGGCCGACCAGAGCTACCTGCCGGGAATGTCACGCTCCGATTCATGCCGAATACGCCAAGAGTCTGCATGGTTCAAAAGCGACCTGCACCGACTGCCACAACCCTCATGCGGTCAAGACACCTTTGTCCATCTCGGGTAAGGATATCAACGCCATGTGCGCCAAGTGCCACGACTTGACAAAAATAGTCAAGACCCACACCCGCTGGCTTCCCCAGGCAGACCTGCACATTGATGCCTTGCCTTGCATCACCTGCCATACCGGATCAAAAAACTACGTCATCACCATGGCCATCCAGACCCGCAAGCCGGGGGCGCCAAGCGGCGAATTCAAACTTGCCACCCGTGACGAGCTTTCCCGCCTGCTCCCCGAGGGGAGCGAACTTGACAGACTGATCGACCGNGACAAGAACGGTTTCATATCGCTGGATGANCTCAGGGCTTTCAACAGCAAAGTGCGCAACAAGGAAATGCGCCTCTGGGGNATGATGACGCCGGAAGTGGTCTCCCANAACTACAANATACTGGATAACCGCTGGGATTGTTCCTTCTGTCACGCTTCCGGTCCCGGNTCGATGCAGACCAGCTACGTGGCTTTTCCCGACAAGAGCGGTGGATATACCCGCGTNGCAGTGGAAAAAGGCGCTATTCTCGATATACTCAACGGCACACCGGATTTCTACATGATGGGAGCCACCCGCAGCGCGATCCTCAACATAATCGGCGGCCTGATCATCGCGGCCGGCCTGATGATGCCCATCGGACACGGTACATTCCGTCTGCTGACCCGTAAGAACAGAAAGAAGCATTGACCATGAAAAAAACCGAATACATCTATCTGACCCCCATGCCCATCAGGATCTGGCACTGGCTGAACGCTTTCGGCTTTATCACCCTGGCTGTCACCGGACTGAACATCAGATTCCCCGATTATGTCAATATCTTTGGTACGTACAAAACAGCCATTCGGCTCCACAACACCGCCGGTTTTGTGGTATCCGCATCGTATCTGCTCTGGTTCAGCTACTACCTGTTTGTTTCCAAAACGCTGGCCAAGCTCTATATACCGACCATGGAAGACATCCGCAGCGGCATCTTCCGCCAAGCCTGGTTTTACTTCTTCAACTACTTCATGGGACGACCCAATCCGCACCAGAGCACACCGGATGACAAATTCAATCCCCTGCAAAAAACCGTCTATCTGGTAATCATGATTTTCCTGCTTCCAATGGTAATCCTGTCCGGTTTTCTCTTAATGTATGTGACTCCGCTGAGAGACATCATTTACTACGTGGGAGGCATCAAAACCCTGGTGAGCGCCCACTTCTTGATCGCCTGCGGTTTCTGTTCTTTTCTCTTTGTTCACATCTACCTGGCAACCCTCGGTCATACCCCCTTTGCCCATTTCAAACCCATGTGGCATGGATGGGAAGAGCTGGAAAAACATGAAGACCATGAAAAAAAGGAGGATCAACGCTAATGCCCGGCAGATTGCATGCCTGCGACAACGCAGACCCAAAACCCACGGGGAAGAGATGCTTGATTCGCACAACTATCCTTTTGATATCGCTGCTGCTTGTATTGGCAGGCCTTGCAGGTGCTGTCGTCGAAGTTCAGAATGTGACCTTTCAGACCAGGGACGCGGGCAAAGTGGTTTTCAGCCATCCCATCCACATGAACCACAAAAACATGGCCAACAACTGCAAGGTCTGCCACTACGGGATCTACAACCTGAGAAAAAAGACCAGTTACACCATGGCCGACATGGCAAAAGGAAAATCCTGCGGAGCCTGTCACAACGGCAAGGACGCCTTTCCCCTGAAAACATGCGTCCGCTGCCACCAGACAAAAGAGATCGTCTACCAGGTCAAGGCCACCGGAGCCACCCACTTCAGCCATAAAAAGCATGTGGCGCTCAGTCCCAATTGCAACAGATGCCATCCATCCCTGTTTGCGGCAGGTACCAATAAACACGTAACC
>WSSedB1CaDRAFT_10000501_pt1 | contig 16990 bp, 14 predicted proteins | sample WetSurSB1Cattail_FD_9460 | JGI IMG/M metagenome (IMG submission 9460)
TACAGAAAAACAGTCCGCTCCCACCTGAAATAATTACGCTATGCTCCGGCTCGCCAGAATAGGCGAGAGTCGCACGCGGAATTATTTCAGGTTCCGCTCCCTGTTCTTCTGTATATACTGCTGTCAATTGATTCCTTCCTGTACTACTGCCGGGATATGAAATAATAAACGACGTTTTTCGAATCTAAATAACAGAACATCCTGGACACCGTCTTTCTGTCCTGGTAAACGTCGTTTATTAGTCATGACATTCCTGGAAAAAAATTGCATACCTGGTGTAAAAGAGAATGCGGAGCAGAAAACAAGGCCGCGGGCGACCCTGAGCGAAGCGAAGTTGGAGCTTAAGCGGATTGTTTTCTGCGGGAGCATTCTCTTTTACAAATGCACAATAATAATTTTTTTCTGAAATCCAGTGCATAATAAACGTACGTTTTATATTGTTTTCCAGTCGGCACCATGGTTTGACATGAATGTCTGTACGGTATACGGGTGCTTTTTTGCATTCTTTGCGAAATAACCGATATCTGTGGCATATTCCGACATGATGTCGTCGGGATGATACCGCGTCCGCAGTGTCTGCGTTATACCGTCCGCCTGCGTGCGGGAAAGGGCTCCGTTAAGCCGGATGATATCTTCTGCTGCGGGAAGCAGGGCTGCCAGATTTTTTTCCATGTATTTTGCTTTTACGAAATCGAGCTGGCTTTGTTCTATCTGCCCATGCGGAAGGCACCTGCTGTTTTCATCTTCAAGCGTACGGACATGTCCGGTGACGTCCCACCATGCGGCAAAATCGGCGAAAAATGCGGAAGCTCTTGTGCGGAGCGGATATAACACGCTGTTGAACCAGGGAACGGCTCTTCCCTGATTATAGAAAAAACTGCATGAACATGATAGTTTTTCTGCACGGGCAATATCGGTTTCGGAGAATTTATCCGTATGCAGGACGTGGTACGGAGGATTTTTATCCCATACAAGTCCCAGGTTTTCAGCGTTGTCGTACAAATCCGTTCCCGGAAGTACGGAAAGGCAGAATGTTTCAAGATTATTCGGATACAGCGATACTGCAAAATCAATGCTTTCGCGGAAGCCCGTAAGACTGTCGCCGGGCAGTCCGTATATAAGGTCAAAACCGAATACAGCTCCCGTTTCGTTCAGTATGCCGATGTTTTTAACGAATAATTTTTTATTGAGCGTCCTGTGAACTTTTTCGAGTACGTCTTCATGTGCACTTTGCAGACCTATCTGCAGGGCGCACGGGATGGCGGTGAATGCCTTTGCCATTTCTTTATCGATAAATTCTGCACGGCATTCAAAATAAAAAAATGTATCAGGAGTCTTCTCTGCGATGAGGCGCAGTATGCGGAGTGCCCGTTTTTTGTCAGCATTGTATGTCGGATCAAGAACGAATACCTGAGGGACTTTTTTCTGCGCAAAAAAGTCGAGTTCCTGTTCTATTCGTTCCATGGGGAAATAGCGTACCTTTTTTTCACCTTTCGATTCATAACAGTATGAACATTTAAACGGGCATCCCCGCGCGAGTTCCCACAATGCGCCGCCGTACCGGGACGGATCAATCGTACCATCGAGCCACGGTGATGCGGTCTTTCCGATGTCGGGTGCCGGTGCGTGGACAAATGTGAGTGTTCTGGCCACACCGTTTTCTTTTCCGGGAATGTACACTCCCGGAGGAAGGGAGCCGGCTGCGCCTGATGCAAGCCGGGCAACAAGGCCCGGTACCGCAACTTCTCCTTCCCCTGCAATTGTATAATCGAAAGCTTCTGAGCTGAACGGGTCGGCTGTAATTTCCGGGCCGCCTGCAATACATACAAGGCCGGGGATTCGTCTTTTCAGCTCTCCGGCTGCCTGTTCCAGTACGATTCTGTTCCAGACATATACGGAAAAGCAGACAATTGCCGGTTTCCCGGACGCAAGTATGGCAGCCGCAATAAAACTGCCTGTTGTCCCCGAATTACAGGCATCGGCATAACCGGTGTCTTCTGCCGTAATGCTCGTGAGCATGACAGAATAATTTTCAGCCGTCACATCATCATGCTTCAGAGCTGATGCGATGCACGCTGCTCCCAGCGGAAGTGCCTGCGGGGATTTTTCTATAAGAACTGTTGTACAGATGATAAGCGGCTTCATCTTGTCAAGTTTATTCTTTTTGTCATACTGTGTCCACTCGGCCTGTAAAATGATATACTCCATTCATGATAACGGAAATTACGCTCATCGTCCGGCCTGAGGACGAACACAACGATTCTTTGATTCAGAAAGAAGCAGTACTGGAACTTTCCAGAAAGGGCATCAAAGTATCGGAAAGTATGCTGACTCTTGTATTCCAGAAAAAATCTATAGATGCACGTCACGGGCAGGTCAAACTGTGCCTGCGGTATAAAGCGTATGTCGGGGAAAAACCTGAAGCATCATCATTATCCGGCCCTGTCTGGAAACATGCCGGGACGGAACACCGTGTTATTATAGTCGGTTCAGGTCCTGCTGGCCTTTTCGGAGCCCTTCGTCTTCTTGAAGAAGGTATTCAACCTGTCATTATAGAAAGAGGAGTTGAAACATCTCTCCGCAGAAAGGATATTGCGGAAATCAGCACAAAGGGAATAGTCGGGAAAGACAGCAACTACTGTTTCGGTGAAGGAGGGGCCGGTACATTCTCCGACGGTAAACTGTATACGCGGAGCAATAAGCGCGGAAATATTGAACGTATCCTGCAGATTTTTACGATGTTCGGTGCAGACAAATCCATATTAACGGATGCGCATCCTCACATCGGAACGGATAAACTTCCTGCGGTTATAAATGCGGTGAAAGCCAGAATCGTCGAACTCGGCGGCGAATTTCATTTCAGCATGAGGTGTACCGGTTTCTTGACGGAGAAAAACGGAGAAGGCTTGCGCGTTACCGGCATAACGGCAGAAGATACGGTGAGTGGTGCGGCAGCAGAATTTTCAGGTGACTGTGTCCTGCTTGCAATGGGACACTCCGCATCGGATATATATGAACTTGCAGCCCGTACGGCACCCGATGCGCTTGAAGCAAAGACGTTCGCTGCCGGCGTCCGGGTGGAACATCCCCGTGAACTTATAGACAGCATTCAGTACCACGGTCAGTCCCGCGGAAGCGTTCTGCCGGCGGCCGAATACCGCCTTGTCACTCAGGTTGACGGGCGCGGTGTGTATTCGTTCTGCATGTGCCCCGGCGGATTTGTCGTTCCGTCTGCCACCGGCCCTGACGAAATCGTCGTAAACGGTATGTCACCGTCGTCGCGCAATTCTCAGTGGTCCAACGCTGCAATAGTTGTAGAGACGCGGCCCGAGGACATTCCCGGAGAATACCGGAAGCAGGCGGATGAAGCTCACTGCCCGGCGCTTGCAGGTTTGTACTGGCGGACATGGCTTGAACGGGAGACAAAAAAGCACGGGGTCGGGCAGTCAGCTCCTGCCCAGCGCATGGTCGATTTTCTGGCGCACCGGGCAAGCGGAACGCTTCCGGTATCAAGCTATACGCCCGGTACTGTATCGAGCCGCCTCGATGAGTGGCTTCCGCCGCAGATTGTGTCACGGCTGGCTGCAGGATTTGCAGATTTTAACAGAGAGATGAAAGGATATGTCTGCGGCGAAGCTCTCCTGATAGCAGGTGAAACGAGGACTTCCACTCCTGTCCGCATCCTGAGGGATAAAGATACGTATGAATGCACGAAACTGAAGGGGCTGTATCCTGCCGGCGAAGGTTCGGGATATTCCGGCGGCATTGTTTCCTCTGCAATGGACGGAGAAAATGCGTGCAGCAGCATTGCAGAAAGGCTTCTGCACCGGTAAAAGCGCAATACAGGTTTTGGGGAAACGGTTCGCATGAGTACTCTTTATACAATCTCCCCTGCAAAAGGGATAATCAGATTTCATATACGTCCTGCCGATATTCCCTTATTACCGGTATATATTGCAGGTTCGTTTACTGACTGGCAGCGTCTGCCTGTTTCCGAATGGCAGCTTCTTCCGGAAGAGAACGGCGGACGGCTTGTACTTGACAGAAACCTGGACGAAGTACTGATTCCCGGAAACTGCGGGTATCCCGAGTATACTTTCTTTACAATCGACAAGTCCGGAGACGTGCAGCCCCTTGCATTGGACGGCGGTAGTGACGGGCGGCATGAATTTCTGGGAAATTATGCACTTTTACAGCAGGGCGACGACCTTACGTTGTTTATGCACGAAGCAGAGAAAGCTTCGCGCATAAAGACACTTCCGGATTTTATGCCGCTGACTGATGAAAACAGAGCCATTGTTGCAAATTTCAGGAAGATTCCCGGCTCGTCGTGCGTATACCGTTCCTATCATCCGTATAAAAAATCATTTCCCGGATTTGATACAGAAGAGATCCGCAGCCTCACAGTAAAACTGCTGCTTGAAGAAAAGAAGATTGCATCAATTATCTGTCTGAGCGGAGATGAACCGGCTGATTCTTTGAGAGGCGAAACGATCTGTGTGTATCAGCAGCAGCTGATTGCGGCCGGAAATGAATATTATACTGATACATCGTATGAGACTGCGTATTATCATTCCGGAAACAGTAAGTTTATTGCATTATTCTGCGGTATCCTTCGTTTTATTGCCGCTCATTCAGGGCCGTATCTTGTGCACTGCAGGCTCGGCTCTGACCGTACCGGTGTCGTAAGCGCGCTGCTTGCACTGCTGTGCGGCGCAGTCTGGCCTGATGTGGCTGCGGACTATGAGAAAACAAGCAGTATGGGGATACTGCAATACAGGGACCGCAGGCTTTTACGGTATTCCCTGGAACATTTTGCGGAAGTATCGTTATCTGATACAGTCATATATGCCTCTGCCATTGCGGCCCGATGTGTTTCAAGCGGCTGTATCACCAGTGCTGAACTGGAGAAAGCTGTTGAACGTATGTCATGTTGATTTATTTTTTTAAAATTATTTTAATTACCCGCTTGTAAATCATTTTTAATCACTATATCCTTTCTTTCAGGACGTCCGGTATATCTTAGAAACCTCTAAAAACTGAAGTTTTCAGAGGTTCTCACTTGTCAGAAGGAAGTTGTATATGATTGAGAAAAAAAAAGACGAAATTGAAGCAAAGATACGCAGTGAGTACAACAACACCGCAGGTATTGTTGTGTACAAAGACGGTGTAAGCGTGTATGAAAAATATTTTAACGGATACACCGCCGGAAACGCCGTTCATATCTGTTCGGTGACAAAAAGCGTTTTTTCCGCTTTAATCGGGATTGCCGCCGGTAAGGGATATATTTCCGGTGTGAATCAGCATGTTCTTGATTTTTTTCCGGATTACACAGTAAAACCCGGAGAAAGGACTATACAGAACATTACGATAGAGCATCTGCTTACTATGACGGCGCCGTATAAATATGAAACGGAGCCGTACGAGAAATTCTTCAAAAGCCCCAATCCGGTTTACGACGCACTCGACCTGCTTGGAGGAGAACGACCCATCGGAAAGTTCAATTATTCCGCAGTCGGAGGAACGCATATACTGTCAGGTATTCTTGCAAAAGCTGTCGGGCAGTCCGTTTTTGATTTTGCATCGGAAAACCTGTTTTCCCCGCTGGGTATCACTGTGCCGCGCAGTGTCATACTGCATTCTGAAGAGGAACACCTTGCGTTCATGAATGACAAAAACTCCCGGGGCTGGATTGCCGATCCGCAGGGATTCAACACCGCAAGCTGGGGACTTTTCCTTACTCCGTCCGAAATGGCGGAACTTGGCCTGCTGTATCTGAACGGCGGCGTACGGAACGGCAGGCAGCAGGTACCGGCAGAATGGATCGCAGAAAGTACCAGGGAACACAGCCATTGTTCAGAATGGGGTATGTCATACGGCTATCTGTGGTGGCTTACCGGAAAAGGCTGTTATGCCGCCCTGGGCGACGGGGGCAACGTGATTTATGTAAATCCTGAGAAAAAGATGGTGACAGCAATCGCTTCCCTGTTAGTTCCTGAACCGAAAGACCGGCTCAAACTGATAAAAGAATACATTGAACCTGTTTTCGGAAACTGAGTAAGCAGCCCTGCAAAGCTGATTTTCAGGCGTGCAATTTTCCTACAAAAGTGGTAGACTATTTGCATGCCTGATCAGTTTTCACGTACACAGTTACTTATGGGAAAGTGCGCTCTTGAAACGCTTAGCGGGGCGCGCGTCATCGTATTCGGAATAGGCGGGGTGGGTGGGTTTACAGTCGAAGCGCTTGCCCGTGCCGGTGTCGGTGCCATAGAAATTGTCGACGACGACAAAGTCTGCCTTACGAATTTGAACCGCCAGATTATTGCCCTTCACAGCACTATCGGAAAATACAAGGTTGACGTAATGGCCGACCGCATTCACGACATAAACCCGTGCTGCGAAGTGGTGAAGCATCAGTGCTTTTTCCTGCCCGAAACAGCCGGTCAGTTTGATTTTACAAAATACGGATATGTCATAGATGCTGTCGACACTGTCGCGGCGAAAATTTCCATTATAGAGAAAGCAAAGGAAGCGGGTGTTCCCGTTATAAGCTGTATGGGGGCGGGCAACAAGCTTGACCCCACACTGTTCCGCGTTGCCGACATTGCAAAGACAAGCGTCTGCCCTCTTGCGCGCGTAATGAGGCAGGAACTGAAAAGACGTGGAATTACGGACGTGAAAGTGTTGTACTCCGTTGAAAAACCTGTCGAGCCTGTGGATGATATGTCAACCAGCTGCCGTACGCACTGTTTGTGTCCTCCGGGGGCGGCGCACAAGTGTACGGAACGGCGTGCAATTCCGGGAAGTACTTCATTCGTTCCGTCTGTTGCGGGGCTTATGATTGCCGGCGAGGTTATAAAAGACATTACCGGCATACGGGGGAACGGCTGCTGATTTTTGTCTGTTACCGGAGCACGTTCAGTAAATCGGTGCGTCCCGCTTCTTCAAGCGCTTCGCGCACGTCGTTCCTGTTTTCTTTTTTGTTGAACTGCATGAGCGCCCTCTGGAGCCGCCTCTCATGCGCTCCGCGGGCGACGTGAATCTGTTTCATGGAACCGTCCGCGTTTTTGTCGTACGGCGAAAGGCCTGTCCAGTACATGCATGTCGAAAGGCTGCCCGGTGTGGGATAAAAGTCCTGTATCTGGTCGGGAACGAAGCCCGTTTTTTTCAGGTACAATGCCGTTTCAACCGCTTCGTTCAGGCCGGAACCCGGATGGGATGCAATATAGTACGGCACAAGATACTGTTTCATGTCAATTTTTTTGTTCATAACCGCATATTCCGCGGCAAATTTTTCATAGACAGCGTGCGTGCTTTTCCGCATCAGGTGCAGAATCGTATCGCTGACGTTTTCGGGTGCAACTTTCAGCTGCCCTGAGATATGATATCTGCACAGCTCTTCAAGAAATGCGTCACTGCTGTCCATCATGAGATAGTCGAACCTGATGCCGCTGCGGATGAACACCTTTTTTACCCCCGGAATGTTCCGCAGCTCCTGCAGCAGTTTTACGTAGTCGCTGTGGTCTACGCGGAGGTTGGGGCACGGGTCGGTGCCGAGGCACTGGCGGTTTTTGCATACGCCCGCGGTACGCTGCTTTTCGCATGAAGGCTGCCGGAAATTTGCAGTCGGCCCGCCTACGTCGTGGATATAGCCCTTGAAATCAGGGCGGGAGGCAAGCATTTCCGCTTCTTTAATAAGCGATTCATGGCTCCGTGACTGAATGGTTCTGCCCTGATGAAACGTGATTGCGCAGAATGAACATGCGCCGAAACAGCCGCGCACGCTCGTAAGTGAAAACAGCACTTCCTTCAGTGCGGGAATGCCGGTCTTTCCGTTTGCTGCCGGCACATCGTAATCAGGATGCCACCGCCGTGTATACGGCAGTTCCATCACCGCATCGAATTCCTCAGTCGTAAGCGGAAAAGCCGGTTTTTCCTGCACGACGTACCGTGTATCGCACTGTTCAACAAGTACGGATGCGTTAATCGCATCCGTATTCTGTTCCTGAATGACGAAAGATTCTGCGAACCTCTGTTTACTGTCACCGTCATCACCTGATATTTCAGCGTACGGCGGCAGCTGTATGCACCCGCTCTCTGACGGGACTTCGTCTGCTTTTCCCGTATACCAGCAGGTGCCGCGTACGTCCCGTATCTGCCTGACAGGAACGCCTGCCGCCAGTTTGTCCGCAACTTCAATAATGCTGTGTTCTCCCATGCCGTACAGGAGCAGGTCGGCTTTGCTGTCGAGGAGAATCGAACGGCGTACCTTGTTTGACCAGTAGTCGTAATGAGTCATACGCCGAAGGCTTGCTTCAATGCCGCCTATAATAACGGCCGCACCCTTATACGCTTCACGTATTTTTGCGGTATATGCGATGAGCGCACGGTCAGGCCTGTGTCCGGCTTCCCCTCCGTGTGCATATGCGTCTTCCGAGCGGGGCTTATTGTTCGCCGTGTAGTTTGAGACCATCGAATCCATGGCACCTGCGCTGGCAAGAAATGCGAGCCGCGGGCGTCCGAGTACGGTAAAAGATGCTGCTTTCGAAAAATCAGGCTGAGCGATGATTCCCACCTTATAGCCGTGCGATTCAAGAAGCCTGCCGAGCAGGGCGGCTGCAAAAGACGGGTGGTCGACATATGCGTCGCCGGAGACAAAAACAAAATCACACTCGTTCCAGCCGCGTGCATCCATGTCGGCTCGCGAAACGGGGAGAAAGGTCATACGCGGATCATTCATGCATACAGCATAGCAGATTTTACCGTTTTGTGCTTGTACCGTTTTATTCGGGCACGGAGGCTGTTTACTGGTAAGAGGGTTTACTGCCCCGGCTGTTATAACCAAAAAGTGAATAAAGTTATAAAAATAGTGAATAATATACAAATTAACATATATTAAAGAGAATAAAATACTAAAAAGTTGACAGATTTAAAAAGGTGCGTGATAATTTGAAATCGTTGGGAGAGCGACATGACCGTATCTGCATTTTCTTCTTCTGTTAAACGAACTGATCAACATCCCTGCCTTATGCAGCATGACAGTATATCTGCCGCACGAAAGAATCCCAGTTGGTTGAAAACTGCCTGATACTGCGCAAATAAGAGCTGTACAGGCATATATAAAGTTATATTGTAGGGGGTCTGGAATGAAAGCACAAAAATTGATCCGTAAAGGCATCATGTGCATTCTCGGGCTTGTTCTTGCAGTCAGCCTTACCGGCTGTTCAGGAACAACAGGAAGCAGCAGTGAAAGTGCCTCAGTAACGGCAGTGTCGAGGTCGGTATCATCGACAACGACTTCGGACAAAAGCGGCGTTATGCTGCAGGGATTTAACTGGGCCAGTGCAACGGAAAGCAGTTCTACGTCATGGTATCAGACGATGATTAACAATGCCGATGCCATCAAGAGTGAATTCGCGTACGTCTGGTTTCCGCCGCCGAGCCTTGCAGTTTCCAGCGAGGGATATCTTCCGACGCAGCTGAACGACCTTAATTCAGAGTACGGGACGGAGACTCAGCTGAAGGCCGCGATCAGCGCGATATCTCCTGCCAAAGCGATTGCAGACATTGTTATAAACCACCGCTGCGGCTCGACTGACTGGGGTGATTTTACCAATCCGAAATGGAATGACGATTTCTATTCAATCTGCAGCGACGATGAAGGTTTCTCCAGTTCGTCCGCAATGATGGCTTCAAGCAAAAGGGGAAACGCGGATACTGGTGACGGATACTCCGCGGGTCGCGATCTTGATCATACAAATACCGACGTACAGAACGGAATCATTACATGGATGACCGGCGTTCTGAAAGCGGACGGTTTTGTCGGCTGGAGATACGACTTTGTAAAAGGATATGCCGGTTATTACGTCGGGAAATACGATGCGGCGACATCTGCCGGATTTTCGGTTGGTGAATACTGGCCTTCCGACACTTTTAATTCCTCAAACTGGGAAAGCGAAATAATGAGCTGGATAAACGCAACGGAAACCGGCGGATACAAATCGCGCGCATTCGATTTTGTCCTGAAGGGCAACCTGAATTATGCGTTCGGCTACAAGGATAATCTTACCTGCTGGAATATGTCTCTTCTTGCCGATTCCAATAATCTTTTCCGTCAGGCACCGTCTTATGCCGTAACGTTCATAGACAACCACGACACCGGAAGCACCCAGAATCTCTGGTCAATAGATCCCGGCGACCTCGGCCCTGCATACGCGTTTATCCTGACTCATCCCGGCTATCCGTGCGTGGCATGGCAGCATTACTTTACCGGCAGTACCTCTCAGTATAAAGGCGGTATGTCGGTCAGCGGCACTTCGTATACGCTTCAGCAGCATATTAACAAGCTTATCAGTATCCGGCAGGAAGCAGGTGTCTGCTATGACAGTGCCATTTCCGTACTTGCTGCAACAACGACGCTGTACGTCGCACAGATTACGGGAGAAACAAAAACGCTCATCGTGAAGATCGGCGGAGACAGCTACACGCCGTCCGGCGATTACACGAACGTTTATTCGGGCACGAACTTCGCTGTCTGGGAAGGTTCCGGTTCATCAGGTTCCAGTGTAACGCTTTCCGCAACGTATGACGCCGGATACGGTAATGCTCTGTATTTCACAGGTTCGTTCACGGAAGGAAACTCCTGGACAACGGCGGTGCGCGGTACCTGGTCGACAGGCAATGTCTGGACTGCATCAGTCACAGTTCCGTCAGCCGGTTCGTTCGAGTGGAAAGTCATGAAGGGCAGCTACAGCCTCGGCAGTTCCGTGAGTACGTCAGCAAGCGGATTAACGTGGTCTTCAAACAGTAACGCAAGTTATCCGGGGACTACTTCCGTAACGCCGTCTTTCTGAGATAAGTTCCATACGTCTGCGGCCGTATTGCCGTTGACGGCCGTATTGCCGTTGACGGCCGTATTGCCGTTGACGGCCGTATTGCCGTTAACGGCCGTATTGCCGTTAACGGCCGTTCCGCAGACGTATGGTTTTTAAATTGTGTATACCTGCGGACACCCGTAGACAGGGTGCGTAAAGACGCCGAACGAAGTGCTGTATACTCCGGCCAGATTATCGGGCGTCAGGACACGTTCTGCCAGTCCCGTGATGCACGGGCCTCCGCGGGGAAGAAGCGCGATTCTGTCTGCAAACCGGGATGCCGTATTCAAATCGTGGATAGAGGCAAGTACGCCGAAATTTTTTTCATGTGCGAGTTTTTTTATGAACGTGAGCAGCTCCGCCTGATAGCCGAAGTCGAGGTTTGCAACAGGCTCGTCAAGCAGCAGCATGTCCGGCTCCTGCGCAAGCGCGCGTGCAATCCTCACCTTCTGCGTTTCTCCGCCGGACATGCTGAATATGCGGCGGTCTGCGAGTGATTCAAGCCCCATGGCTGCAATGACGCTGTCAACAGCGTCGTAATCGGACTGCTGGTATACGCCGTTTACGGTGTGCGCATACCTGCCGGTAAGGATGATGTCGCGTGACGTATAATTCCATGCGCTTTTTTCTTCCTGAATCATATAGGCAATATGAAGCGCTGCCTTCTTTCTGCCCAGAGAGCCGACAGGCGTATCGTCGAACGACGGCATGCCGTCGGCAGAATCGATGTGCAGCGTACCGGGAACTATGCCGGCCAGAAGCGAGAGCAGCGTTGATTTACCCGACCCGTTCGGCCCTGTAAGGCACACGATTTCGCCCGAATGAACTGAAAGTGTCAGATTCTTAAGAATGACCGACATTCCGTATGATGCGCACACATTCTGCACGGAAAGGGTGTGGAGCTGTTTTTCAGTATCCATTGCGCAGTCCCCTGTCGGAAAAAATGAGCGAAATAAAAAACGGAGCACCGAGCAGCGACGTTATGACGCCGACCGGTATTTCTGCAGGGGCGGCAATCGTCCGTGCAAGCGTGTCGGACAGGAGCATTAGCACCGCACCGGCAGCCATAGAAAGGGGAATGAGTGCCCTGCTCTTAGCTCCGTATATGCGACGTACCATGTGCGGCGCAATAAGTCCCACAAACCCTATAGTACCGCCGGCGCACACTGCGGCCGATACAGCCAGTGCACCTGCCGCCATGACGAGTACCCGCAGTCTGTTCACCTCAACGCCAAGGGAGGCAGCAGTCCTTTCTCCGCCTGCGAGCAAATCGAGCGGAACCGCGCATACCAGCAGCAGAATGACTGCAAGGGCAGCCGGCAGTGCGATGAAACTGAGTTCGTCCCATCCGCGCCCGTTGAAGCTGCCGAGCATCCAGACGTACATCGCGTGCAGTTCCTTCTCACGCAGCAGGAGTATGATGGATGTAAGCGCGGAATACAGCGTGCCGAGCGCCGTTCCGCACAGGAGCAGCGCAACGGTCGATGACGGCCCCGATCTTCTTCCGCCCAGCGCGGATACCAGTACGCCTGCTGCCAGTGCACCGCAGAACGCCCCTGCATTTACCGGCGAAACAGTTCCGCCAAGCACCGGCGTCATGCTGAAGACCCCCGCGGCAACAGCGCCGAGAGCCGCTCCCGACGATATTCCCATAATTCCCGGTTCCGCGAGCGGATTCCGGAAAAAAAGCTGGAATGCCGCGCCAGCCCCCGCAAGCAGTACGCCTGCAAGAGCGGCAAGAACAGCCCGCGGAAGGCGCAGGTTTAAAAGTATGATGCGCGAAAAATCTGTATCACTGCCGCTGCTGAAAACATCGTGCAGGCTGATCCGTTCCGCCCCGGTGAGCAGGGCAAAGACAAACGAGAATGCAAGCAGCATGACAAGCACCACGACAGGGAAAACATATCTGCCGTTTTTACGCCCGTATCTGTTTTTCATTTAATACCGTCAAAGGAAATTTCAGGATGAACCGCTTTTGCAAGGAGGAGTACTGCATCCGAAATACGCGGACCCGGGCGCGCGGTTACGTCTGAGTTGATACGAATTATGCGTCCGCTGCGCACTGCCGGAATGGTGCTCCATCCTGCCCTTGTTTTTACCGACTGAGGCGTAACGCTTTCCGTGTCGGGAATGAGTATGACGTCCGGCTTCCGTGCAATAATCGTTTCTTCGCTTACGACAGGATACGCCTGATTGATGTCCGCAAAAATATTGCTGCCGCCGGCACGCGTTACAAGGTCGTTCAAGAACGAATCTTTTCCCGCACTCATGTACGGCGAGTTCCACACTTCCCAGTATACGGAGAGAGCAGCGAGCCCCTGTATCTTCGCATTCACCGCATCAAGCACCGATGTAATATGGTTCCGCACGGCAGCCGCTTCCGCTTCGTGTCCCGTTATGCTGCCCATATCGGCGATTTCTGTGAGGACGTCCTTTACAAACGACGCATCGGAAATGTACACCTGGATGCCGTAGGATCGCAGCGTATTAACAAGATAATCGTGCATGCCGTGCGTCGCATACACGAGGTCGGGTTTATACGAAATGATTTTTTCAATGGAAAGCGTTTTTCCGTCGAATCCCCCGACGGAGGAAAGCATTTTTACTTCCGCAGGATAGTCGCAGAAATCGGTCCGCGCCGCAATCTGACTGAACGCGCCGACGGCACAGAGTATTTCCGTCGCAGCCGGAGAAAGCGATACGATCCGTTCTGCATGTTTCGATTTAAACGCCTGCAGTGCCGTCGTGTTAATAGCTTTGGCATCGACGGACGAATCCGCCGCAGTCAGCGAAAGAACCGGAAAAAAGGTGAAAATGCAGATAACTGTCAGCAGCCTGTACAGACTTTCCCTGCCGCAGATTTTCCCGTTCCGCATCAGCGTGCACCCCATTCACTGTAGTATGCGTCTATTTCTTTTTTAAGTTCGTCAGTTATTATTTTTTTTCCGCCGTTTGTATAGAGCGCATCCACCACATCCTGCATTGAAACAATGGCGCGCGCGGGAAAGGCATACCGCTCTGTTATTTCGTCGAGCGCACATTTCTCCGTCTCAAGCCCTCGTTCCATGCGGTTGAGCGACACTATCAGTCCGACAATTTTTACCGCAGCAGGAGAGCTCCCCTGCGCTTTAATAATCGGGAACGTTTCTTCTATGGATTTACCCGATGTCGTTACGTCTTCAATAATCACAACCCGGTCACCGTCACCGATTCTGCTGCCGAGCAGAATGCCCGTATCACCGTGATCCTTGATTTCCTTCCTGTTCGAGCAGTATCGTATTTCCTTTCCGTACAGCTCATGGTACGCAATAACCGTCGCAACCGCAAGCGGAATGCCCTTGTATGCCGGTCCGAACAACACGTCAAAATCGTCCCCGAAATTATCGTGCACAGCCTGCGCATAGTACTTTCCCAACCTTCCGAGCTGCGAACCGGTAACATAGGCGCCTGCATTCATGAAGAACGGCGAGTGCCGTCCGCTTTTAAGCGTGAACGACCCGAACTTAAGCACCTGACATTCAACCATAAAATCAATGAAATCTTTTTTATACTGTTCCATACGGGATATAGTAGCAGAAATCAGGATTTTCTACCATAAATGACATCTCTGGATTAGGGTTTCCTAAAGTAATATGCGCGCAGCTGTGCGGGCAACCCGTGTTCCCGCCGGTGGTTCACCCTGAACCTGTGGACCGCAGACTGATTACAGCTTATACTAGAGAAAAATTATGGATGGTATATACAATAAAACAAAAGTATTAATAAATGGTATATTATTATCAATAATGGTGTTTAAATATAACATAATCTCTTGACAATTAAATACTTTGAATTATAATTAAAAATATTTATTTGAAACGTTTTATTTTAAAGGATGGATGCTATGAAAATAGGATTTAAAGAATTCCTTGAACTTAATGTAAATGAACTTATAGCAGTGAACGGGGGAGGCTCAGGCAGCTGTTCCGGCAGTTCTGGTGATAATACCGGCAGCGGGAATTCAAATTCTTATACAAGGGATGACAGCTGCCCCGGACTTCATGTTATTACATACGGCAATGGTAATGAATCAAATACAAAAACATCCTGTAATGGTTCTGCATCTTCGAGTGGTAGTTGCAGTGGAGGTTCTACAGGAAAGGGAACTTCAGCAGGTAAAGAATATAGTACCGGTAATGGTTCTGGTGATTCCTGTGGAGGTGGTACATATACAGGGACAACAGGCAGTTGTGGAGGTATAAACGATAAAAAAACAGGAGGGGTGCCTTCTGGTAAAACATCTGGAAAGAGCACCGCTGGTACGTGTGCGGGAACGACCGGCTCAAACACAACTTCCGGCTCATGGGGACAGATTACGAATACCTATGCAGACGATTTGACGATGCAGGAATATAAAGATACACCAACAGATAATTCAATGAACGGGGGAAATACCTACAGTAAGTCCGGCTGTTTAATGACGGGAACTGCCAAACTGCTTACACAGATTACAGGGATTGATTTTGACGAGGTAAAAGTAAACCAGTCGTATGACACCAATACAGACGGTCTCATGTCGGAGGATGAAATAACCTCAGCAATCCGGGCAAATCTTACCAGCGGTAAGCAGGTTCAGTCGGACTGTTTTGAAAGTACCCTTACGAAACAGACGCTGGACTCTATAGCAGGTTCTTCAGACGGGACAACATATATGCTGGGACGGGCGGAGGACGTACAAGGAGGGCAGCACTGGGTAGTCCTTGAGGGATACAGTACAAACAGCCGCGGGCAGGTGCAGTTTACCTATGACGGTACCAGTTCTAATGATGCCGGGCGGATCTATATTTTAGGGACTCCCCAGTCCGGACAGACAAATACATACCGTATTTCAAAAATTGAGACATATACAATCAGATAGCGAAAGGAGATTCTTTATGATAAAAAAACAGTTTCTGCTGTATGTATGCTTTATTTTTCTGGTATCATTCTGTTTTCCGGAGGACTATACAGAAACGGTTTTCAAAGACGTTTTTCCGGAGACTTCTCCGACATATCAGTTTGATGTCCGGAATCCTCTGTTGAAAAATGAACTCTATGTCACTGATATTTCCGTTCTTGAAAACAGAATACTTCGTACTACACTGGACGGATATTCAATTCTCAAGGATGGTACAAAAGTTTATGATGATTCAGACATCAGAACGATTGCTTATCGATATTATATATTCGATAAAAGTGGACAAATAACAGATAAATATATAATTGTTGTTGAGGATAATGGATTGACCTTCAACAACAAACACAAGATTTATAAATGTGATGGGAAAACATATACAGATGGAGATGTTTCTTATGTAATAAAAAAAGACGGTAAATCGGTTATCCTTTTCAATAATGAAAAACCGGCATATGAGTTCAGCCAGAACAGGATAGTGCAGTATCAGCAACACGGAAATTCGGTGGAGCGGCAGGAATATGCCTGTACTGGTGATTCTGCAACATGTACGGACTGGTGGGATAAAAGAATATCGGCCGTCCGGGATTACCAGTACGGTATTCTTATAAAAGATTACCGGCCGATTCCTGACGGAGAATTCGTCAGATTATTTACCAGTGCGGAAGGTACCGGACTCAGGCAGACGAGTGAAACAAGAAGCGGGAAAAAGAAAGCATATCCAGACCAATATACGGAACGAAGAAGGAATGCGGCAGGGTTCCTTGAATATGAACTTGTCAGACCGGTGAAGGACGGTTCACCGGGAGATTACAGCATCTCAAAAGCGGAGATCATAGATGGACCTGATGAAATTCTGCAGAAATATTTTCAGCTGAAATAAGTGAAAGAAAATGAAGAATCAGTAAATATAAAATTATTAAATCAGAGTTTTTTGTTCTGCGTTTTTTATACGGATGATGGATGGCGGCAGTACTTTTTAAAACCTAGCAGGACGTTCGGTAAGTGAAGCTTTCAAGACGGTCCCGGATGGGGTATACGAAAGCTTATGAGTCTGTTGTTGTTTTTTTATTCGTGAGGAGGGTTTAATACCCCGCCCCTTGGGGCGTATGAAGGGTATTAAATCCCGACTGCGATACCTTTAGAGAACAATATACCCCGCTGCTTGCGGCGGGGTTATTGA
>WSSedB1CaDRAFT_10000502_pt1 | contig 16985 bp, 12 predicted proteins | sample WetSurSB1Cattail_FD_9460 | JGI IMG/M metagenome (IMG submission 9460)
TAGCCGATAAGTTCGGGTACAAACGGTTGTATTTCATTGGATTATTCCTTTTTACTTTAGGATCTATGTTATGCGGAAGGTCGTCGAACGAAAATATGTTGATAGCATCGAGGGTTATTCAAGGTTTGGGAGCCGGTACTATTCAGCCTTTGGGAATGGCAATAATTACAAGGGAATTTCCACCTAACCAAAGAGGTATTGCATTGGGATTCTGGGGTATCGCTGCAGCAGCCTCAGTATCATTCGGGCCACTGATAGGGGGCTTTCTGATTGACACTTTCAGCTGGCCACTTATTTTCGACGTTAATATTCCAATCGGGATATTAGCTATGTTGTTTACAATAGTAATTCAAAGTGAATATATTAACAGAAAAACACGTGAATTTGATATTGTAGGATTCATTTCAGTAACTATTTTCCTTCCACTCACACTTTACATTCTTTCCCAGGGAAATGCAGCAACAAACTCTGCAGGCTGGCATGCCCCTTTCATACTTATTTTCGGAGCAATTGCTCTAATCTCCCTGGCTGTTTTTATAACTGCGGAATTTACTGTTAAAGAGCCACTTCTTGATCTCAGGCTTTTAAAGTACCATAATTTTGGTATAGCAAACATAATTCTTGTAATCTTTAGTCTTGGGATGTTCGGCAGTACATTCCTATTACCTATTTATTTACAGAATTCTTTGGGCTACACAGCTTTGCAGGCCGGTTCGGTTTTTCTCCCTATGGGGATTTTGCAAGGTATAATTGCTCCTATTTCAGGAAGGATTTCGGATAAATTAAATCCAAAAATTCCTCTTTTCATAGGCGTTGTTCTATTTGCCTTTAGTTTTTACCTCAATGCTTACCTTTCGTGGCTTACCGAATTGAATTACATAATGCTGTCATTATATATCAGAGGAGTAGCCATGGGTTTAATGTTTACAGCCTTAACAACTGTCTCGCTGTCGGAGATACCACGTGATAAGATGGCACAGGCCTCAGCCATTACTAACTCGATACGCCAGCTGGGGGGAAGTCTGGGTGTTGCTTTACTTGCTACTGTACTTACTTCAAGAGTCAACTTTCATACCCAGACCTTCGGCGCAGCAATTAAACCGGGTTCTGAGATTTTCAGGGAGACATCGTCAAGAATAAAATATCATCTTCAAAATGAAGCCGGTAGTTCTCCTTCCAATTCAACAAGACAGAGTGAGGCTCTGCTTCTTTCAAATCTCACGAAACAATCATATATACAAGGTATAGACGATGATTTTCTTCTTGCAGGTATTATAACATTTATAGGAGGAATACCAATAATTTTTCTCCATACAAAAAAATCAAAAAATAAAAATCTTCAGGCACATGAATCATAAAATAAATAAAAAATCAATTTTACCTGTTTTAGCGTTGTTTCTTCTTAACAACTTAATGTCCGGTCAGAATACGGTTGATAACATAAATTCTGCAAATGATTCCCTGTCATTAACTAAGGTTATTCAGCAGGTTATTTCTACATATCCTTCTGTTAAGGTAGCAGAAGAAGCAATCAGGAATACCGATTCAAGGATAGCACTTGCAAAAACAGGATATAATCCGGTGGTGGATATGACAGCCAGTTTTGCAAATCTTGCTCCTGTGACTAAACTCACTTTTCCAGGGCTTGGCACTTTTCAGCTATATCCGGGCTATAATTATTCCGCTACAATTAATTACGAGCAGCTTGTCTATGATTTTGGCAGAACACATCAGAATATTGAGCTTGAGAATGAAAACAAGAAAATCGGAGAACAGTCCCTTGAGCAGGTTAAGCAGAAGCTGTCTCTTTATACTGTAAATAATTTTTATGCACTGCTTTTTTTACAGGCTGCAATAAAGATTAAAGATGAACAGCTGGATGCATTAAAAGAACACTTGCAATATATTGAAAAAGTTATGGCTACAGGTGCAGCAACTGAATATCAGGTTCTGACTACTAAAGTAAAAATTTCGACTGTGGAGAGTCAGAAAGTTGATCTGATTGCCGGTTTAACTTCACAACGGGCTGCGCTGAACTCTCTTCTTGGACAGGATCAGAAAAGCGTTCCTGTAGTGAGAAACGAAATCGCAATAAATCCTCCCGTAATTGCAACAGACTCAATTTTGACTTTTGCATATAATCACAGGGATGAAGTATTGATAAATGAAAAGAGAGCATCTCTTGCTGAACTGAAATTTGGAATGACAAAATTGCAGAATAAACCAATGCTAAGCTTAGAAGCTTCAGGTGGGGCAAAAAACGGTTATCTTCCCGATCTTGCTAAATTCACTCCAAATTATGTTGTGGGATTGGGTCTGAGGATTCCTCTTTTCGACGGTATGAAAAACAAATATAACCTGGCTCAGGCACAATCAGGAATAACTTCAATCTCATATGAATCTGACCTTACAAAAAGGAATATTTCAAATGAAGTCTATGAATCTGAAGCTCTGCTTTCTGCAGCTTCGCGGAAAGTAAATCAATCGGAGCTTCAGCTGACACAGGCATTAAAAGCATATTCCCTTGCGGAAACAAGTTTTAAGTCAGGTGTCATAACAAATCTTGATCTTCTTGATGCCAACACATCAGTTTCTGAAAGCAGGTTAATGCTGCTCAAAGCCAGAATCGACTATGCAACAAGTGTTTATAAGCTCAAAGTCGCACTGGGTGAAAGAATATATTGATCAGGAACCTTGATTTTTAATTTAGGAAAAACTATTCAGAATCGTTCGATTTATCAAAAGTAGGCACTTGCCAGCTGAAATGTCCTTTGCCATTTGGTCTCCGTGAATAAGAATATTCGAGAGTCTGGGAAGGGTATTCGATTTCATCAGTAATTGTACCCCCGGGTGTTGTCAGGATAACCTTTTCACCCGCAGACGATAGTTTAAAATTTGCATGCAGTCCGGTTTCGGTAGTATCATTATCGGCCCATACAATAAGATATCCATTTTCCGGTATATATGTCCCCACGGGAAACTTCCATTTCTCACATTCCTTTTTGCTGTCTGACAAATAATAACCTGACAAATCTATGGAAACATAGCTCAAGTTGAATAACTCTATCCAGTCATCATATTCTCCATCCTGATCTGCAACAGTCGTAGCATTAGAAGGCATCAACTCATTAATTACTACATTTCCGGGGACAATTTCATATGTTTTTTTACAGGAATATGCGATAAATAGAAAAATGAAAATTGAGAAAAGAGTTGTCTTACTTATCATGATTGGTTTGTTTTCTGAGTTGTCAGATTTTGCATAGGGTAAGGCCGAGATTCATAGCTGATTTTGACCCGGAAACGACCAGTGCTGCTCCAAGTGCTGATCCATTGGCAATTTCAGAAGTATAAACAAATTTTGACGGATATGCCCTTGTAATCAAATTCACAAAAAGTTCATTTTTGGAAAATCCACCTGTTATATAAATATTCTCTGTTTCATCAACTGATGGAAGTATCAGGTTTATTGCTCCGAGAGTAAGATCGCCTAATTCATTCATTAGCTGATAATAAGCCTCTTCAAAATTTGAAAACTCATACATATCTATATATTCTCTCAAATCGCGGGAATATGGCCCGGTCTGAAAGAATACTTTTTTCCCATTGAATTTTGCTTTCAGATTTTCCAATAACTGATTATCTGTTTTAACTTTTTTATAATAGTCATCTGATTTTCTGAAATGTTCGCAAATCTGCTTTAATGCCGTTTCATGCAAATGACCAACAAAGAGTCTCGAAGACTTTACAGGTTGCCTTGCAATACTCATATAACAAAGGCAATCTTTGTCAAGCTGGTCTGCAGTTAACTTTTCAGTATTAAAGGGATTCATATTGATACACCAGGTACCTGTGGAAATCAGCAGAAATTTTCCTCCACTACTCGAGAAATATGGCGCAAGAGACGAGGAACTATCATGAATACCTATACCGATCTGTACTTTTTTTCCGTCAATATCTACTTCATTCAGTGTTTCAACCGGAACAGGCTCAGGCAGATTCAGTCCATATTTTTTAACCCAGGGATGATAATTCATATTATCGAAATCCCATAACGCCGTGTGACAGCCTATTGATGTATGCTCAGAATAAATTTTGCCGGTTACTATGTAAGACAGGTATTGGGGTAAATGAAGAATATGTCTGATTTTAGAATAAACCTCAGGCCTGGTAGCCTTTAGCCAAAGTGGTTGAATTCCGGAATTGAGCATGCCAAGGGCTGGAGAAGCTGTTCTTCTGCAAAATTCATCTCTCCCTCCATGTCTTTTGTATAAACTTTCAGAGATCTTTTCATCTATTGGTTTCAGATAATTATAGACCGGAGTAAGCCTGTTTCCTTTTTCATCAAGATAAACCAGTGAAGCCCCATAAGTGGTAAAATTAACAGCTTTAAGATCATATTTATCAGAGTTCGCTAACATTATCAGGGAATCCTTAATCCAATGTTCAATATGTTCAATATCGTCGCATTCAAAGTTATCATCATCAAGAATCTCAGGAAATTTTTCTTCAATTTCCGAAACTATTTTAAACTCCTCATTAAAAAGAATTATCTTTTTGTTGGTTTTTCCTATGTCATAAATAGCTATAACCGTTTCTTTCATCTCTGCCCCCTATCCCGTAAAACGCGACATTAAACGTCTTTAATAATATTATCTTTTTAAAAGCACTTCCTTTTCGTACTTAACAATCTCATCGATATAATCCATTCCTGCCGGAACTTTATTTATCATACAGTAATAATCATATACTGCTCCAAATGGTTTCATTTTAAGAAGCTCCAGGAATGCAAGCCTTTCAAAATTCTTTCCTTCTTCTTCAAATTTTACAAGGGTTTTAATTGGCTCAAGCAAAGCATACATAAAAGCCATTTGCGCAGAACGTGTACCAATAACATAAGCACCGATCCGGTTTAGACTGGCATCAAAGAAATCGAGACCAATATTAACCCTGTTCAGAGCTTTCATCCTGACAATTTCCTGTGTTATCAGCAATAGTTCTTCGTTAAAAGTAAGAACGTGATCGCTATCCCAGCGTACTCCTCGGGTAAGATGTAAGAGAATTTCATCAACAAATTGGAGAATTGACGATACCTTATCCCCTACCTGTTCAGTCGGATGAAAATGACCATTATCGAGAGTTATCAGTATATTGTTTTTTATGGCATAACCAAGATAAAAATCATGAGATCCAACTACCATTGCTTCCGAACCAATTCCAAATAACTTGCTTTCAACCGAATCCTTAAGGTATTTTTTGGGATATTTGACTGCGAATATCTCATCGAGAGATTTTTTTAACTGCTTTCGCAAAGTATTCCGGTCAACAGGAATGTCTTTCATCCCATCAGGTATCCAGATATTATGTACGCATGGCGTTCCGAGTTGTTTTCCCATTTCAGCACCAATGGCTCTGCATCGCCTGATATGTTCAACCCAGAATTTTCTGATCTTTTCATCTTTACTTGATAACGTAAAGCCATCATCAGCAAGAGGATGAGAAAAACACGTGCAATTAAAATCAAGACCTATATTTCTTTTCTTTGCCCAGTCGATCCAACCCTGAAAGTGCTTTGGTTCAATCTGATCACGGTCAACTAGTTTCCCCCCGAACTCACCATATATTGCGTGAAGATTTAACCTTAGTTTTCCTGGTAGAAGAGAGAAAACCTTATCCAGATCAGCCTTCATCTGATCAATTGTTTTGGCTTTGCCAGGAAAGTTACCGGTAGCCTGAATGCCTCCTCCGCCGAGTATTGATCCGGGTTTTTCAAAACCACCAACATCATCTGTCTGCCAGCAATGCAGGCTGATACTAATTTTATCCAATTCGGTAAGAACCTGATCGGTATCAACACCTAAAGCGGCATATTGTTCCTTAGCCAACTGGTATGATTTTTCAATTATTGCTTTTTTCATAGCGGAGAGAGATTTTATTGTCTGTTATATTTATTCTGAATAAAGTTCGCTTATTTAAATTATTCGTTTATGTCACTTAGTGTTTTACTTCGTGATTCTTTGTAGTTTAAGGTCTTATTCCATATAAAATACCTGCTCCAGGGGAATTGTCACCGGGGAGTTATCTGGATTTGTCTCCATTATATCCGCCATGAATTTCCACCATTTTCTAACGATTTCGGTACTTCCAAGATCTTGTGAAGAGCTCTCTCCCGATTGCTCCTGATAAGCAAAAAGGGTGTTGGTCTCTTCATCGAAAAAGATAGAATAGTTCCCGACACCTTCATTTTTCATCAGATTTATAAGTTCGGGCCAGATTTCACCATGACGTTTTCTATACTCCTCACGGAAACCCGGAAGCAACTTCATTTTAAAACCAAATCTTTTAATTTCCATATTATCTAGCCTAGTTTAACGACAAATGTGGAAAGAATGAGAATTATAATTCCAATGGATAATACAAATATTGTTTTCCTTCTGGCCCCTTTCCATTCATTCAGGAAGATTCCCCAAATGTTACTTATAGCTATGTTCAGAGCCATCAGGATACTCCATCCAAAAACAGCCATCCCTTGCGGAAGCTTACTCGATCCCATTCCAAAAAAATGAAACTGCAGGAACCACAGGAATCCTGCCAGAAAGGTAAAGAACAAATTATTCAGAAGGACACCGCCTGAGACAGAGAAATAATCCCTGTAAGATTTATTTTTTATGTTCAGATAGCCACAATAAATCAGATTCGTAATAAATCCGCCAAACAGGATGAAAATGAGAGAAGGATTTTTCTGAAAAAGAGGATTGGTCCCATGAGCAAGCGCTACATTTTCAATTGGTTTTGCCGATTCAAACCCGAAATTAAAGCAAGCACTCATTATACCGGCGAAGATAGCAATAAAAATGCCTTTTTTAAGGGCAAATTCCTTAACAGCTGCTCTTTTTTCCTCGTCTGTCATCTCCTTGCTTTTAAGTGAGCCAGCATAACCTATAACAGCAATTCCAACTACGGTTATAGACACTCCTGTTATAGTTAAAAGGCCTGCGGTAGTCGAGAAAAGATTCTCCCCGGCTATAATTGGCGGGATCAAAGTCCCGAATGCAGCACATAGACCAAGTGCAATACTTTGCCCGAGTGCAACACCAAGATAACGTATACTTAAGCCGAATGTCAGTCCCCCAAAACCCCACAAAGCTCCAAAAAGCATTGCCATCATTTTTGCAGAAGTCGGAGCCTCATGAATTATCGGCATCAGTTCTCCTTTAGGAACAAATATAAAAGCGAATAATATAGGAGCTATAATCCAGGCTGCCACACCCTGACTTATCCAATATGATTCCCACGCCCAGGACCTGACTTTTTTAAAGGGCACATAAAAACTAGCGGCGCCTATACTTCCCAACGCGATAAGTAATATACCTGATACCGGATTCATGTATTTTCTTTTTATAGAGTGTCCTGCAATTTATAAACTTTCAGCAATCAAAAAGTAATTTAGGATATTTTTTTATTCAGACAATTTTTTATAACCTTGATCTTAAATATCAAATATTATTAAGCTATGAAATCACTCAGACTTGCACTTCTTTTTCTTTTTATTTCCGGATTAACCTTTTCACAGGATCTTTCTTTAAAAGACCTGACAACCGATCATAAAGTAAATCCGATAGGTATTGATAATAAATATCCGGGGTTTTCGTGGAAGATCACTGAATCAGGAAATAATGTGATGCAAACAGCTTATTCCATCAGAGTAGCTACAGATGAAAAATTTTCAGCTTCAAAAATTATCTGGCAATCAGGGAAGGTCGAATCTGACGAATCAATTCTTCAGTCATATAAGGGACCGGAACCTATGTCAGGGCAGAGATATTTCTGGCAGGTGAAAGTATGGGACAACAAGGGCCATGAATCCAAATGGAGTACTCCTGCTTACTGGGAAACGGGGCTGTTATCACCTAAAGAATGGAAAGCAAAATGGATTGAAATGGATGGCGATACACTGAGATATTCACCTTCACCACATTTCAGAAAAGAATTTCTATCGGTTAAACCAATTGCAAAAGCAAGAGTATACATTACATCTCATGGGTTCTATGAGTTGCATCTTAATGGAAAAAAAGTTGGAAACCAGGTACTAACTCCGGGCTGGACCTCCTATGGTAAAAGATTGCAATATCAGGTATATGATGTAACCAATATGCTTCTGAAAGGCAATAATGCTGTTGGAGTTGTTCTCGGTGACGGATGGTACAGGGGAACGCTGGGATGGGGTGACAACTGGGCAATTTACGGTAAAAAACTTGGAGTACTTTTTCAGTTAAAAATAAGCTATACCGATGGTTCTGAGGCAGTAATTGTAAGTGACCAAACCTGGAAGGCTTCAAATGAGGGTGCAATAAGAATGAATGATATCTATAACGGGGAAACCTATGATGCAACTAAAAAACTCACGGGATGGGATAATCCTGGTTATGATGAAAAAAACTGGCAAAATGTGCAAACAGGTAATTATAATAACAGCAACCTGATAGCATCTGAGGGATTACCTGTAAGGAAGATTGAGGAAATAAAGCCTGTGAAAATATTCCGGACACCAAAAGGAAGCCTTATTGCCGATATGGGTCAGAACATGGTCGGATGGTTAAGATTGAGAGTATCCGGACCAAGAGGAACCGTTGTCACGTTACGACATGCTGAAGTCCTTGATAAATACGGAGAGTTTTATACGGAAAACCTTCGGGTTGCAAAATGTCAGTTGACATATACTCTGGCAGGCACAGGGGAAGAAGTTTATGAACCCCGATTTACGTTTATGGGATTCAGGTTTGTTGAAATCACCGGATTTCCAGGAGAACTTACCACAGATAATCTTACAGGTGTGGTTGTTCATTCAGACATGCCGGTTACCGGTTCATTTGAATGTTCAGATCCGCTGATCAATCAATTGCAGCATAACATTCAGTGGGGGCAAAAAGGCAATTTTGTCGATGTTCCTACAGACTGCCCCCAGAGAGACGAGAGGCTTGGCTGGACAGGAGACGCACAGGCGTTTTGCAGAACTGCTGCTTATAATATGGATGTATCAGCCTTCTTTACGAAATGGTTAAAGGATATAGCCGCCGATCAGAAACAAGGTGGTGAAGTGCCGGATGTTATTCCAGATATCCTTAACAGGCAAGGAGCTACAACTGCACAGCCATCTGCAGGTTGGGGAGATGTTTCGGTGATTGCTCCATGGACTATGTACACTGTTTACGGTGATAAGAATTTTCTTACAAACCAGTATCCGAGTATGAAGGCCTGGGTAGAATATATAAGAAAAAAGGCAGGAGAAAGCTATATCTGGACAGGCGGTAGTAAATATGGCGATTGGCTGTTTTATCATCCTCCGGTTAATAACCACACAGAACCTGATGGCTATACGGATCATGATTTTATAGCCACCGCATTCTATGCCTATTCAACAAGTTTACTGGCTGAAGCAGCAAAAGTCCTGGGTAAGAACGATGATGCCAGAATGTACTCAGATCTGTTTAACAGGATTAAAGAAGTGTTTATTGATGAGTATGTTACCAAAGCCGGTCGCGTCGGGACCAATTCGCAGACCTCTTATGTTCTTGCTCTGAAATTCAACCTCTTACCTGAAAATCTTCGCAGCAAAGCTGCAGCGTTTTTGGTGGAGGATATTAAAAGCAGAGATAATCATCTTTCAACTGGTTTTCTTGGAACACCTTATCTGTGTCATGTTTTATCCAATAATGGATATACCGATGTTGCATACGATCTGTTACTTCAGGAATCATACCCTTCATGGTTATACCCTGTTAAAATGGGCGCAACTACAATATGGGAACGCTGGGATGGGGAAAAAACTGACAGCACTTTTGAAGATCCTGGTATGAATTCATTCAACCACTATGCATACGGAGCAATTGGAGATTGGATGTACAGGGTATCGGCTGGAATTGAAACCAATGGAGCCGGATATAAGCATATAATTATTCAACCACATCCAACCAGTAAGCTCACATATTCAAAAGCCTCTTTTGAAAGCTCATACGGAACAATTGCTTCGGGTTGGGAAAGAAAAGACGGAAAAATAATTGTGAAAGTAAAAATACCTGTTAATACTACGGCCACAATTATATTGCCAGCTTCTGGTCAAAGTAAAGTAGCAGAATCAGGAAAAGCATTAACTCTGAACACTTATCTGACAGATATAAAATATTCTGATAATCAACTTACTATGCAAGCTGGTTCAGGGGATTATATTTTTGAAATTTCGGACTGAAACTTCTTCTCTGTGTGTAACAAAAAACATAAGAACCGACAAAGATATAAACTTAGAAGCATAACTTGACCCGCAAGGCGGGAGAGTTAGCAGAGAAAATACATAATTTCTACTTAATCCGTTTCTGAACTTTTTTCCAGGAATCAGTAATAAGGAAGCTATCATCCATGTAGCTGATCATTTTCATGAATTTGACCATCGGAACTGAAAAAGTAAGAACCCCTTCAGGTACACATGGCCTGGCAGAAACATCAAACATACCTATTACGGCTCTCGGCCGTCCGGAATCTTTTTCAATAAAAGGGAAATAAACTATTGATCCGCAACCTGCGCCAAATGGTGCAATAGTACTATCTGGTTCAGATTGATCATAGTTTGCAAGTGTGAAAAGTCCGGAAAGAACATCAGGTGTTGCAAAAAAAATTGCAACATCAGGATTATCATTTTTATCCAAATTATCCCATCTTTTAAATACAATGTATTTCCCATGAATATCCATTTTCTTTTGCTTTTTTATTAAATCTGCAACCAGTTGTGGTGTCTGTATATATCTTTCACCTTCCATTTCGCCAGCGATACCACATGAAAGAAAATACTCGAAATTGGGACGGATTTTTTCAGCAAAGCCAAGATAGCGCTTTGCACCTCCACATTTCACGGAATCTGCACTGAATGCCAGCGATTCGCCTGATCTTACCTTTTGAAGCTGGCAAATAAGACAGTTCCATTTACCTGAGGACGACATTATGGTTGCCTTCTCAGGGACATCAGTATAGTAATATGTTAGCGGAAGATCTGCATTGTTAAAATACTTCTTCCATTGACTTATAAATTGATCTTTGAGTTCTGTATTCATAATATACTACTTAAGTTTTCTCTCCCTTTGTGCTACTGTGTGCGGACCTTAGTGTCACTTTGTGGTTCGATTTTTTACCACAAAGGACACAAAGGATACACTAAGGTTCACAAAGGTTTTTACAAAAGATATAATTCGAAAATCCATAACATTAATAACAATTAATTATAATTTTACGCCCTTTAAAGATAATCAGACCTATCTGAAATTAATATGATTTTTTTTAATCATCACTTCGGTGAATTTGCAGCTCTTCTGACAGCGGTTTTCTGGACAATAACATCCCTGGCATTTGAGTCAGCCAGTCATAAAATAGGATCTGTGGCTGTAAATATACTAAGACTTGTTATCGGATTTGCTTTTCTGAGCGCGTTCACACTTATCAGAAGAGGTTTTCTGTTACCTGTAGACGCCAGCGGCGAAAACTGGTTGTGGCTATCACTTTCGGGGCTCGTTGGTTTTGTGTTTGGAGATCTTTTCTTATTCAAGTCTTATACAATGATCGGCTCGAGGTTTTCGATGCTGATTATGACTCTGGTCCCTCCTATTACAGCATTTTTTAGTTTTCTGATTCTTGGTGAACGGCTTACTTTATTTCATTATCTGGGAATGACGCTGACATTTACAGGAATAGCAATGGCAATATTCAGCCGGCCTGTAAAGGGTGAAAAATTATCTTTAAAACTCGCACCAAAAGGCATTCTATATGCTTTTGGAGGTGCCGTAGGTCAGGCTCTGGGACTGGTATTGAGTAAGTTTGGAATGAAAAACTATGATCCTTTTGCAGCTACTCAGATAAGGATTATTGCCGGAATAATGGGATATGTTTTGCTTGTAACTCTCCTTTCTCGCTGGGGAAATGTCAGAATTGCTACCCGTCATAAATCAGGAATAATGTTAACAAGTCTTGGAGCCTTTTTTGGCCCCTTTCTAGGTGTATCATTTTCCCTGATTGCTGTAAAATATACTGAAGCCGGTATTGCATCTACTATTATGGCTCTTGTCCCGGTATTTATAATCATTCCGGCAGTTATTTTATTTAAGCAGAAGGTTACATTTCCTGAATTGGTGGGCGCAATTGTCAGTGTTGGAGGAGTTGCCCTCTTTTTTCTCTAGTTCAACTTAAATGGCTATGAATTCAGAAGAGCTTAAAACCAGAAATCTTGATAATGAATTCATCTTTTCAACTTCAAGAAGTAGTGGACCCGGAGGTCAGAATGTTAACAAAGTCAGCACAAAAGTTGAGCTGAGGTTTAATCTGGCCGTAACTTCCGGCTTCTCAGATGAAGAAAAGGAAATGATTCTCAGGAGGCTGAAGAACAAGATTAATAAGGAACACGAGCTAATACTTGTCGCGCAATCTGAAAGGACTCAGTTAATGAACAAGGTAGCCGTAACAGAAAAATTTTACGATCTTATTTCAAAGGCGCTAACCATTCAAAAAAGACGAAAGGCAACCAAACCTACAAGGGCTTCAAAATTGAAGAGGCTTGAAGGTAAGCGTAACCGGGGAAATATCAAAAAGATGCGGCAAGACTCTGGCGAATCAAGTGAATAAGCTTTCTTTATACCTCTTTAAGTTTCCATTTTCCTTTTCTGAACACCAGCCATGCTATAAAAGTCATTAATGACTCTGCTGCTACAATTGCAATAAAAACGCCTTCTTCATTTAAGCCTGCTTTGATTGCCAGCAGCCAGGCAAGAGGAATTTCAACTAACCAGAATGCGAAAATATTAATTTTAAGAGGTGTGGATGTATCGCCTGCACCATTAAATGAATTAACAAGCACCATTCCCAGACCATAGGCAACAAAACCGATGCTTACAATCCTCAGCCCCAAAACTCCTGCTTTTATCACGTTTTCGTTGTCGATAAAAATTTTTATAAATATTTCGGGAAAGAGAATAAGAACTAAACTTATCACTCCAAGCAGAATCATGTTTATCCAGCCTGTGACCCATACCGATCGTTCTGCCCTTTCCGGTTTTTTTGCTCCAAGATTTTGTCCCACAAGAGTAGAAGCGGCGTTGCTTATTCCCCATGATGGCAATAATGTAAAACCTATTATTCTCAGAGCTATAGTATAGCCAGCCACAACCTCACTTCCAAATATTGAAAGAATGCGAACAAGTGCTATCCAGCTTGTTGTACCAATAAGGTTCTGACCTATACTGCCAATTGATAATTTGAGCAGCCTGATCATTATTTTTAAATCGACAGAAAGATGTTTTACAGAAAGATGAATACGTTTTTTAGCTATGAAAAGCAGATAATACTGAAAAAGGACAGCTGTACCTCTTCCAATACTGGTAGCGACAGCGGCACCTGTTACGCCCATTTGAGGAAATGGTCCAAGTCCAAAGATCAGACATGGGTCAAGCGCTATATTAATTATATTCCCTATCCAAAGGACCTTCATGGCAACTGCAGCATCGCCTGCGCTTCTGAAGATAGCGTTTATAATGAAGAGCATCATTATAACAATATTGCAGCCTAACATTACACTTGTGTAACCTGACATTCTCTCTACAATATCTTTTGAAGCGCCCATCAGGTCGAGTAGATTTCTTGATAAAAGAGCGCCTGGTAACCCTATTAAAATTGAAATTAGTACACCTGTCAGAATTGCCTGCAGAGCCGTTTTGGATGCTTCCTCAGGCTTCTTTTCACCAATTCTTCTTGACACCATTGATGTTGTAGCAGTTCCAAGCCCAATCGCAATTGCATAAATTATTGTTACCATCGATTCGGTAATCCCTACTGTTGCTACTGCATTGGCGCCAAGTTTGGAAACGAAGTAAATATCGACAATAACGAAAACAGATTCCATAACCATTTCAAGAACGGCAGGAATTGAAAGCAATAAAATTGCCCGGCTTAGCTTACCTTCCGTAAAGTCCTGATCTGTTCCTGATACAGCCTCTTTAACATCACGAAAAAAAGATTTTAATCCCGTATTTCTATTGGTACTTATATTTTCTGAGTTCATCTTCTATAATGAGTATCCGAATCTGCAGAAGTTTATAGTACTTAGATTTCCGGAATACGCTTTGATAAGGTTTATTTGTTTAATATAAATATAATTGACTAGCAGGAATTAATAATAATAATCTGAGAAATACTTTTACTATGCATGAGTTTTAATTTGTGTTTAACGATACGCTTAAAATATTTTATTAAATACGACTGATTTTATAAAACATTATTAAGGTTTTCACGTTAAAGATCATTTCCATACAATTGGTGGAAATTGTTATAAAGTGAAAGGCAATAAATCTAAAGAAAGCATTCGGAATCAGTATAAATTTTTCTGATTTACGGTACAAAATGATTTCTATCTAAATATTTTAGTCATTAAGATGATTGAGACAGGTAATTTTCAGTATAATTCGAAATATTATTATCTAAAAAGACCGAAAAAAATCATATATAAAATCATGAGAATAAAACTACATATAAACATATTAATCAATGCTTTAAAGGCTATGAAGGAGGTACGGAAAATATCCATTGTTAATAAAATGTAATTTGTGTTAATATTTCTGGTGGTCGAATGGTACTTTGTATCTATAGATTATATATTTTCGTCCCTAATTATTTTTGATAAACAGTATTAATTTAAAACAAACAAACAATCAAATTAAAAAGAAAGGTGAAATTTTTCATCATCCGTTATGAACGCTAACAATAATGAGGCTACGACTCTCCACGGAGAGAGTCGCCTCGTGGGTTGCTCTTCTGATGAAGAGCCTGGCGCGAAAACCACGATTTTTTCGCAAAACGAAATCCCAATTCCGTTAGTTAGCAACAGAAGTTCGGAGTTTATGCGCCGTTACTTCCCCCTAACAACCATCGATTCCTGGAATGATTGGAAATGGCAACTTCGAAATGCTTTCACAAGCATCGAAGATCTAAAGAAAATCATGAAATTATCCGAAAAAGAGATTCTGGCTATTAATAATCTAAAAGGTCGTCTGCCACTAAGAATCACTCCTTATTTTGCTTCGTTGATTTATGACAGTAAACCGGCACATCCTCTGCGGCGGAATGTCATTCCGGTAGTTGAAGAATTACTTGAATCGAGCAGCGAACAGTCTGATCCTCTGCACGAAAAATCTTTCTCTCCTGTTAAAGGTATTGTTCATAGATACCCCGACAGGGTTTTATTTACGGTTACACAAGTATGTTCTAATTATTGCAGATATTGTACACGTTCACATTCTGTGGGGAGACTTGATAAGCTGGGCAGGCAGGATTTTGAAAAGGCATTCAATTATATTGCAACTCATAAGGAAGTACGTGATGTTCTTATTAGTGGAGGCGATCCCCTGACATTAAATGATGAAACGCTCGATTATATTCTTTCTAATATCCGCAGTATTGAGCATGTTGAAATAATTAGGATCGGGACAAGGATTCCAGTGGTGCTTCCACAGAGAATTACAGACAACCTGATAAATACTCTTAAAAAATATCATCCGCTCTTTATAAGCCTGCATTTTTCTCATCCCGCTGAGATAACAGACGAATGTGCAAAAGCGTGTAACAAACTTGCGGATGGAGGATTTCCACTGGGAAGTCAGACTGTTCTCTTAAAAGGTATAAATGATAATGTTCCTGTTATGAAGGAGCTAATGCATAAATTGCTAAAAATAAGGGTCAGACCTTATTATCTGTATCAATGTGATTTGATACCAGGTTCAGGGCATTTTAGAACCACCGTCAAAAAAGGTCTGGAAATAATTAAAGGACTCCGTGGTTTTACAAGTGGTTATGCAGTACCTACTTTTGTAGTCGACGCACCAGGTGGCGGAGGAAAAATACCCTTACTGCCAAATTATGTTGTAGAACATAATGAAGACCACATTGTGTTGCGCAATTACAAAGGTGTTTTATGCGAATATCCTGAAAAATAAGTCATACAAATGAAAGTAGGATTAACGTATGATCTGCGGTCATGGTATATTGACCGCGGATATTCCATGGATGAAACTGCCGAATTTGACAAGCAGGAAACTGTTGACGCTTTACAGGATGCCTTGAAAAAGATGGGTTATGATACCGAACTCATCGGAAATGCTTTTCAGCTGATCGAATCCCTTGCTGCAGGAAGAAGATGGGATATCGTTTTTAATATAGCTGAAGGATTATATGGTGATGGCAGAGAATCGGTAGTCCCTGCTATTCTTGACCAGTATAAAATTCCTTATGTATTCAGCGGTCCTGTAATAATGGGATTATCACTGAATAAGCACCTTGCGAAACTTGTTGTAGATGCCGCAGGCGTGCCGGTGAGTCCTGGTCTCCGGATAAATGAGTTGAAAGATCTTGAAAAATGTGACCTTAAATACCCTCTTTTCGTAAAACCTGTTTCTGAAGGAACAGGTAAGGGAATTACAGAAAATAGTCTCGTTCATAACTATGACGAGTTATTGAAAATGGTTGAATGGATTCTCAGGGAATTCAGACAACCGGCGCTTGTTGAAGAATACCTGCCGGGGAGGGAGTTCACCGTTGGTGTTGTAGGTTATGGTGAGGAAGCCATTGCAATTGGTGGAATGGAAGTTATGACTATCAATAACCTTCCCTATTCAGTTGAAGTTAAGGAGAATTATCAGAATTATTGCACTTACAAACCTCTTGATTCTGATATAATTGAAGAATGCAAATCAGTAGCTGTCCGTGCCTGGAAAGCATTGGATGCCGTTGATGCAGGCAGAGTGGATCTGAAAGCCGACCGTAACGGAAACATTTGTTTTATTGAAGCGAATCCATTAGCCGGATTAAACCCTATTCATTCAGATTTGCCTATTCTGGCGCGAATGTATGGCATTGAATACCAAACATTACTGGAAATGATTATGGGTGCGGCCCTCAAAAGA
>WSSedB1CaDRAFT_10000503_pt1 | contig 16985 bp, 15 predicted proteins | sample WetSurSB1Cattail_FD_9460 | JGI IMG/M metagenome (IMG submission 9460)
ATTATCAAACGTAAGGGTATTGTTCGCGTTATTTGCGATATCCCCAAGCATTCCCAACGTCAGGGTTGAGTAATTAAAGGAGGATGATCAATTGGCACGAATTGCTGGTATTGACTTACCTAAGAATAAGCGGATTGTGGTTGCCCTGACCTATATCTATGGAATTGGCATCTCTACGGCGGAAACCATTCTTGCAGCGACTAAGATTGATCCGAATACTCGTACAGACAAGCTGACTGAAGCAGATGTCTCACATCTTCGCGATGAGATTGATCGTAATATTAATAAGGTTGAAGGTGATCTTCGTCGTGAGATTTCCATGAATATTAAGCGCCTTATGGATCTTGGGTGCTACCGTGGTCTTCGTCATAGAAAGGGACTTCCTGTAAGGGGGCAACGTACTAAAACGAATGCTCGAACTAGAAAAGGTCCAGCTCGTACCGTCGCCGGTAAGAAGAAATAATCTTATTTATTCCTGGAGAATAGAATGGCAAGTCCAGCTAAGAAGGTTGTGCGCAAGAAAAAAGAGCGCAAAAATATATCAAATGGCGTAGCACATATACATGCTACTTTTAACAATACAATGATTACCATTGCGGATACTGCCGGCAACGTTGTGGCCTGGTCTACGGCTGGTGCAAAAGGATTTAAAGGATCTCGCAAGAGTACTCCCTTTGCTGCACAAATTGCTGCTGAAGATTGTGCTAAAAAAGCTCAAGAACATGGTCTTAGGACTGTTGAGGTGTATGTTAAGGGCCCTGGTTCTGGACGGGAATCAGCACTTAGAGCGCTTCAGGCAGCTGGTTTTAATATCAGTTTTATCAAAGATGTTACTCCAATTCCGCACAACGGGTGTCGTCCCCCTAAGAGAAGAAGAGTGTAAATTCTGTTAACTATTTAAGGAGGTTTTAATTGGCACGATATACCGGACCTTCCTGCCGTTTGTGCAGAAGAGAAAATATGGAATTGTTTTTGAAAGGTGATCGTTGTTACACTGATAAATGTGCAATTAAACGTCGTAATTATGCCCCTGGTCAGCATGGCCAAGGACGTTCAAAGAACTCTGCTTACGGCATTCAGTTACGTGAAAAGCAGAAAGTGCGGCGTATTTATGGGCTTCTTGAAAAACAGTTTCGTAGTTACTTTACAGAAGCTGATCGTATAAAAGGTGTAACGGGTGAGAATCTACTTTCCCTTCTGGAAAGAAGACTTGATAATGTTGTGTATCGGCTTGGTTTTGGCGCGTCGCGCTCTGAGTCACGTCAGCTTGTACGACATGGTCACTTCACACTCAACGGAAGAAAAATTAATATTCCGTCAATCCAAACAAAGGTTGGGGATATTATTGAATTGCGCGAGAAAAGTAAAAAAATTGCCTCCATTAATGATGCACTAGATGCTGTTGCGAGACGTGGTATACCACAGTGGCTTGAACTTGATCGTGATGCGTGTAAGGGCAATCTCAAAGCATTGCCAATACGCGAAGACATAACAACACCAATTCAGGAACAGTTGGTAGTCGAGCTTTATTCCAAGTAATTAGTTCAGGTTTCTTAGCTCGTAACATCCAGAACCGGACTGTCACTTCCGGAGGAGGTTGTAATGTATAAAAACTGGCGCGATCTTATCAGGCCAAAGCAGTTACAGTTTGAGAAAGAATCGCTTTCAGATACATATGGAAAGTTCTTTGCAGAACCTTTTGAACGAGGCTTTGGTACTACGCTAGGAAATTCACTTAGGAGAATTTTGCTTTCTTCTTTACAAGGCTCCGCAATTACATCTGTCCGTATTAAGGGTGTTTTACACGAGTTTTCGTCTATACAGGGTGTTACTGAAGATGTAACTGACATTATTCTCAACCTCAAAGGTGTTCGACTTAAGCTGCATTCCGTTGTTCAAGCATCTATACGTGTTGTTCACAAGGGTGAGGGACTTGTAAGGGCTGGTGATTTTATTGTCGGTCATAATGTTGAAATTATGAATCCTGATCATCACATCGCAACATGCGGCAAAGATGCTCACTTTGAGATGGATATGACGGTGAAAATGGGCAAAGGGTACGTATCGGCCGACAGAAATCGTGATGAGAAGGCACCTGTAGGTACTATTCCGATAGATTCAATTTATTCACCAATTAAGAAGGTGAATTTTACTGTGTCTAATGCTCGTGTTGGTCAGATGACTGACTACGATAAATTGACGATCGAAATATGGACTGATGGTAGTGCTAAGCCTGAAGACGCTCTTGCATATTCTGCGAAAATCATGAAAGAGCAACTATCGATATTCATAAACTTTGACGAGGAGTCAGAGCCACAGTTACTTGAAGAATCTCAAGAAGAGATTGATAAAATAAATGAAAATCTTTATCGTACTGTCGAAGAGTTGGAGCTTTCAGTCCGATCGGCAAACTGCCTGAAAAATGCTGGTATCAAACTAATTGGTGAATTGGTATCAAAAACTGAAGCTGAAATGTTGAAAACACAAAATTTTGGCCGTAAGTCGCTTAATGAAATAAAAGATATTCTCAGTGATATGGGGCTTACATTTGGAATGAAGCTTGATGTCTTTCCGGAGCCTGAGATGTTACGTCGCTTGCGCGGAGAACAGGCCGAAGAAGAGTAATACCCTGAACGTTATCTGTTTCAGAAAGGAAAATATATGCGTCATAATAAATCTGGCAGGCGCCTTGCTAGAAAAACAAGCCATCGTGTAGCCATGTTTAGAAACATGGTAACATCACTATTGGAGCATGAAAAAATAACAACTACTGATGCTAAGGCAAAAGAAATACGTTCTGTTGCAGAAAAGATGATCACACTGGGCAAACGTGGTGATCTTCATTCAATTCGATTGGCTGCTTCGTTTATACGTGAGAAGTCTGTCGTTTCTAAGTTGTTTTCAACCATTGCGCCTCGATATAAGGATCGACCTGGTGGTTATACACGTATAATAAAATTAGGAACGCGAAATGGTGACGCAGCTCCCCTTTCGTTGATTGAGCTTGTTGAAGAGGAGTTTACTTCAAAAGCTTCTAAATCCTAGTTGAGGCGTTCAGAGAGCACGAATATCAATGCTATGAGTAGGTTGGATATAAGAAACAAACGATTATCATCGTTTATGAAAACAGGCAATCATTATATGATTGCCTGTTTTTTTATTAGGTCACCAAGTTGACCACCAATCCCTTAATCCCAATGACTTTAGCGATTATTGCAATATGATTACGCTGCTCGTGGATGATTAATTTATAAAGTTGGTCTGCCTCTTTGTTTATTACGCTTATGACTTCATAGTAGCGTGGGTTTAGTGATGTCCCTCCTGTTTTTTCAAGACGGTATGCTTCCCCATTTACCCGCTTAGCCATTTGACTTAATAAGTTCCGAAATTTCTTGAAATTATCAAGGTTTGGTTCCTGCTCTAGTTTATCCCCGGCAGCATCAATTTCTTTCTTCAATTCAGTGATTTCATGCGAATACGAGTCAACGACTGCCTGCTTTTGATTTAGTACGGCAGTAAATATGGATGTGCTACTCATGTTTTTTGAGGACTCTGTCGTTAGATTGTTGTTATCGATGTTGCGAGAAATCGAAGCTTCTTTGATGCGCACGAGAGCACCCTCTGTGTATTGCCAATATATTGGCTAGCGTAATATAGAGCTGAAAAATGTCAGAAGTGATGCAAAAATACAACGATTACATTTAAATGATATGATATGTGTGCTATTCTATTTCCAATTCTGAGTTAATTGGCATGCTTCTGTTGCGTACTGATGTGATCGGCAACAATTATAAATTGCGTCTTGGTGTTGGGATAGGCTCCTTATGTTTCGAAAGATGGATCAGAAACTTCCAGAAAAAGAGAGAAACAAAAGAACTCGAGAAGCTTTTATTATCGTTGCGGCTTCATTGATGATTGTTTTCCTCACATCGGCAGAGATTCGCTTAACACAGCTAAGTGCCGAAACGACCATAGGAAGTAATATTACCATATTCGGCGTCATCAATATCGTTATTATGTTGGTGATTCTACTTGTGTATCTGGTTAGTCGCAATGTTGTAAAGCTTTTGCTCGAAAACCGATCAAATCCCGTTGCAACTCGTCTTCGGACGAAACTGGTGTTTTGTTTTGTAGGCTTGTCTCTAGTACCAACACTCCTTTTGTTTTTTGCTGCTGCCGGCTTTATTAATAACACTGTTCATAGCTGGTTCAATAGCCAAGTGGAATCATCGCTAAGTGAATCACTTGAAGTAGCCCAAACATACTACCAAAGCTCAGAGTCAAACACACTCTTTTATGGTCGCCAGATCAGCGGATTCATAAAAACCGCTAAATTGCTGAATCAGGAAAATCTTCCTCGTTTAGAGGTATTAATACGCCAGAAACAAAAAGAATACAATCTTGGGGTTGTGGAAGTCTATTCGGCGCAGCGTGAGGAGCTTGTACGCGCAACGAATCCCGATGTTCCTAAAGGCGAGTTTACAAACCCCTCCTCAGAAGACATTATCCGCGGTCTCTCAGGACATGAGTTGACTCGAATTAACCAAGTCGGCAAGGCTGACTTGATTCGCGGCATTGTACCAATTTATTCGACGTGGAATGAGCGGGACGTGGTCGGAGCGGTTGTTGTGAATTATTATGTTCCCTATTCGCTGGTCAACAAGATGAAAGAAATCACCACCTCATATCACGAATTCCGACAAATGAAAATACTGAGGAAACCGATTCGCACAGGGTTTATTCTGACTCTTTTCCTGATTACCCTAGTACTGGTCTTTTTCGCCTATTGGATGGGAGTTTACCTTGCCAACAGCATATCAAAGCCTGTGCAGGAATTGCTTGAGGCGACCAGGGCAGTAGCAGATGGCAAGCTTGATATCCAGATTAAAACTGCATCGGTGGATGAAATTGGAATGCTTGTTCAGTCCTTTAATCAGATGACAAATGACCTGCGCTCTAAACAGCATGCACTGAATTCCGTCAATAGTGAGCTCACGAGAATAAATCTGGAGATTGAACAGAGGCGACAGTATATGGAGATTGTTTTACGCAATGTTGCTGCTGGAGTCATTTCCGTGGATAAGAACGGATACATTACCACCATAAATAAATCTGCTGAGAAATTGCTTAATATAAACACTGGCTCATTGCTCGGTAGGAATTTCCGTGAGTTGTTGCGTGATTCCCAGTTGGATACTGTTAAGGACGTTTTGCGTGACCTACTTGCTGACAAACAGGACACCATCAATCGTCAGATTTTTCTAGATGTGCGCGGGACTCGGCTTGCTCTGCATCTTAACATAACCATGTTGAGGGATGAGTCTGGTAAATTTATTGGCACGGTTCTGGTTTTGGATGACCTTACTCAAGTAATCAAGGCGCAGCGTATGGCCGCTTGGCGTGAAGTCGCTCGCCGCATAGCTCACGAGATAAAAAATCCTCTTACTCCAATCCAACTTTCTGCCCAACGGCTTCGTAAACGCTACCTTTCTCGATTTAATGACGACGAGAAAGTCTTTGATGAATGTACCGAGATGATTATCAAATCAGTGGATGAACTCAAAAATCTTGTCAACGAATTTTCAAATTTTGCGCGTATGCCGTCTATCCAACCTGAGCCTAACGATCTTAACGAGATTATTCGTGAGACACTGATGCTTTACCAACAAGCCCACCGCGGAGTGCGATTTGACTTTGAGCCTGATCAGCTGCTGCCCCAGTTGAAGGTTGACAGGAGCCAGATCAAACGTGTTGTAATAAATCTTCTGGAAAATGCGGTGTCAGCCTTGAAGGAACAGGGCATCGTTACTATTCACACAAGTTATGATGCTGAACTGAAACTAGCATCATTTACCATTGCCGATAACGGTCCCGGTATTTCCCCCGAGGACAAACCGCGTCTGTTCGAACCCTATTTTTCGACAAAAAAAACCGGAACAGGTCTCGGTCTGGCGATTGTCAACAGTGTGATTACGGACCATAATGGGTTTGTGCGTGTCAGAGATAATCAACCGCGGGGCGCTTGTTTTGTTGTCGAACTGCCGGCTGGGTAGCGTAACCGAATAGCTTACGGGGAAATATTAAAGTTTTATGTGTCATCTCCACCAGATTTGGGGGGAGATAGTGAATTCGAAGTGAGGTTGCGAATGTCAAAAACAATACTTGTGGTGGATGATGAGAAAGATATCAGGACGTCTTTGACCGGTATTCTTGAAGATGAAGGTTATCAGGTGACGACTGCTGCCAGTGGTGTGGAGGCGATTGAAAGTATTCACCAAGATATACCGGATCTCGTACTCTTGGATATCTGGATGCCGGGCCTGGATGGCCTTGAAACACTGGAAAAGTTGAAGATATTGTTTCCGCACCTTACAGTTATTATGATTTCGGGGCATGGCACGATCGAAACCGCAGTTCGTTCAACAAAGCTGGGTGCGTTTGACTTTATTGAGAAACCACTTTCTTTAGATAAAGTTCTTATTGCCGTGAGCAATGCTTTGCGTTTGCGAGAACTGCGGGTGGAGAACGAAGAGCTCAAACGTGTGGCAGGTTATGAATATGAGTTGATTGGCAACAGTCCGGCTATGAACGCGCTACGTGAACAGGTCGTGCGTATTGCTCCGACAAGCGCGTCTGTGTTGGTAACTGGAGAAAACGGAACCGGCAAGGAGTTGGTTGCCCGATCGATTCATTATTACAGTCAGCGCCGAAACAAGCCTTTTGTATCAATAAATTGTGCTGCTATTCCCGAAGAGTTGATCGAGAGTGAACTGTTCGGTCACGAAAAGGGTGCGTTTGCCGGTGTCATGGTCCAGAAAAAAGGAAAATTTGATCTTGCCGATGGTGGTACGCTGTTTCTTGATGAGATCGGTGATATGCCATTGGCGACGCAGGCCAAAATTTTGCGTATCCTACAGGAACGCTGCTTTGAACGTATTGGTGGGACCCGCTTGGTAACAGTAGATGTTCGGATCATCGCTGCTGCTAATAAGACTCTGGAGGAAGGTGTCAGGACAGGGCGCTTCCGCGAAGATCTTTTCTATCTTCTGAACGTGATACCGTTCAAGGTTCCGCCTCTACGGGAACGCAAGGAGGATATACATGCTCTGGTACCGCACTTTGTCCGTCAATTTTATCGTCGTGAGGGGCGTGAACCAAAGGCATTTATGCCGGAAGCATTGGAACTGATAGCAAAACACGACTGGCCAGGTAATATTCGAGAACTCAAGAATGTAGTTGAACGAATTTTAATTATGACATCAGCCAAGACAATATCGGCAGATGATCTATCAGGACTCTTTGGAGACAAGAAAACCATGGTTTCGTCTGAGCCCGTTTTTGACCATCCGTGGACACCAGGTACGCTACGGGAGGCACGGGTGGAGTTTGAGAGAGACTTTATTATCCAGAAGTTGGAGGAAAACGATTGGAATATATCACGAACTGCCGAGATTATCGAATTGGAACGAAGTAATCTGCATCGGAAAATAAAGAGTTATGGTATTGACGTTAAAAAATAATAACGCAGCATAATTGTTGAACCTGAAGCGAGGGCGTGTATGAGCACAGACGAGAAAAAGATAGAACTAATGTTGCTTGAGGATGCGGCTGCGGAGCTTGCTACTACAGGACTTCGACTGCTGATGCTGATCCGGGAAGGGAAGTTGGCAGGTATTGAAACTGATGGAGAGTGGCGCATCAGCAGGGAGTCCCTTGAGCGTCTAAAAAGTATCGGGATCGCACAGCCTGAACCAAAAGGGTGCGGAGCAGCCTGCTCGGCATCAAACTGCGACAGGCATTGATGGTACGTTATGTATCCAGCCAGCCGCGCGCCGTTTCCACCAGATATTTGTAAACCTCTTCACGGGTACGGATAAAACGTGGCATTGCATTGAGGATATCCTCCAAAATGTTCAGGGTGTTGCCATCAGTGCTTTCCAGGGTATTCATTGCTGCTTCCATCACGGGAATGACTTCATACAGATCGTCGCGGTTGAAGGGGGCCGGATCAGGCACGCCGGAAAACTTGGGAACATCTCGATTCGGAATGTCTCTTGGGTATTTGAACTTTAAATCAGACGGCTTGATAGTGATCCCCATATCGAATTGCTCCTTTGTTGCCCAGCCTTGACACCCAAGATATTTACTGTCCGGACAAGGCGGTGATGTCAGGGATAATGGGCTGTGATAGCACATTACGGCAGCACAGGCGGTGTGTTGTCATTACCGTATCAGCAGCCCCGTAGCATCTGCAGCTTTGAGCCGATGTCTTTCTCACGCATCAGCGATTCGCCGATCAGAAAAACACCGGCTCCGTCGGCAGTGAGTCGCTCTATGTCAGCGCGGGTAGAAATGCCGCTTTCGGCTACCAGTAGGCGATCAGCTGGCATCATTTTGGCTAGGCGCCGTGTGGTATTAAGATCAGTCACAAATGTTCGCAGGTTGCGATTGTTGACGCCAATCAGGGGGCAGTCGGTACGGAGAGCCGTTTCCATCTCACCTTCATCGTGAACTTCCAGCAGAACATCCAGTGACAGTTCCCGTGCCAAGATGGTAAAATCAATAATCTGGGGCAGCTCAAGTATCGCGGCAATCAACAGTATTGCATCGGCGCCTGCGCAGCGGGCCTCATAAATCTGATAGGCGTCAAGAATGAAATCCTTGCGCAGCAGCGGAAGGCCGACCACGTTTCGAATCCGTGTCAGGTAATCAAGGCGACCCATGAAAAAATGTTCGTCGGTCAAAACCGAAAGACAGGTTGCTCCGTTTGCCTCGTAAATCCGAGCAATATTAACTGGATCGAAGTCGGTACGGATGATCCCCTTGCTGGGCGATCCCTTCTTGACCTCGGCAATGATAGCGGTCTGGCCGGATGAAGCAGTATGTCGCAGTGCCGCTTCAAAACCACGGGACTGCGGCATGTCTTTGATTCGCCGACGAAGCTCGCTTAGTGGTGTATGTGCTTGGCATGCCAGCAATTCTTCACGTTTATGTGCAACTATTTTTTTAAGCGTGTCCGGGGTTTCCTTTTTCGTTTTATTCATATCAACAAATCAATCCTTTGAAATTTCAGCAAGCTTTTTCAATTGTGCCATGGCTCTGCCACTATCTATGGCCTCGGCCGCGATTGCCAGACACTGCTGAGGTGTTTCGGCCCTGCCGGCGGCCAGCAGACCGTATGCGGCATTGAGCAGAACTATGTCTCTTCGCGGGCCGGTTTCGCCGTTTAATATGGAGCGGATGATGGCTGCATTTGCTGCTGCGTCGCCTCCACGCAGATCCTGCATCGAGCAACGACTGATGCCCAGATCTTCGGGTTTTAGGGTACTCAGGGTAGCACCCTCCGATGTGACTTCAGCCACCAGGGTTTCGCTTGTGGTGGTAATCTCATCCATGCCATCCATACCATGTACTACAAAGCCGTGTCTGCAGCCGAGTTTGTGCAACACGCCGGCCAGCTTTTCCACCAAGTCGGCTCGATAGACGCCCAAAACCTGACAATCGGCGTTGGCAGGGTTTGTGAGTGGGCCAAGAATATTGAAAATTGTACGAATACCGATCTCACGGCGTGGACCGATGGCATGTTTCATGGCTCCGTGCAGTGCCGGGGCAAAGAGGAAGCCGATACCGATCTGGTTGATACAGCGTTCAACGGACTCCGGCGTGATGTCCAGATTAACTCCAAGCTTTTCCAGTACATCAGCGCTTCCACACAATGAAGAAACCGAACGATTACCGTGCTTTGCGACCTTTACGCCACAGGCGGAAACCACGAAGGCAACAGTGGTGGAAACGTTAAAGGTATTTGTTCCATCACCACCGGTTCCCACCACGTCCAATATGGTTTCCCGGTCGATGTTTATATCATCCCGATCTATATCCAGGACATTTTTTCCGACCCGGATATGTGTGGCACGCTCTCTCATGACCTTGGCAGCGCCGGCGATTTCATCAATCGTCTCCCCTTTCATGCGTAGAGCCGTAATGAAAGAAGCGATTTGGGCCTCTGTGGCTTCACCGGACATAATCTGATCCATTACTTCGATCATTTCGTTTTCCGACAGATTGATGTGTTCAACGATGCGTGCAATGGCATTCTTAATCATGCTTTAACCTCTTCAAGAGATTTACACCATCTGATTCACGTGGGGTTTCCCCGGGTAATGAGAATTCCGAGCCAATGTAAGAGAAAAAAACTCCATTCCAATAAGCTCTTTGCACAGCAGTCAATAAAAAATGGGGATGTGTGAACATCCCCATCGTACTCACTATGTTTATAAAAGGCTACTGCTGGTTTTCCGTGATTCTGCGGATTGCCTCTTTTATCATTGCTTCGGCCAGATCGGGGACAACTTCCCAGACAATTCGTTCAATAACATCCTTGGAAGCAGTCGCAATTGCCTCTTTGAGCTGTTCTTCTGTCAGACTTGTTGCTTGAGGCGCTGTCATACCATCTGTTTTCTCGGGCGGGACAACAGGGGGAGCAGCAGGTGTTTCGAGCAGTTCGATCGGTTCGACACTATTGATGGGTGGCTCAGTAAACGGAGAATCGCCAAAAGCGATGTCGTCCGCCTGGGGTTGCTCATAAATCGCAGCAGTCGGCATTGCCGCAGCTGACTCCTCCTCAAATTGAAAGCTTTGCTCGTCGATAGGAATCCACGGAGACTCGACTGGTTCAGGAGATTGAGATGAAAAAGAATCGGTTTCAAGTCCGGTCAAGGATTGAATAGTTGCTTCAGTGGGTGGTTCAGAAGGGGTAAAAGCATCCCAGATAATATTTGTTGATGGGGTGACGCTTTCAAGTGTTGTTTCAACCGGAGGGATGACCGGTGCGGCCGAAGGAAGCTCCGGTTCAACTGCTTTCGCCTCTGCTATATCGGAAGAACGGAGTGCCGCACGTTCGCATAACTCGGCGACTTTCGCGATGATCTGCTGAGATTCAAAGGGTTTTGCAATAAAATCATCGGCGCCGCAATTCTTTGCTTTTGTCTCGTCAAACGGCTCGAAGGAACCTGTCAAGAACAGAATTGGTTTTGCTGCAAGCGAAGGAGTTGCACGGATACGTTCGCAGACTTCATATCCTGACATACCTGGCATCAGTGCGTCAATAAGCAGAATATCGGGAACTATTTCAAGTGCCTTGTCAAGTGCGGCTTTTCCATTGTCAACAACGGTGAGGGAATAATCTTCACCTCCAAAAATGATGCCGATCACCTTCTGAATTGTGACGCTGTCATCTGCAAGGAGAATCTTGATGCTCATCGGCCCCTCCCCTGAATAATGGCTACGGATAAGTGATAAACCAGCAAAATAACTAACATACCACTACTAAGGTGTCAAGTTCTAAGCAGTTCACGGATTGAGCAGGTGTTTGTTGCTGGCTTTCCCCGTAGTAGAGTTTGCAAATGCTGTTGCGGTAAGAGGGAGATGCCACTGCGAAAACAGCTGTCATCTGCGTTACGAATGTTTTCAGAAAAGATTCATAGATCAGGTACGATAATCGGCATTGATGCTGACGTACCCATGGGAGAGGTCAGATGTATAGATCGTGGCACAACCATTGCCAAGGCCGAGATCGACGCTTACAGTGAACTCGCGTTTTCGGAGCACTTCGGTGCCGCGCTGTTCGGCGTTGCCCCCGACAAAGATACCATTGCGCGCCATGCAAACATCATCGAAGCAGAGCGAAAGACGTGTCGGATCGATTTCAGCCCCGGAATAGCCAACTGCTGCAAAGATGCGTCCCCAGTTTGCATCCTGTCCGTAGAAAGCTGTTTTTACCAGGTTGGAATTGGCTATTGCCTGGGCGACCCACTTGGCATCACCATCGTTGCGGGCTCCGCTGACGCGAACCTCGACAAACTTGGTGGCGCCCTCTCCATCTCTGGCGATCTGCTTTGCCAACGATAACAGCACATCGCTCAGCAGTACTTCAAAGGTATTCGCCTCCGGTGTTCCCGCCTGGATGAGCTGATTGCCGGCCATGCCGTTTGCCATGATCAAGCAAGTGTCATTTGTTGACATGTCTCCATCAACGGTGATGGAGTTAAACGAAGTGTCAACCGCCTTTCGGAAAGCCTTTTCCAGAAACGTGGGCTCCACGGCGGCATCGCTGATAATAAAGGAAAGCATGGTGGCCATGTTGGGCATGATCATGCCGGATCCCTTGGCTATGCCGGCCACCGTATAGCTTACACCATTTGCTTGCGCTTCACGCGCTTCCATCTTGGGGAATGTGTCGGTGGTCATGATGGCTTCAGCAACGTCATCCAGGGTTCCGGACGAGAGCCCGTCGATGAGAGACGGGATAGCATCGCGGATATGTTTCATCGGCATCGGGACACCGATTACTCCAGTGGACGAAACCTGCACCGCCTCGTCGGGAATCCCAAGTCTTTCCGAAATCAGGTGAGCTGTTTCCCGCGCTACGATCATGCCCTGTTCGCCGGTGCAGGCATTAGCGTTGCCGCTGTTGACAATTACCGCCTCGGCCGTACCGCGCTTGATATGCTGCATGGAAAGCAGCACCGGTGCGGCCTTGACGGCATTGAGGGTAAAAACGGCACAAGCAGTGGCCGGCGTTTCGGAAAAAATCAGGGCCAGATCTTTCCGGCCCGGTTTTTTAATGGCAGCTTCAACGGCAGAGAACCTAAAACCTTTTATATCCATGGTATGTATCCAGATTATGCATTTTGAAATGGATTGAAGCGCTACTATGCATTAAAAACATTACTCCAAAACTTTGGTCGCTATCAAGATAATTTGAGTATGCGGGTAGGGGCCGGGCCTGACAATTGGGTGAACTGAATACGAATCGGCTATTAATTGTTCCGGTTGGTAATCAGTATTTTTTTGCCCTTTTCACCAAGGGTTAGGGCATTAGGGATGAGTCTGGAGGCAACCTGTTCATACTCCGGTTTTTGCAGAAGCACGACAATCTGCTGGTCCTCTTGCCAGAGCTTGAGAAATTCGGCTTCATTGATAAACCAGGCCGACTGGTTTCCCTGGGTGCTCCCGAATTCAAGCTCTCCCTTGGATCCAATGACGATAGTCCGCTTGCCGGTATAGAACGGCAAACTCTGGTCATACCCGAAAGAAGCAACTCTGCTCCCCTCGGATGCAAACTTGCGCGCCATAAGTGCAAGTTCACGCGACGATTTCCGGTATTCAAGGCCTTCACGAAACAATTGTGGACCTGCAATTTCCAAAATATATGAGCAGAGCCCAAGCCCGATAAAGAGAACTAAGATGTCTTTTTTTCTGCATGCAATCCAGGCTGACGACGCCATGACCAGCGCCAGACATGAAAAAAACATTCCACCTGTTGGTGTGATCAGGGGAGGTTTTGTCAGTAGCGAACTGGTTGGGCGCACCAGGCCAGTATCTGCAATCTGCGGCCCAAATTCTCTGACATGCGGATATAGTGCAATCAAAGCAGCCACAATAAAAAGGCTGCTTACCATAAGGAGATGCTCTGGTCCAAACAGCGTTTCCTCTTCGTTGCCCATGCGATCCGAGAACATTTTGCCCACCAGTATGGCCAGCGGGGGAAAAATTGGGAGAATATACGGTATCAGCTTTGATTGTGATGCAGAGAAAAATAGAAATACAAACGCAGCCCACAAGACCAGGTACACGAGGCGGCTTCCATCCGGTGAGCAGCGTCCCTTAAAGGCTTTCCAGGCTGCCCGTGCGATATAAAATGACCAGGGAAGCATGGTGAGCAGCAGGATGGGAACAAAATACCAGAACGGCTGATAACGACCATGAATCGTTGACGTGTAACGTTGCAGATGTTCATGGATAAAGAAAAACTGGGCAAACCCGGGGTTGCGTAGCGATACCAGCACAAACCAGGGGACTGCAAACAAAGCAAAAATCATGCTGCCGCTGACAAATTTCACCTCTTTCAGCAGATGCCATCGACGGCCGATAAGGAGATAGAGGCAGATAATTCCGATGGGGAACACAATTCCGATCAATCCTTTTGTAAGTACGGCAAGAGCGGTGAATACGAAAAAGAGATTGTAATAAAGCCCTTTACGTTTCTCGTGTTCCATGGCTGCAATGATGAAGCAACAAAGCGACGCCGACAGAAAAAACGTCAGAGTCATGTCGGTCAGATTGATGCGTGATTGAGCAATAAAACCGGTGGATGTGCCGAGAATAAAAGCCGACAAAATGCCTGTGCGCCTGCCGAACAGTTTTCGGGCCGTATGGTAGACGAGCAGTACGGTCAGTAATCCTGCCAGCGCACCTGTAAAACGGGCAGCAAACTCATTCAGGCCGAAAAGCTTGAATGAAAGTATATTGAGCCAATAATGCAGGGGGGGTTTTTCAAAATAGTGAACGTAGTTGAGGGTCGGGGTGATGAAGTCACCCTTCTCCAGCATTTCGCGGGGAATTTCGGAATAACGCCCTTCATCCGGCTCTATCAGTCCGCTACGTCCCAGAAAGAGAAAAAAGGAGCAGCAAAACAGGCACAATATGACCAGTATGTCTCGTGCTGCGGGATATTCGGTTGAAGTAAAATATGCTCTGATGCTTTTCATATGACGCGAACTCTCATTTGAAGATTATTAGCTTGCAGATGTACGAATCTTGCTATTTTTTACCTCAGTATGGGCGATCATTCAAATTTTTTTTAAGCCGCTTGTTCAAAATAACAGCGTTATTTCGGGTGATTTGCCATCTGCTCTATAGTAGTATTCATTCAAGAGGCTTTTTATGATACGACCGACCAGACAAAAAAACCGGCTGGAGAGAATCCGCATCGTCGCAATATATGCTTTATTCGGCAACCTGTGGATTTATCTGTCCGATACGATTTTGGGTTGGATGATTAAGGATCCGGATATTATAACACGTATCTCCGTCTACAAGGGGATACTGTTTATTATTCTCACCTCCGCACTGCTCTATATTCTGATCGCACGCTATATGTTGCGAGTAGCCGATTACACCCGGCAGCTTGCGAAAAGCGAAGATCGCTTCATTTCCATATTCAACAATATGTCGGATTCGATTTTTATCCACGACGCATTAAACGGCACCATTGTGGATGCAAATGAATCCGTTCTCAGGATGTTCGGTTATCATCGTGACGAAGCACTCAGACTTGATGTAAACGACATCAGCCTGGGCAAACCCCCCTATTCCCGGGCCGAGGCGCTGCATTGGATCCGGCATGCCGCCGCTGTCGATACTCCTGTTGTAGTTGAATGGCGCTGCAAAAGAAAAGACGGCAGTCAGTTTTGGGCGGAATGCAGCATGCGCAAGGCATGCATCGGGGGTGATGACTTTGTCATCGTGGCGGTACGGGATATTAGCGAACGCAAACAGGTTACGGAAGCGCTGCGGCGATCCGAGCATTTTAGCTCAACATTCAACCGCATTTCCAAAGCCTTTCTCACCAGCGCAAATGATGAGGAAATGTACGATCATGTGCTCAATTCAATTCTGGAAGTTATGCAGAGTCCCTATGGGCTCTTTGGGTATATCGATGAAAACGGTTCTCTGGTTTGTCCGTCACTGACCGAGGATATCCGGGCTGAGTGCCGGATGGGCAACAAGAGTAAAGTATTCCCCGAGGCTGCCTGGGGCAACAGCATCTGGGGTAACAGTCTGAGAAGTGGTAAAGCCTGTTGCACAAACCAACCGTTTACAGTGCCCGATGGTCACATCCACATCAAACGGTGTCTGTCCGTGCCGTTGGTGTATCATGGAAAATCCATCGGTTTGTTGACCATAGCCAATAAAACCGTCGATTACACTGAAGAGGATTTACAGATACTTCAGTCAATTGCAGAGCATGCCGCACCTGTTCTCTTCGCCCGCCTCGAACAACAGCGAGCCACCAGGGCGCTGGTGGAGAGCGAAAACCGGTTGCGGGTGATATTTGAAACTACCCCGGCCGGAATTATTATGGTCAGCCCCCAGGGAATGATTGCGTTTGCCAACCGCCGCATGGCCGAGATGTTTGGATGCGACCTGGACCAGTTGATCGGCTCTTCATACGCATCCCACATTCATCCGGAAGAATACGGTTCTGGTGAGGTCGAGTTTCAGAATCTGATCAGCGGTTGTGTCGATAATCACACCACCGAGAGACAGTATTGCCGGATGGATGGCAGTTACTTTTGGGGGTATCTGAGTTCCCGCAGGTATGAGAATGCCGATGGGGAGCTGATATCAATCGTGGGCATCATCGCTGATATGAGTGAACTAAAACAGGCCGGGGAGCAGCGTCGCAAATTGGAACAACAGATGCTCCATGTGCAGAAGCTTGAAAGCCTGGGGGTTCTTGCCGGTGGCATTGCCCATGATTTCAACAATATCCTGCTGGCCATAACCGGGAATGCCAGCCTGGCTCTCATGCGCTTGGGCTCGGAATCTCCTGCCGTGCATCACTTGCAGCAGATTGAGAAGGCCGCTGACAAGGCCGCCGATCTGGCCCGGCAGATGCTGGCGTACTCAGGCAAGGGGCGTTTTGTTCTTGAAGCGCTCAACCTTAACCATATCGTTGAAGAGATGACCAATATGCTCCAGGTCTCCATCTCCAAAAAAGCAGTCCTTCGCTATCACCTCACCAGGCACCTTCCCTCGATTGTGGCCGACGCAACCCAGATCCGTCAGGTTGTGATGAACCTGGCTATCAACGCTTCCGAAGCGATCGACGAGAAGAGCGGCGTTATCTCCATCTCTACCGGTTGCATGGATTGCGATCAGAGTTACCTCCGTGAAACCTGGATAGATCAGGACCTGGTGGAGGGCCTCTATGTTTATCTAGAGGTGGCGGATACCGGCTGTGGCATGGAGCGGGAAACCATGGAACGAATTTTTGACCCTTTCTTTACCACCAAATTTACCGGTCGCGGGTTGGGGATGGCCGCCATTCTCGGTATTGTCCGGGGACATCGCGGAGCCATCAAGGTCTACAGCGAGCCGGGCAGGGGAAGCAACTTCAAGATTCTTCTGCCTGCCAG
>WSSedB1CaDRAFT_10000504_pt1 | contig 16966 bp, 20 predicted proteins | sample WetSurSB1Cattail_FD_9460 | JGI IMG/M metagenome (IMG submission 9460)
CCCTTGAAGGGGAGGGAGTTTCTTTGTAAGAAATGGAATAATCAATGCAGTTCGACCAGATCCTTCAATACACCCTGTCGGGGTTGTCAACCGGGGCAATTTATGCCCTGATCGGTATCGGCTTCTCCATTATCTACAACTCAACCGGCATCATCAACTTTGCCCAGGGCGAATTTGTCATGCTGGGGGGGATGTTGACGCTGTTTTTTGTCAATGCCTTGCAATTGCCGCTCTGGGCGGCGATACCATGCGCCGTGCTGAGCGCCACGGTTGGCGGGATGATGTTCGAACGTCTCGCCATTCGTCCGCTGCGCCGGCCGACTCCGCTTAATCTGGTGATCATCACCATTGGCGGAAGCATCCTGATTCGTGGCATCTCCATGTTTCTCTGGGGGAAGGACACCCACTCCCTGCCACCTTTTTCAGGTGAAGATCCGCTTGCCGTGGGCGGCGCTACCATTCTGCCCCAGCACCTCTGGATTCTCGGCATAACCCTGGTAATTATCACCGTCAATAAATTTTTCTTCTACCACACCATCAGCGGCAAGGCCATGCGGGCCTGCTCCTACAACAGACGCGCGGCGGGGCTGGTGGGAATCGACGTGCGACGCATGGTGTTGTTCTCCTTTATGATCAGTTCCGCCCTGGGGGCGGTTGCCGGTATCATCGTTGCCCCGTTGACCATGACTTCCTATGACGTGGGGGTCATGCTCGGGCTGAAAGGATTTTGCGCCGCCATCATCGGTGGCATGAGCAGTGGTGTTGCCACGGTTGTGGGCGGGCTGATTCTTGGTGTGCTCGAATCCCTTGGCGCCGGTCTGATCTCTTCCGGCTACAAGGATGCCATTGCTTTTATCATTCTGCTGTTGATCCTCTTTATCCGGCCGCAGGGGTTGTTCGGCAAAGCGGAATCGGAAAGGGTGTAACAGCGTGAAACGTGAATTGATCAAGTTTTTTCTGTTTGCCGTTCTGATTCTGGTTGTTCCTCTTGCCCTTGACGGGGGATATCTGCTGAACGTGCTGGTGTTTGTGGGTATTAACACCATGCTGGCCGTGGCCCTGAATCTGCTGCTGGGCTATGCCGGACAGATTTCATTGGGGCATGCGGGTTTTTTTGGTCTTGGCGCCTATCTGTCCGGAATCCTGACCGCCACCTATGGCATGAATCCTTGGTTTGTAATGCCTCTTACCGCCGTAATTGTGGGAGTCGTAGCCTGTCTGATCGGCTTCCCAGTACTGAAGCTGAAAGGACATTATCTGGCAATGGCCACCCTCGGCCTTGGCATTATCATCTATATTGTTTTTAACGAAACTGTTGACTATACCGGCGGTCCCTCCGGTCTTTCCGGTATTCCCAATCTTTCACTTGCCGGGATTATCTTTGACAATGACTTTAAAAATTATTATCTGATCTGGGGGTTTACCCTGGCGGTGGTTCTGTTTAGCGTTAATCTGGCCAATTCGCGGGTTGGCCGCGCCCTGCGGGCCGTGCATGACTCCGAGGTTGCGGCGCGGGTAATGGGTGTCAATGCCCGCCTGCTCAAGGTCCAGATATTCACGCTTTCGGCCGTGATCTGCTCCCTGGCGGGCAGTCTGTACGCGCACACCATCTCATTCGTTTCACCCGCCTCCTTTGGTTTTAATTTTTCCATCGAACTGCTCACCATGGTGGTCATTGGCGGTTTGGGAAGCATCTATGGATCATTTCTGGGAGCTGCCCTGTTGACGTTGCTGCCGGAGCTTCTGCGGGCTGCCCATGATTATGACATCATCATTTACGGTGGTCTGCTGATGATGATGGTCATGTTCATGCCGGGCGGTCTTGTGCGGGGAGTCCCAGAGCTGATCAGGAAAGTTTACAAACTGATGGGAGGCGCCGGACATGCTTGAGGTTTCCGGTATTACCCAGATTTTTGGCGGTGTTACCGCCCTTAAGGATGTCTCTTTCTCGGTCACTAAAGGTGACATTACCGGCGTTATCGGCCCCAACGGAGCCGGCAAGACCACGTTGTTCAATATCATCAGCGGGATCTACACCCAGACATCTGGCACCATTACACTGGATGGAAAGGACGTGTCCGGCGCTCCTCCGGAACACCTTGCGCGGCTTGGCATGGTGCGCACCTTTCAGAACATTGAGCTGTTCAATGCCATGACCGTGCGGGAAAACATTATGGTCGGCCGCCACACCCGCAGTTCCAGCGGCCTCTTGGCCTGTTCGCTCAAGATGCCTTGGGTCCTCAAGGAAGAAAAACGTATCTGGGCCGAGGCGGAAAAATGGATGGAATTCACCGGCATCAGCGATCTGGCCGATGTCACCGCCGGCAACCTCTCCTTTGGTAAGGGGCGGCTCCTGGAGATTGCTCGCGCCTTGGCCGTTGAGCCGCGCATCATCCTGATGGATGAACCGGCTGCCGGCCTGAACAGCCAGGAAACCCTCGCCTTGGCGCAGTTGATCCGCCGGATCCGTGATATGGGGATTACCATTGTTTTGGTGGAGCATGACATGGAACTGGTTATGGACATCTGCGACCGGATTGTGGTGCTGAACCTGGGAATGAAACTGGCAGGGGGAACGCCGCGTGAGATACAGGATAACCACGAGGTTATCGCGGCATATCTGGGAGAGGAGTAAAGGCGGTTCAAGGTTCGTGGTTCTTGGTTCGCGGTTGAAAAACTCGAACCTCGAACTTTGAACTTCGAACCTCGAACTGATTTATGCTGAGACTCAAGAATATCAACACCTATTATGGCAAGGTCCATGCTCTCAAGAATGTTTCGTTGCATCTGGGGGAAGGGGAGATCGTTACCCTGATCGGCGCCAACGGGGCCGGCAAAACCACCATTCTCAATACAATCTCCGGTGTCACGCCAGCTGCTTCCGGGGATCTGCTTTTTGCCAAGGAGCCGATTAGTTCCCTGGAACCGGACCGGATCGTCAAGCTGGGCATTTCTCAGGTCCCGGAGGGGCGGCAGGTGTTCAAGCCGCTTTCGGTCGAGGATAATCTGGAACTTGGCGCCTATCTGCGCTATCGTGGACGGGAGGGCAAGGCCGCCATCCACCACGACAGGGAACAGGTCTATACCCTGTTTCCGCGCCTCAAAGAACGTTGCAAACAGTTGGCCGGGACCATGTCGGGCGGCGAACAGCAGATGCTGGCCATCGGCAGGGCCTTGATGGCCAAGCCCAAGATGCTGCTCTTGGATGAACCCTCCATGGGATTGGCGCCGCTGATGGTTCAAGATATCTTCAGGGTTCTGGGGACGCTGCGCAAGGAGCACGGCACCACCATTTTGCTGGTGGAGCAGAACGCCAAGGCCGCGCTCAAGCTGGCTGATCGAGGCTATGTGCTGGAGACCGGTAAGATGATTCTGGAGGGGCCGGCAGACGAACTGATGGAAAACGCCGATGTCAAGCGGGCCTATCTGGGCAAGGATAAGAAGGAAATCTGGGAGCGATGACACCAATGAATCGTGATGAAGCGCGAAAAAAAATAATATTTGCTTTGGATGTGAACGGTCTGGATGAGATCGACCGTTTTGCCGGACTGCTTTCCGGTAAGGTGGGGATGTTCAAGGTCGGCAAGGAGCTGTTTACCGCTTGCGGCCGGGAAGCGGTCAAGGCTGTCCAGCGGCATGGCGGCGAAGTTTTTCTCGATCTTAAGTACCACGATATTCCCAACACGGTTGCCAAGGCGATGCTGGAGGCTGCCCGTCTGGGTGTCCAGTTGGCCAATCTGCACGCTCTTGGCGGATACGAGATGATGGAGACTACCGTGAACGCTGTGCGCAAGGAGTTCGGCGACGACCGTCCCCGTCTGCTGGCGGTGACGATTCTGACCTCATCCACAGCCGAAACACTGCAACGGGTGGGGATCGAGCATCCTATAGACCTGATGGTGGTCCGGTTGGCGCGGCTGGCTCAGGAAGCGGGTATGGACGGTGTGGTGGCATCTCCACGGGAAATCGGCCTGATCCGCCAGGCTTGTGGCTCGGACTTTCTGATTGTTACACCCGGCGTGCGGCCTTTGTTTGCCGCGCTTGACGACCAGAAGCGGATCATGACACCTGCCGATGCAGTCAGGGCCGGCGCCGATTACCTGGTTATCGGACGTCCGATTGCCAGGGCGGCTGACCCGGCTGTTGCCGCGGAGATGATTGTGGACGAGATCGTGGAGGGGTGCTCATGAAAGACGAACTGGTTTTCGGTGTCAACCCGGTCAGGGAAGCGTTGCGTGGTGCGCGTGGTATCCATGAACTCTACGTACAGTCCACGGCAACGGACCATCGTCTGGAAAAAATTCTGGAACTGGCCAAGGAAAAAGGCGTCAGGGTCATCAGACGTGATCGTGAAGATCTGACCCGCATGTGCGGCTCGTCACACCATCAGGGGATGGCGCTGCGGGTAGCGCCGTTTCCCTATGCTGATCTGGATGATATCATTGCGACTGCCCAAGGAGGTTCGACAGGTTTTATACTGGTGCTGGACGGCATTCAGGATCCCCATAACCTGGGAGCCCTGATCCGCACGGCTGCCTGCGCCGGCGCCAACGGCGTCATCATTCCCAAAGATCGCGCCTGCGGCATTACACCGGCAGCGGAGAAGTCTTCGGCCGGCGCCGTGGAGACGATTCCGGTGGCACAGGTCACCAACGTGGTCCAGGCTCTGGAGGCAATGAAAAAGATCGGTTACTGGGTTTACGGTCTTACCGGTGAGGCGGAAACATCGCTCTATTCGGTTGATTTTTCCGGAAACGTTGCATTGGTCATTGGTGGTGAAGGGGAGGGGATCAGGCCGCTGGTGCGCAAGCAGTGCGATGTGCTCGCGTCGATCCCACAGTACGGCGGGGTCGGATCACTGAACGCGTCGGTCGCTGGCGGCATTGCTCTCTTTGAAGTGGCAAGGAAACTGCGTGGCTGAAAATATCAATGGGTTGAAGAGGGAATATTGGTAAACAGGACTGAGCCGTCAGCCATGATCTCTTTGTGGAAATGGGTTTTTGGTTTGGCGGCGGCCAGTTGGAGCTTGTGAAGCTGCTTGCTGTTGCCGGGCATGAATGCCGGGGTGATGTTTACGCCTGCCTGCCATGCCTCGAAGTGAAGATGCGGACCGGTGGATCGGCCGGTGCTGCCGGAAAGTGCAATAACCGTATTTTCATCAACCGGTTGCCCGGATGAAACCATCAGACGGCTGTTATGTCCGTAGAGGGTAACCATGCCGTTTTCATGTTCGATGAGAATAGTGTTGCCGTATCCCGACCGTTGCCCGCTGTAGGCGACGATTCCCGCTGCAACGGGCCTAACCGGAGTTCCTGTGCCGATGGCGATATCGATACCGTTGTGACGGCGGAGTTTTCCATCAATCGGATCGACACGCATACCCACGCCCGAGGTGATTACGCCACCCACTGGTGGAAGATGCGGTTCGAAAGAGCTGTTGCCTTGATTTTCATGGGGATTGAGCGAGGTCTGCACGGTCTTTGCTACGATTTCATCAAGAGATATTGTATGAACCTTTTCCTTTTTGGTGTTTTTTTTGTTTTTTCTTGCCGTGTCTTTAACGACCAGCCGGGCTTCCTTGTTAACCGGGGCATCGGTAAAAGTTTCAACTCCATCGACGGTAACAAACCGGTAGATATCCGCATGCGCCTGGCTGAAGAATGGAAAAAATGAAGCAAAAGAAATGAGTAGCGTGGCGATAATCGTCATTTTGACTGATTGTCCGGTCAATAATGACTTGTCGGTAGAAGACAATTCTGATATTAAAATAAACATTTGCTCACTATAGAGTAATAAAGTCGTTTACGCAATTCTCAATCTCGATGGGGTACCTGGTAATGCAGCAATATTATGATAAGGTTGTCAGGGGTACCGAACGTGAGGATGCTCTCGTCATTGTCCAGTATCTGAAGGAGAATGTGGGGAAACGTTTTTCAATGCTCAATTATTACAAGGAAATACAGGTTTCCTACGATGCAAAATTGTTGAACGTTGAAAATGAGATGGCAGAATTTGAGGTGCATGAGTATCAGGCCAAGGTTATTAATCTTGAAAAAAAAGCTTTGATGTTTGCTCAGGCTTCCGGTGGTCTGCGGGAAGATGTGTGCGGCGAGGCCTTTTACGTCAATAGTGCTAAAAAAAGAGTCATTCTCTGTAAATTCAGTTATGCCAAGATACGGTCGGGGATGCGCCGTTTTGTGCGGGTCAGGCTCGACAAAGAAGTTCAGGCGGACCTGATCGGTGAAAGCGACGTTCTCAAGGGGAGTGTGATAGATATTTCCCTCGGTGGCGCTGCAATAACGTTCATGTCCAATGAACTGCTCGTCCCCGGCTGCGAACAGAACCTGTTTCTCAAGCTTCCTGACGGGGTGACCGGCGCAATCACGGAAGTCGGCATGACAGCAACGGTTGTCTGTGTCTTTGGTAATGAGGCGCCCTATACCTGTATTTTGGAATTCCATCCGGAAAAACATTCTCAGCAGCAAATAGCCTATTTTGTCAATCAGCGCCAAGTTGAGATCATCAAGGAATTGAAAGAGTTGTAAGTCTGAATTTGTTGAAAATCCTGTCCAGTGCCCTGCTTTTAGTTGTTGCCTATTATTGGTGCACTTGTTCTGAAAAGTGCCTTAATAGTGGGCAGCCAAGCTCCTTTGGTTTGCCTTAATAAAAAGCATATCCTGTAAACGTATTGATATTTAATAGTTGTTTTTTTGCACTGAGTATTGGCAACGTGTTTGCAGGTGAGGGATGTAGTGCTTACTGCTTGCAATTTGTTTCAGAATCCCCTTATAATCTGACCGTTCAATTTCACACACAGGGGAGGAGCTTCGTTTGAAAAAAATCGACGCGATAATCAAACCGTTCAAGCTGGATGATGTAAAAGAGGCTCTGAACGAAATCGGCATCCAGGGTATTACGGTGAGTGAGGTAAAGGGTTTCGGGCGTCAGAAAGGTCACACGGAACTGTACCGTGGAGCCGAATACGTGGTCGATTTCATTCCAAAGATCAAACTTGAGATCATTGTTTCTGACGATATCCTGCCCAAGGTATTAGATACAATTGAAAAAACAGCCAAAACCGGACGTATCGGCGATGGCAAAATATTTGTCACACCTGTTGAAGCTGTAGTCAGAATCAGAACCGGCGAAACCGGAGAAGATGCTCTCTAGTAGTTTGTTATTTCATATCCCCCCGAAAGGAGACAGTTAATGACCCCGAAACAGGTAGTAGAATTTGCCAAGGAAAATGGCGCGTTGATGGTTGATTTCAAATTTATGGATTTTGTTGGCATCTGGCAGCATTTTTCAGTACCCATGAGTGAGTTTGACGAAGATGTTTTTGAAGAAGGTCTTGGTTTTGACGGTTCTTCTATCCGCGGTTGGCAGCCGATCCATGCCTCCGACATGATCATTATTCCCGATGCTGACACGGCTAAAATGGATCCCTTTATTGCTGTACCGACCCTGTCGTTGATCTGTAATATTTTTGATCCGATCACTAAGGAAGCATATACCCGCGACCCGCGCAACATCGCCAAGAAGGCCGAGGCATACCTTAAGTCGACCGGACTTGGCGATACCGCCTACTTCGGGCCGGAAGCCGAGTTCTTCATCTTCGACGACATTCGTTACTCTTCCAGCGCCAACCAGTCCTTCTACGCCATCGACTCCGTGGAGGGTACCTGGAACACCGGCCGTGAAGAATTCCCCAATCTGGGCTACAAGCCGCGCCACAAGGAAGGCTACTTCCCGGTTTCCCCGACCGACTCCCAGAACGACCTGCGCAACGAGATGGTCCAGGAACTCCAGAAGGTCGGCATCCGGGTGGAATGCCAGCACCACGAGGTTGCCACCGGTGGCCAGGCCGAGATCGACATGCGCTTCTCCCCGCTGGTCGATATGGCTGACCAGCTGCAGTGGTTCAAATACGTCATCAAGAACGTTGCAAACCGCAACGGCAAGACCGTTACCTTCATGCCCAAGCCGCTCTTCAATGACAACGGTTCCGGTATGCACACCCATATGTCGATCTGGAAGGACGGCACCAACCTGTTTGCCGGCGACAAGTACGGTGGACTCTCCCAGATGGCCCTCTGGTACATCGGCGGCCTCATCAAGCACGCCAAGTCCCTCAGCGCTTTCGCCAACCCGACCACCAACTCCTACAAGCGACTGGTGCCTGGTTTCGAGGCTCCGGTAAACATGGCTTACTCCAGCCGCAACCGTTCGGCCGCCCTCCGTATCCCCATGTTCTCCACCAATCCGAAATCCAAGCGCATTGAGTACCGTACTCCAGACCCTTCCTGCAACGGCTACATCGCCTTTGCTGCCATGCTGATGGCCGGCCTCGACGGTATAGAAAACAAGATCGATCCGGGCCAGCCTCTGGACAAGGATATCTACGGTCTTTCACCCGAAGAACTCAAGGACATTCCGTCTGCTCCGGGCAGCTTGGAAGAGGCACTCAACTGCCTCAAGGAAGACTATGAGTTCCTGCTCAAGGGTGATGTTTTCACCCCCGATGTCATCGAGAAATGGATCGAGTACAAGACCGAGGCCGAAGTCAACGCGGTTCGTATGCGTCCGACACCGCTCGAGTTCGAATTGTACTACGACATTTAAGAATTTGTTTTTTATAATTGGTTTAAGGCAAAGGCGGGAGCGATCCCGCCTTTTGTCGTTTTAAACCGGAAAGAACTGGCAGGATATTCGATAAATGGTAAAATTAAGCATGCTGTAGGATTGTCAGCCTGTTTTGAGAGGAGGCCTGCTTATGCTTGGCGCTATTGCCGGCGATATTATTGGCTCGGTCTATGAATTCAGTCCTATTAAAACCGAGGAGTTCCCGCTATTTCATGAGGAGAGCCGCTTCACCGATGATACGGTGATGACCGTGGCCGTGGCTGGCGCCATCCTTGGGGATGGCGACTATGGCGCATCAATGCACGTTCTGGGGCGGCGCTATCCCCGTGCCGGGTATGGAAGAAACTTCATGCGCTGGTTGCAGTCGGATGCTCCGAAACCTTATAAGAGCTTGGGGAATGGATCAGCCATGAGAGTCTCCCCGGTTGGACTGGCCTTTGACAGTGAAGAGCGGGTGCTTGCCGAAGCTTGGCGAAGTGCGGTGGTGAGCCATGACCATCCCGAGGGGATCAAGGGCGCTCAAGCGACCGCCCTGGCGGTGTTTCTGGCACGGAAAGGCGCGGGAAAGCCGGCGATCCGTCGGGAGGTGGAGAGCCGTTTTGGGTATGATTTGCACCGGACTCTGGCTGAGATCAGGCCCGGCTACCGGTTTGACGTTTCCTGCCAAGGGACCGTTCCGGAGGCTATCATTGCCTTCCTGGAATCGACTGATTACGAAGATGCCGTCAGGAAGGCGGTTTCTCTGGGAGGGGACAGCGACACGCTTGCTTGTATCACTGGCGGCATTGCCGCGGCCCACTACCGAAGCATTCCGGAACATATCGTCAGCAGGGCGAGGTCCCTTCTGCCGGAAGAGTTCATCGTAATCATCGACCGGTTTCCGGGCGGGTCAAGCGATTAAACAGTGGCGCCCGTTGCAGGGATGTGGGGCCGGCTGAAACATTTGTTGCCCGAGTCTTTATTAGAATTATGGAATTTATTCTTGAGACGGTATAATCTTGCGAAAAAAATGGACAGCTTGTCGAGTAAACCTTGATTCCAGCTTTACGATAGAATTGGTAATCATGCCCCATATCCCACCGGAGGTTTTTCCCGATGCACATCACAAAGGCTATAACGTTTTTTCTGCTGTTTTTACTCTTTCTACCAGTATTCCCGGTCAGAGCCGAGACCTCTCCGGCTGTTTTTGAGCAGGCCATGTCTGATTCTCTTGACCTGTGGCGCGAGGGACACTACGAGCAGCTCTTCAACCGTCTTGCCCATCGTGGTAAAACCTCCAAGGAGACTTTTGTTAAAAAAATGAGCGAAGCGGCCATTCGACCGGCTTGCTGTTTTGAGAAAATGGAAAACTTCAAGGTTTTGAATGAAAAACGTACCGGAGTTACAGTCTATGCCAAAATCGGGCTGGAAGGTGCTCCCAATGTGGCGGAGAGTTGCACGCGGGAATTCAAGATGACTCAAGAGGAAGGCATCTGGAAGATGCAGTTGAGTGATATCTATTCCATGGCTGGCGTGACCGGTAAAAAGAAAAGAACACACCGCCGCTAAAGAGTGTCTTTCAATAGAACATTTTCGGGAGTAGATGGAATGGACGAAAAGCTAAAATTGACGCCGTTGAATGCCAGGCACAGGAGTCTTAACGCTCTGATGGCGCCTTTTGGCGGTTGGGATATGCCGATCCAGTATGCGGGTATCATTGCAGAACATAGCTGGTGCCGTGAAAAGGCAGCGCTGTTTGATATCTGCCATATGGGCGAATTCCTCTTTGATGGTGATTTCGAGGGGGATGGCCTGGAGGATGTTTTCACCTTTTCAATAAAAACGATTCCGGTCGGGCGCTCGCGATACGGTTTCCTGCTCAATGAAGAAGGTGGTGTCATCGACGACCTGATAGTCTTTCGCCTGGCCAAAAACAGGGCCATGATCGTGGTTAACGCGGCTACCATTGCCAAGGATTTCAGCATCATCAAGAGTCGCCTGCGCAGCGGAACGTTTACGGATATCACCGATGAAACCGGTAAAATCGATCTCCAGGGACCACTGGCGCGCCAGGTTCTGGTTGATGCCATTGGCGAGCAGATTGCACAGATACCCTACTTTACGTTTATCCCAATGCAACTGCTTGGTTGCGAAGCGATTGTCAGCCGCACCGGCTATACCGGTGAACTTGGTTACGAAATCTTCCTCCCGGCCGGGAAGGTCGGCGAGTTATGGGATCTGCTGCTGCGGGACGAGCGGGTCAAACCGGCTGGTCTGGGCGCGCGGGATGTGCTGCGTCTGGAGATGGGCTATTCCCTCTACGGCCATGATATCGACGAGACCATCACACCGCTGGAGGCGGGTCTGGAGGGGTTTGTCAAATTCGGCAAAGAATTTGTGGGCAAGCAGGCTCTCCTGCGCCAGAAAGAACGGGGCTTTGCTCGCAAGAAGGTGGCTTTTGAGGTTGACGGTCGGCGTTCGCCGCGTCAGCACTATGACATTCTTTGCTCCGGTGAGACTGTGGGCCGCGTGACCAGTGGCGTGTTCTCACCCATGCTCGGTCGCGGCATCGGTATCGGGCTGGTCAAATCGGAGGCGGCCGGGATCGGTACCCAGCTAACCATTTCCCACGAGCGCGTCAGCATGGAGGCGACGGTGTGCGAGCTTCCCTTTTACCGTTGCGGTTCGTTGAGGGCGTAAACCAGTTTGAGCTGTAAACTGGATGCTGTTTTTCGTGGGGTTCTTATTGAATTTTTTATGTACGAGGAAGGAACAATGATGAACATCTATTTCACCAAAGAACATGAGTGGGTCAGGGTGCAGGATGGGGTTGGCGTTGTCGGTATCAGCGAGCATGCTGCCCACGAGCTTGGAGATATTACTTTTGTGGAACTGCCCAAAATCGGGACCGTGGTTGAACAGTTCAAACTGCTGGGGAGCATCGAGTCGGTCAAGGCTGCCAGTGATATTTTTGCACCGGTTTCCGGTACCGTTGTCAAGATAAACGAAGCGTTGGAGACGGCTCCCGAGGTGGTCAACGAAAGCGCTCAGGAAGCAGGCTGGATGGTCTGGATTAAAATGAACGACGCATCGGAGCTGACAAAGCTGATGACGCGGGATCAGTACGACGAATACCTTAAAAGTCTCTAGGGGGCAGTTCGATGAATGACAATCATTTCTGTCCGCATACGCCGGAGGAAATCCGGGAGATGCTCACTGTAATAGGAGTTGGCAATGTCGAGGATCTCTTTGCGTTGATTCCTGAAGAATTGCGAACCAAGACTTTCAATCTTCCGCCCGGTATGTCGGAATTCGAGACATTTGCCAGGATGCAGGCCATCGCATGGGAAAACACCCAGGGGGTGATCCCCTTCATCGGCGGCGGATACCATGATCATCTGATTCCATCCGTTGTCGCCCACTTGGCAGGCAGGTCCGAGTTTTACACCGCCTATACCCCCTATCAGCCGGAATGCTCCCAAGGGACCTTACAGGCACTGTTCGAGTACCAGACCGCCATTTGCCGGCTGACCGGACTGGATGTATCCAACGCCTCACTGTACGACGGCTCCACGGCTTGCGCCGAGGCTGCCATGATGGCGCTGCGTATAACCGGACGCAGGAAGATTGTGGTGGATGGCTGCGTCAATCCTTTTTCCCGGCAGGTGCTCAAGACCTACCTCCACAACCTGGATGTTGAGGTGATCGAGATACCGCCGCTTGATGGGCTTCTCAACCGCACCGGACTGGCCGGGGCGCTGGACGACAGCGTGGCGGCCGTGCTGGTGCAAAATCCCAATTTTTTCGGAACTGTTGACGACTTCTCTACATTGGCCGACCAACTCCACGACAAGGGCGCGCTGCTGATTACTTCAGTGTACCCCATCTCCCTTGCTCTTTTGAAAACGCCCGCCGAGATGGGCGCTGACATAGCCGTGGGCGACGGCCAGAGCCTGGGCAATCCGCTCTCCTTCGGCGGCCCCTCCTTCGGTTTTATCGCTGCCAGAAAAACCTTTATCCGCAACATGCCCGGCCGCATCGTCGGCGAAACCGCGGACAAGCAGGGGCGGCGGGGCTATGTACTCACACTCCAGGCACGAGAACAGCACATCAAACGCCACAAGGCTACCTCCAACATCTGCAGCAACCAGGGATTGTGCGCCGTGCGGGGGCTGATTTTTCTCTCTTCCCTCGGGAAAACGGGGCTGATGAAACTTGCCCGTCTAAACCTCGACAAGGCTGAGTACGCCAAGGCGCGGCTGGCGGAAATCCCCGGCGTGAGCGTGCTGCAATCGGCGCCCACCTTTAATGAGTTCACTGTTTCTCTCCCCAAACCGGCCCGGGAGGTTGTGGCATCACTGCTTGAGAAAGGAATAGCCGCCGGTGTGCCGTTGTCTGAATACTATTGCGATTCCGAACAGTTGATGGTGGTGACCGTGACCGAAAAGCGGAGCAGAAAGGAGATCGATCTTTTGGTCAGGGCGTTGGAGGTGGTGTTATGCAATTGATCTATGAAAAATCCGTTTCCGGGCGGCAGGGGATCGGGCTGCCTGCCTCGGATGTGCCTGCCGCAACGCTGCTGCCGAAAGCCCTGCTGCGCAAAGAAGCCGCTGAACTGCCCGAGCTTTCCGAGCTTGATCTGGTGCGTCACTTCACCAACCTCTCCCGTCGCAACTTTTCGGTGGACACCAATTTTTATCCCCTTGGTTCCTGTACCATGAAGTACAACGCCAAGGTGCTGGAGGATGCCGCCGCACTGTTTGAACCGTTCCATCCCATGATAGCTCTGTTGCCGGGTGGGGAGGAGTTCTGTCAGGGGACCCTGGGCATGCTCTATGATTTGGGCCAACTGTTGGCTGATATTACCGGCATGGACGAAGTTTCCACCCAGCCGCTGGCGGGTGCTCAGGGCGAGATGACCGGCATCATGCTGATCGCTGCCTATCACAGGGCCAGGGGCAACAGAAAAAAATATGTTGTGGTCCCCGATTCCTCCCATGGCACTAATCCCGCTTCGGCCGCCATGGCCGGGTATGAGATCATCACTATACCGACAGCCCCCTATGGCGACATGGATCTGCAACTGTTCAGGCAAGCCATGAACAATGAGGTTGCGGCGGTGATGATGACCTGTCCCAATACACTTGGTTTGTTCAATCCCCATATCAGGGAGATCAGCGACATTGTCCACTCCTATGATGCCCTGATGTATTATGACGGAGCCAATCTGAATGCCATCATGGGGAAGGTCAGGCCGGGTGATATCGGCTTTGATGTGGTGCATGTCAATCTGCACAAGACTTTCGGTACACCCCACGGTGGCGGCGGCCCTGGCGCCGGGCCGGTGGGAGTCAGGCAGGCGCTGAGTCCCTATCTGCCTGTTCCGAGAATCCGCATGGACGATGGAGGCAAACTGCTGTTGGAGACGGAATCCGGCCTCTCCATCGGTCGAACCGCCAGTTTTTTCGGCAACTTCGGGGTATTAGCCAGAGCCTACGCCTATATTGTCATGCTTGGCCGGGAAGGGTTAATCCAGGTGTCGGAGCAGGCAGTGCTCAATGCCAACTATATCAAGGAACGCCTGAGGGGGTATTACGATCTGCCCTATGACCTGCCCTGCATGCATGAATGCGTCTTCTCCGCATCCCGGCAACTCTCCCATGGTATCCGTGCCATTGATATCGCCAAATACCTGATCGATCATGACTTTCATCCTCCAACAGTTTATTTTCCCCTGATCGTCAAGGAAGCCATCATGATCGAGCCGACGGAAACGGAAAGCAAGAGTACTATGGATGCTTTTATCGAGGCGATGATTAAGGCGGCCGAGTTGGCTGGGAGTAATCCACAGGCGTTGCACAATGCGCCGCTGACCATGCCGATTTCCCGGCTTGACGAGACCAAGGCGGCACGGGAGCAGAAGGTGTGTTATGAGGGTGAAGGATGACCAGATCGTGGCGCCGATGCGATAACACGACGTCCCGTTTTTTTTGCCGGGGCGTCGTATTGTTTGTGAACAGTGAATTACAGGAGAATTCGTTACGACGTGGCGACCGCTATTCTGAATCGCGCGCCGTTACCCGTATAATTAAAAAGCTCATGGGTTTTCAATTCCAGATGCTACAATATGACCATGAATTTGTTTGTTCCTACAGCTTGGCGACTTCTCGATACGGGATTTTTGGATGGTCGCTCCAATATGGCCATCGATGAAGCGCTTCTTCGCTCCTTTGATCCGGTTTCGTCCTTGCCGATTCTGCGACTATACGGCTGGTTGCGGCCTTCTTTGTCACTGGGCCGTTTTCAGAAAACGGACGAGGTACTTGATCTTGAAAGGTGCCTGAATGCTGGTGTGCCGGTTGTTAGGCGTATTACCGGTGGCGGCGTCATCTATCATGCCGATGAACTGACCTATTCCATTGTCTGTTCTCCCGGACAGATCCCGCCGGCGTCGTCCATTAAGGATTCGTTCCGGGTGTTGACCGGTTTCCTGCTCGATTTTTATCGAGGCCTCGGCCTTGATGCGGAGTATGCCCTGAATGTTGCGCCTGTGGGAGTACGTCTTGGAGAGCGAACCGACTTCTGCTTTGCTGGTCGTGAGAGCTTCGATATTCTGATCAACGGACGCAAGATCGGCGGTAATGCCCAGCGCCGACAGAAAAGCATTATCTTTCAGCACGGGTCAATTCCATTGTCGAATCATGTGGAGACAGGTCTTTCATACATGCGCAAGCCTTTTTCCGGGTGTGAACAGGGGATTGTGAGTCTGGCTGATTGTGGAGTTGAATCCGGGAGGGACCGCTTGCGCGAGGCGATTGTCTCGGCATTCAGCAACAGCTTTGCGGTGGAGCTTGACAAGGATGAACTTTCCCCCGATGAGCGTTTTGAATTTAATGCTTTGAAACATAACAAGTATGCAACAGACAGGTGGAACCTGGAGGGAGCCGGGGAATGAAGATTGAGCGCAAGCCGGAATGGTTGAGAAAGAAGGTCAACCCTGCCGGTCAGGCTGAAATGCAGCAGCTTCTGGAGGAGTTGCGCCTGAACACGGTGTGCCGTCAGGCGCTCTGCCCCAATATCTCCGAGTGCTTTTCATGTGGCCAGGCAACATTTTTGATCCTGGGTAAAATCTGTACCCGTCACTGTTCCTTTTGCAATGTGGACAAGGCAGTGCCCTTGCCGGTGGATAGGGATGAGCCCGGCCGTATTGCGGAGGCTGTGGTCAGGCTGGGGCTTTCCCATGTGGTCATTACCAGCCCGACCCGCGATGACCTGCCTGACGGTGGAGCGAGCTTTTATGCCTCAACCGTTGAGATGGTGCGTTCAAGGATGCCGGCCACGCGTATCGAAGTGCTGATCCCCGATTTCATGGGCAACCGGAGAAGTTTTGAGACGGTTGCTGCATCGGGACCGGATATAGTCGCTCACAATGTTGAAACCGTGCCCCGCCTCTGCCATATCCGCAGCGGAGCCGATTATAATCGTTCATTGGAGGTCCTGCGTTACTGTGGCTCACTGGATTCGTTTATCCGGATCAAGTCCGGTATCATGCTGGGAATGGGGGAGGGGGAGGCAGAGGTGGTGCAAGTATTCAAAGATCTGCTTGATAGCGGTTGTGCGTTTCTCAGTATCGGCCAGTACCTTGCTCCCAGCCGCCACCATTTCCCGGTGCGGGAGTACATTCCTCCCGAGCATTTCGAGCATCTGCGTAAGGTTGCCCTTGACCTGGGTTTCAGCCATGTGGAGAGCGGGCCATACGTTCGCAGCTCCTACCATGCCGCTCTCTACGCATGATGCGAAAAAAAACCGGCCATGTGGGGGCCGGTTTTAATTGACATCAATGGTGTATGTTATTACGCATAGGTGGAAAAGCCGAAGCCGGTAATGCTGGATGGTTGGGGGGACATCCGGACGTTCTGCGCCAGCAGGCCGGTGAGCATATTCTGTTGTTCCGACGCCTGCTTGATCAGCGTGGTCTCCATGGCCTGCTGGGTTTGGGAAGCTTTCAACTGTACCGCAGCGTTGGTAATAGTATTTATATCCATTTTGCACCTCCATTTATCAGTATGGCAGGAGATATGAATTGATGCAAGCAGGAAGAGTTCGCATGATCAATATTTAAAAAACCTTTTGCACCCTCAATTTATTGTTTTCATCCTTTCATTGACAAACCATTTTACAGTTTTCCAAACAGTGAGTATATTTCAAGAGACCGGTCAGGCTTCAGCACGAGAATAAAATAAAGGGGGGTAGTCGGTTAGCGCCACCTGGGATATAATTTTACGGCAAACTTCTCGCATAAAGGGAGGTGCCGTGGAACCAATACCCTTGGTAGCTGGTCGTG